>OHSO01001427.1_pt1 | contig 10175 bp, 3 predicted proteins | sample 1578651 | NCBI WGS metagenome assembly OHSO01 (sample SAMEA3879524, study PRJEB24766) | human gut metagenome | biome: human-associated habitat; feature: feces | place: USA | collected 1985/1987 | reverse complement strand
TCTTCAAGAACTTCTTCCGGCAGTGCAAGGAACCCAGCCGCTTCGGTTTCTACCGCATTGCGGCAGACCAAGCTGAAAATCTCTTAGAGGTGATGAAGCAACTGCTGAAAGACCCCGAAGCGAACAAGGAGCTGCTCGCCCCTCACAAGGTGGACACCTCCGACTATGAGAAGAAGGTGCAGGAAGAGATGGCAGCACAACAGACAGAGAAACAAGAACCTCAAAAACAGGAGAACATGGAACAACGGAAAGAACAGCAACAGGACAAATCCGAACAGATGCAGGGCAAACGTGGCTACCAGCCCATCGACGAGAGTAAAATCAACTGGCAGGAGCTGGAGGACAGATGGGGCGTAAAGCGGGACAACCTTGAAAAGTCCGGCGACCTTACGAAGATGCTCAACTATGGCAAGTCCGACTTGGTAAAGGTCAAACCGACCTTCGGCGGCGAATCATTCGAGCTGGACGCCCGCCTCTCCTTCAAGAAGGACGGTGAGGGAAACATCAGCCTCGTGCCGCACTTCATCCGCAAGGAGCAGAAGCTGGATGAGTACAAGGAACACAAATTCTCCGACAATGACCGGAAGAACCTCCGCGAAACGGGCAATCTCGGTAGGGTCGTGGACATTGTGGACAGGGAAACGGGCGAGATCATCCCCTCCTACATCAGCATCGACCGCAAGACGAATGAAATCACGGACATTCCGGCAAGCAGGGTGCGCATCCCGGAGCGCATCGGCAAGACGGAAATCACCACGCAGGAGCGGGACATGCTCCGCGCCGGACTGCCCGTACGCGACAAGCTCATCGAGCGCAACGACGGCAGAAAGTTCGTCACCACCCTGCAAGTGAACGTGGAGCAGCGCGGCGTGGAGTTCGTGCCGGGAACCGGCAAGTCGCCCCGTACCGCACAGACACAGGAAACCAAAGGCGACACATCGAAAAGTCAGGCGCAGGGCGGGGAAAATGCCGCACAGACCAAGAAGGAGCAACGCCGCAACACGTGGACGAACGAGGACGGCAGCATCCGCCCCATCAGCAAATGGAGCGGCGTGAGCTTCACCGACCAGCAGAAAGCCGACTATGTGGCGGGTAAAGCCGTGAAGCTGGAGAACGTGACCGACAAGCAGGGCTTCCATGCCACGATGTATATCAAGTTCAACCCGGAGAAGGGACGCCCGTACCGCTACGACACGAACCCTGACAATGCACAGCAGGTTGCTCCGTCCAACGAGAGCCGCACGCAGGTGGCGGTGAACAACGATGGCAAGACCAACGAGGCTACAAAGAATCTGAGAGAGCCGTTGCAGAAAGGTCAGACCAACCCGAAGGACGCCCGCCAGCAACAGCAGCAGGAGAAGCCGCAGAAGAAAACGGGCAAGGGCATGAAAATGTAATCCCGTGTCCGCCACTGAATCCAAAATAAAATCCAAAGTATCAACAAAAAAGAAGAAGACATGAAGACAATCATTGCAGAAAAGCCCTCCGTGGCACGTGAAATCGCCCGCATCGTGGGCGCGACAAAGAGAGAGGAAGGATATTTCGAGGGAGGCGGTTATGCCGTGACATGGGCATTCGGACACCTCGTTCAGCTTGCCATGCCCGACGGCTACGGCGTGCGCGGATTTGTCCGTGACAACCTCCCGATTATTCCCGACACATTCACGCTCGTCCCCCGTCAGGTCAGGACGGAGAAAGGTTACAAGCCCGACAGCGGCGTGGTGTCGCAGATAAAAGTCATCAAAAGACTGTTCGACACAAGCGAACATATCATCGTGGCGACCGATGCCGGACGCGAGGGAGAGCTTATCTTCCGCTACCTCTACCACTATACGGGTTGCACCACTCCTTTCGTGCGCCTGTGGATCAGCTCTCTCACCGACAAAGCTATCCGCGAGGGACTGCGGAAACTCGAAGACGGCAGCAAATACGACAACCTCTACCTCGCCGCCAAAGCGCGGAGCGAATCCGACTGGCTCGTGGGCATCAACGGCACACAGGCGTTATCCATCGCCGCCGGACACGGCACGTATTCCGTGGGGCGGGTGCAGACACCAACGTTGGCTATGGTATGTGAACGCTACTGGGAGAACCGCCGCTTTACGTCCGAAGCATTCTGGCAGCTCCATATCGCAACGGACGGTTGCGACGGCGAAGTCGTGAAATTCTCATCCTCCGAGAAATGGAAAGAGAAAGAACCGGCGATGGAACTATATAATAAGGTAAAGGCGGCAGGTTGCGCCACTGTCACGAAAGCCGAGCGCAAGGAGAAGACGGAGGAAACTCCCTTGCTCTACGACCTGACCACGCTCCAGAAAGAAGCCAACGCCAAGCACGGCTTCACGGCGGAACAGACGCTTGAAATCGCGCAGAAACTCTACGAAAAGAAGTTGATAACCTATCCGAGAACGGGAAGCCGCTACATCCCCGAAGACGTGTTTGCCGAAATTCCCAAACTGCTCGCTTTCATCGGCACACAGCCCGAATGGAAAGACAAGGTGCGGGCAAAAGCCGCCCCGACACGCCGCAGCGTGGACGACGGCAAGGTGACAGACCACCATGCCCTGCTCGTCACGGGTGAGAAACCGCTCTTCCTCTCCAAAGAGGACAATACCATCTATCAGATGATTGCCGGGCGCATGGTCGAGGCATTCTCTGAGAAATGCGTCAAGGATGTGACCACTGTCACGGCGGAATGTGCCGGAGTGGAGTTTACCGTAAAAGGCAGCGTCGTGAAGCAAACCGGATGGCGTGCCGTCTATGGCGAGGAAAAAGAGGAAATTACCATCCCCGGCTGGCAGGAAGGCGACACGCTGACACCGAAAGGCTCGTCCATTACCGAAGGAAAGACCAAACCCAAGCCGCTGCATACCGAAGCCACCCTGCTCTCGGCAATGGAAACGGCGGGCAAGGAAATTGAGGACGACGCACTGCGGCAGGCGATGAAGGACTGTGGCATCGGTACTCCCGCCACACGCGCCTCCATCATCGAAACGCTTTTCAAGCGCGGTTACATGGAACGCTGCAAGAAGTCGCTTGTTCCCACCGAAAAAGGACTTGCCCTCAATTCCGTCGTCAAGACGATGCGCATCGCCGATGTTGCCATGACGGGCGAATGGGAAAAGGAGCTGGCGCGTATCGAGCGCGGGGAACTGTCCGACGACACCTTCCGCAAGGAGATAGAGGCGTACACACGTGAGATAACCTCCGAACTGATCTCGTGCGACAAGCTCTTCGGCAGCCGTGACTCCGGCTGCGCGTGTCCCAAGTGTGGCACGGGCAGGATGCGGTTCTACGGCAAGGTGGTACGCTGCGACAACACGGAGTGCGGACTGCCCGTGTTCCGGCTGAAAGCGGGACGCACCCTGTCCGACGATGAAATCAAAGACCTGCTCACCGAAGGGCATACCAAGCTGCTCAAAGGGTTCAAGAGCAAACAGGGCAAGAGTTTCGATGCTGTTGTCGCCTTTGACGGGGAATATAACACGACTTTTGTGTTCCCGGAGGCTAAAAAGGACAAGAAATTTTCAGGACGGAAGAAATAGTATTAACTTTGCCACTTGTTCAGAGTAATGAATTGTTCTTCGATACCGGATTACACTCATACTTTGGATTTAGTGGTGGCACTCGGAGGGATACCGAGTGCCTTTTTCTTCCTTTTTCCAACCGATTATCCCGTTAATTATCAATCCGCTAAATCCAAAGTAATGAACAACAAGAAGAAAAACGAGGGTCAGACCGACTTTTCCTATTACGGTCTGTACCTGCTGGACTATCTCCGCACGAACAAGTTTGAACAGGCTGACGACACCGCTTTCATACGGGAACGGGCCGACCGTGCCGCCGAAACGTATGAGAGGGCACGGCTTGAAGGCTATCCCGCCGATGGTGCGCAGGAACTGGCGATGGACACGCTGCTGCGCGGGCTGCATTATTCCCGTTACGCCATCCTCCGCGAAGTCGTGGAAAACGAGTTTGCCGATGAAGTGCCGGAAGAGAAGCGTGAAGCCTTTGTCCTGAAACTGCTGCCGCTTGTCGGCAACGTGTTCTCCGTCTATGACCTCTCGGATGACAATTTCGCCCTGTCTTCCGATTACGACCTGCTCTACACGGAGCTGACGGGAGCAACCGTCCTTTACTTAGACGAATATGGCGTTTAACCGCAAACAGAAACTGCGGGACAACATCGAGGCGATACGGACGGCATTCATCCTTGACAGGGAAAATAGGACAGCGACAACCGAAGAGCGTGCCATACTTCAAAGGTACTGCGGTTTCGGCGGTCTGAAATGTATCCTCAACCCTGCAAAGGAACTGACGGATGCCGTCCGGTGGGCGAAATCCGACCTCGAACTGTTCGCCCCGACGGTGGAGCTGCACAGGCTTATCCGTGAGAACAGCAAGGACGAAACAGAGTACAAGCGGTTTGTGGATTCGCTGAAAGCGTCCGTGCTGACCGCTTTCTACACCCCCAAAGAGATAACCGACACCATCGCGGACGTGCTGGCAGATTACAGCGTCCGCCCCGCCCGTATGCTCGAACCGTCGGCAGGTGTCGGCGTGTTCGTGGATTCCATGCTGCGGCACAGCCCCAATGCGGATGTGATGGCTTTCGAGAAGGATCTGCTCACGGGTACAATCTTGAGGCATCTCTATCCCGACCAGAAAATGCGCACCTGCGGTTTTGAGAAAATCGAAAGACCGTTCAACAATTATTTCGACTTGGCGGTGTCCAACATTCCGTTCGGTGACATTGCCGTGTTCGACGCGGAGTTTCAGCGGAGCGACTCTTTCGGCAGACGCTCCGCCCAGAAAACCATCCACAACTATTTCTTTCTCAAAGGACTGGATGCCGTGCGTGACGGCGGTATCGTGGCGTTCATCACCTCGCAAGGGGTATTGAATAGCACCAAGACCTCCGTGCGTAACGAGCTGTTCAGTCAGGCCAATCTGGTATCCGCGATACGCCTGCCCAACAACCTGTTCACGGACAACGCGGGCACGGAGGTGGGCAGTGACCTGATTGTCCTGCAAAAGAACCTCAGCAAGAAGGAAATGTCGCAGGACGAGCGGCTGATGACCGTGATACAGACGGACACGAAAACCGCCCTGACCGACAACGCCTATTTCATCCACCACCCGGAACGCATCGTGCATACGATGGCGAAACTTGACACAGACCCCTACGGGAAGCCCGCTATGGTTTATCTGCACGAGGGCAAGGCAGCAGGCATCGCCGGGGATTTGCGCCGTATGCTCGACGAGGATTTCCATTACAGGCTTGCCATGCGCTTGTATTCGGGTTCAATCCGGCAGGCAGGAACGGAAGAAAAAGTTGCCGTTCAAAATAAAGTAGAGCGTCCTGCCATAAAATTGGAAACAGTATCCTCGGCGCAGACGGTGGAAACTCCGACAGAAAAGCCGCAACCCGCAGATGAAAAGCCGGAGATAGAACCGCGCCCGCAATATTCCGCAGGCGTGCAGCTCACCCTGCTTGACCTCTGGGGGATGACGGAAGAGGTCAGCCAACCGAAAACCTCCAAAAAGAAAAAGACGGTGAAAAAGGCAGTTACGGCAAAGTCCACTCCGCCCAAACCGAAAGTCACGGTTACACCGACAGCTCCAACTGCAAAACCCGCAATGGAGAATAAGGAGGTGAAAGCGGAGAACACCGCCAAGCCTGCCGACCCGGACGACATCTATGCCACACTGGACTGGGATACCAATCCTCCCATCAACGGTTTCTATGAAATGATGATGGGTTTGACGCCGGAGCGTAGGAAAGAACTTCGGGAACTGGCAAGGCAGCATAACGAGAAACAAGTGGCGGAAAAGACGGAAGTGAAAGCCGTGCCGGAAACTTCCCGTGAGCAGCCACGACAGGAGGAAACACAGCCGGAGGCAGTCGCCGCACCTGCCGTTACAGATACCCCATCGGAAGCGGTGGGGACTTTCCTTTTCCCCGACATCGAAGCGGAAAAGCCGAAGGAGGAAGTCGTGGACCTTTCTCCGCGTGCCTACCACCGCACGCCGGAGATGCACCTGCGCGAAGGGTCGCTGGTGGCTGACCGGGGGCGTCATAACATCGGCTACCTGAAAGACATCACGCCATACGGGGCGACATTCCAGCCGCTCGACCTGAAAGGATACCAGAAGGAAAAGGCGTTGTTGTATGTGTCGCTGCGTGACGCCTACGAGCGTCTGTACCGTTATGAATCGCTCCGGCGCGAGGCAAATGTTCCGTGGCGAGAGCATCTGAATACCTGTTACGATGAGTTTGTCATGCGCTACGGCAACCTCAACGCCAAGCAGAACGTGAAGTTAGTGATGATGGATGCGGGCGGGCGCGACATCCTTTCGCTGGAACGGATGGAAAACGGAAAGTTCGTCAAGGCGGACATCTTCGAGCATCCTGTTTCCTTCGCGGTGGAGAGCCATGCCAACGTAGGCTCTCCCGAAGAAGCCCTGTCTGCGTCGCTCAACAAATATGGTACGGTCAATCTCGACTATATGCGGGAGATAACCGACAGCACGGCGGAGGATTTGCTCACTGCCCTGCAAGGGCGCATCTACTACAATCCGCTCGTGACCGGTTACGAAATCAAAGACCGTTTCATCGCCGGAAATGTCATAGAGAAAGCGGAACGCATAGAGGCATGGATGGGTGACAATCCCGAAAATGAGCGTATGCCGGAGGTGAAGCAGGCGTTGGAGGCTCTGAAAGATGCCGAGCCGCAGCGCATCGCCTTCGAGGATCTGGACTTCAATTTCGGGGAACGCTGGATTCCGACGGGTGTCTATGCCGCCTACATGAGCCGGCTGTTCGACACGGAGGTGAAAATCGCCTATTCCGCAAGCATGGACGAGTTTTCGGTGGTGTGCGGCTACCGCACCATGAAAATCACGGACGAGTTTCTGGTGAAGGGGTATTACCGGAACTATGACGGTATGCACCTCCTAAAACACGCCCTGCACAACACCTGCCCTGACATGATGAAGTCCATCGGCAAGGACGAGCATGGCAACGACATCAAGATGCGCGACAGCGAGGGAATACAACTCGCCAACGCCAAGATTGACGAGATACGAAACGGCTTCTCCGAATGGCTCGAAGAGCAGTCGCCGCAGTTCAAGGAGCGGCTTGTGACGATGTATAACCGCAAGTTCAACTGTTTCGTGCGCCCGCGCTACGACGGCTCCCATCAGACCTTTCCCGACCTCAACCTGAAAGGGCTGGCAAGCCGGGGTATCAAGAGCGTCTATCCCTCACAGATGGATTGCGTCTGGATGTTGAAACAGAACGGCGGCGGAATTTGCGACCACGAGGTGGGAACCGGTAAGACGCTGATAATGTGCATCGCCGCGCATGAGATGAAGCGTCTGAATTTGGCACACAAGCCGATGATTATCGGGCTGAAAGCCAACGTTGCGGAGATTGCAGCCACCTATCAGGCGGCATATCCCAACGCACGTATTCTGTACGCTTCGGAGAAGGACTTTTCGACCGCCAACCGTGTGCGCTTCTTCAATAATATAAAGAACAACGACTACGATTGCGTCATCATGTCGCACGACCAGTTCGGCAAGATACCGCAGTCGCCGGAATTGCAGCAGCGCATCCTGCAAGCAGAGCTTGACACGGTGGAGGAAAACCTCGAAGTGCTACGGCAGCAGGGAAAGAACGTGTCGCGGGCGATGCTGAAAGGATTGGAGAAGCGCAAGCACAACCTTGAAGCGAAGCTGGAGAAGGTGGAACACGCCATAAAGTCACGCACGGACGACGTGGTGGATTTCAAGCAGATGGGCATCGACCACATCTTCATAGATGAGAGCCACCAGTTCAAGAATCTGACTTTCAACACGCGCCACGACCGTGTGGCGGGATTGGGAAACAGCGAGGGAAGCCAGAAGGCACTTAACATGCTCTTTGCCATACGCACCATACAGGAGCGCACAGGAAAAGACTTGGGTGCGACCTTCCTCTCCGGCACGACTATCAGCAACTCACTGACTGAATTGTACCTGCTGTTCAAGTACCTGCGCCCGAAGGAGCTGGAACGGCAGGACATAAGGTGTTTCGACGCTTGGGCGGCGATATTTGCCAAGAAGACGACGGATTTTGAATTTAACGTGACGAACAATGTGGTCCAGAAGGAGCGTTTCCGCTACTTCATCAAAGTGCCGGAGCTTGCCGCCTTCTATAATGAAATCACGGACTACCGCACGGCGGAGGATGTGGGCGTTGACCGTCCTGCCAAGAACGAGATACTGCACCATATACCGCCCACGCCGGAACAGGAGGACTTCATACAGAAACTGATGCAGTTCGCCAAGACGGGCGATGCCACCTTGTTGGGCAGGCTGCCGCTTTCGGAAACGGAAGAAAAGGCGAAGATGCTCATCGCCACGGACTATGCCCGGAAAATGGCACTCGACATGCGCATGATAGACCCGAATTACGAAGATCATCCCGACAACAAAGCGAGTCACTGTGCCAAGATGATCGCGGAGTATTATCAAAAATACGACGCCCAGAAAGGCACGCAGTTCGTTTTCTCTGATTTGGGGACATACCAGCCGGGCGACGGGTGGAACGTCTATTCGGAAATCAAGCGCAAACTGACGGAGGACTACGGTATACCGCCAAGCGAGGTGCGCTTCATTCAGGAGTGTAAGACGGATAAGGCTCGTAAGGCGGTGATAGATGCCATGAACGCAGGGACAGTGCGAGTGCTGTTCGGCTCCACAAGTATGCTCGGAACGGGCGTGAATGCGCAGAAAAGATGCGTCGCCATCCATCACCTTGATACACCGTGGCGACCGTCCGACCTGCAACAGCGTGACGGACGGGGTGTTAGAGCCGGGAACGAGATTGCTAAGCATTTTGCCGAGAACAACGTGGATATCATCATCTACGCGGTGGAAAAGTCGCTGGACAGCTACAAGTTCAATCTGCTGCACTGCAAGCAGACGTTCATATCGCAGCTCAAAAGTGGAGCGATGGGCGCACGTACCATCGACGAGGGAGCAATGGACGAAAAATCGGGTATGAACTTCTCGGAGTATATGGCGTTGCTCTCCGGCAATACCGACCTTTTGGATAAGGCGAAATTAGAGAAGCGTATCGCCTCGCTCGAAGGGGAACGCAAGTCGTGGGGCAAGGGCAAGCGCGATTCGGAGTTCAAGCTGGAATCCAAGACGGGAGAACTGCGCAACAACACGGCTTTCATCGAAGCCATGACGGAAGACTGGAACCGTTTTCTTTCCGTTGTGCAGACTGATAAGGAAGGCAGCCGCCTTAATCTTGTCAAGGTGGACGGCGTGGATTCAACGGATGAGAAGGTCATCGGTAAGCGTTTGCAGGAAATCGCCAAGAACGCCACGACTGGTGGACTGTACAAGGCTGTCGGGGAACTTTACGGCTTTCCGATAAAGGTGGTCAGCGAGAGGACACTCAAAGAAGGTCTGGAGTTCACCGACAACCGCTTCGTGGTCGAGGGGAACTACAAGTACACCTACAACAACGGGCATCTGGCGATGGCAGACCCGATTGCTGCCGCACGAAACTTTCTGAACGCATTGGAGAGGATTCCGACCATCATCGACCAGTACAAGTCTAAGAACGAAGTGCTGGAAAAGGAGATTCCGCAGTTGCAGGAGATAGCGGGCAAGGTGTGGAAGAAGGAGGACGAGCTGAAACAGCTGAAGTCCGAACTCGCCGCACTGGACCGCAAGATACAGCTTGAGCTGGCTCCGGCTCAGGAAAACACAGAAGAGAACCGGCAAGGCAACGAGAAAAAACAGACGGAACAACAGCCGGAAAGCCCGCACGTGGACTTTGTACGCAGTCATTTAATTATAGGGAGACCCGGTTTATCGGAATCCAAAGGTGTAAAACTTTAATATCGAAGTCTTGACAGAAAAAGCCAGTGGTTGAATTTTTCACCACTGGCTTTAATTCTAATAATTTTTCAATCTAATATGACCGAATCTATAACGTTAAATCATAGATTATGTGTCTATTTGTGAAGAAAAAGACGTAACTTTGTATCAAAATCAAATAAGCATAACAATGGAACCATCTATATACAGTTTTTCACTTTATACCGCACTGCCGTTGATGTTATTCTTCGGCTTTTATTTTTTGTTTGCAAAGACTCCTGAAAAGAAAATTT
>OHSO01001425.1_pt1 | contig 10189 bp, 7 predicted proteins | sample 1578651 | NCBI WGS metagenome assembly OHSO01 (sample SAMEA3879524, study PRJEB24766) | human gut metagenome | biome: human-associated habitat; feature: feces | place: USA | collected 1985/1987 | reverse complement strand
CTTGCCACACGAAACCGGTTGTTTCGGCAGCAAATGGTTCAATAATAAATTTACCCGTTGAAGACTTTTGAACGATATAAGGAAGATATTTCCCGTTGGCCCCAAGAATCTTCACGGTTTGACCGGCATATGTATCTGAATCTGCATTTAGCGCTACAAGCGCTGCATTTTCAGTATCGAATAACCTTTCTCTAGGACGAATGATTTGTTTTGTTTTATCGTCACGAATATAAATGAATTCAGATGTATCTTTTGTGATAACAAGGTCCTTGCCATCAATCACACCATTCTCTATTGCACTGTCTACATCAATAGAGTTACCATAACCAAGTTTTGAGTGAGTTGCCATTCTATCACCTCCAAAATAAAAGGGTGATTAGAATTCAACCACCCGGATCGTTCCATCTTGTCCGCCAGAAGAATCTCCCGAAGAATCGCTAGACAACTTTACTGCATTACCAATCGGATTACCTTGAGAAAGAAGTTGTAAGACACTATTCTTATAACTGAGTCCATCTGCTTTGTTGTTGATGACAGTATTCATTTGGTCATTTAAAGCTTTCGTCTGACTAATCATCATCAGAAGTCGTTGATCCAGAGAGCTAAGTGCCGAATCAGGAATCATATCAGACCAGTTATTGATGGACACAACGTGAATCACACCTGGGCCAACCTTGCGAACATATTGCGTGATTCTGCCTTCGGAGTCCATTTCTGTATTTGCGAAAGTAAGCTGGATCTCAATATCACCAACTTCACTTGTCAATTCGGTATCAAAAGGAAGAACCTATTCTAGCTTGTTTTTATACAGCTCTGCAGATTTCTGTAGAATCTCAGTTTTATAATTTTTACTTACAGGTAGAACATATTCTAGCAGTACAGTGTAGTTGGACATATCGATTCCTTTATAGGTCGTGTCAGCCAAAAAATGAAGATTATCAACAAGTTTGCTTCTTTGCATGACGCGTTCAACAACACTAGCAGTTAACGTGTTGTCCTCGTTAATTAAAAAGGTATACATATTTACACCTCCTTCCCAACCACAATATATTTATACTCGTCTGACGAAATCTGATTTTCTTCAAGCTTCTTCTTTAAAAATAAATCATGAATCTTGTGATCACGATAAAGTCGCCGCAAGCTTTCTACAAACGCACTGTACGTCTTTTCTTCGCTCATAGCAAACCTCCTTCAATCAACGTCAGAGTGTAAGCATCAATAATAGCCTCGGGCGTTGTACCACCCAAGGCTTTAATTTGCTCGTATTCATACTTGTCAATTGGTTCTAGTGTGACCGTATCGTAGTCTGAAGAGGGAATATAATAATAACCTTCAACATGCCAGATATATTTTCCATTACTACTGATAACACCTTGAGCATCATCTTCGGTACAGTTCACCATAATTTTGTGCTTTGGCTGATATTTTACAAACTGAAGGCGGTCAAGAGCATCGATCACCCGACCGTTTTTAATTACTTTATAATACACTCTTAACACCTCCTTAGATACTGAACATAACTGCAACACCCAAAAATTCATTTGGATAATGGAATTGATACAAATCACCGGTTTCCTCCACGTTGCAATAATAACTATTGTATGTTGGATTCGGACTACGCAGCCAGTATTTTGTGGGCTCACCGTTTGTATTGTGCTTGATTCGGCTATCATTTCCAGTCATGTAGCTAATAGTTTGACCTTCATACACGTATGGTTCATCGGTCATGGCTGAACTTACTTCAATCGCAGAAGGAATAAAGAAATAGCAATCTGAAGTTGTAATCTCCTTACTCTTGCCGCCAACAGAGCTTGGCACCTTGACCTTTTTGATTAACTGTTTCCAGCCGACCGGTAAAGCATCAACTAAACGAGAATTCAAATATTCACGCAAAGAAGTATTGCCCCAACCACCTGTGTTATTAGAAGAAGAACTTAACATCATACTCTGACCCAAAGTGTCTTTTTGCAGGAACGTCATAGAACAACGCTTATTTGAGCTATCACTCAAGTAATAATCGCTACTTCAACGATCAGATTATCGTGTGTCCATGCAGCCAGCTCACGACATGCGGCGTCGCCGAGATCTGCATACCAAATTTTAGACCAGTAAACAGTGCCTTTTGCATAACGCTCGTAAGCACCATCATCTGCCTTTGCACAGCCAAATACCAGTGTAGCATTCGTCTTTGTTGTGCGGGTGCGATCAATCTTTGTATAAATCACTTCCGAACCATAGATACTAGAGGAATAGACATATAATCCGGTATCTCCTTTAATGTGCCTGATGACGGTCATGTCGCGAGAACCGGCAGCCACACCATTTGCAGAGTCAATACCCCAAGTCATCTTCACACCAGTAGAATTCCACAGGCGAATACCATTCATGCCATTCTGCTCAAAGCATTGCATCAAAACAGTGTTATTTGCATTTGTGGTATCCATCTTATAGTCAATAGCCAGCACAAAATCTCTATCCTCTTCAAACAGCTTGAGGTCAGTATCAATATAGTTTTTACCATCAAACACCTGTGGCTCACTGATAAGAATCTTTTCGGTAATGTCCTCATAAGAGAAGTCATTGCCTAGTTCGATAGAAACCTCATCTTTTGCCTCGGCAACATTTTGTTCAATACCAACTTTGTTCATTGCATAGATTTCAACAGGGCGAAGCTGGCCAATTTCCTTGCCATCAAAGTAAGTAGAAGAATACTCGCAACTATCGTAAACCGCATTGATGTCCTTGTCGCCGGTGACGTAACCACCTTTGTCCCAACCGCTGAACAGGTAATACTTGAAAGCAGTTTCTTCAGAAGTGTAAGTCGGAGTATCGCCATCATACAGCACCATAGAGCCATACGGAGCGACAGTTTCCTTCAACACAGCGCCATGATTCATATAGCGAACAGTGTACTTGCGCACAGATTCGGTATAAGTTGCGGTAATAGTCTGATTGCTAAAAACAGTCGTAAACTCAGTGTCCCATCCGCTGAAAGTAAAGTCTGTAGAGATTGTGCTCTTGGCAGTAGGTGTCGGAATCGGATTTTCCTTACGGGCAACGGGATCAACTGCCTTACCGCCTTTATCAATATACTGAATATCCAGCACCGTGCCATCTTTATTTACGAATGTCCAAACAAACTGTTGAACCAGAGTATTGTAGGTGATATTCAAATCAGGCCACTGTGCATTATAATCAGCTAACTGACGCTCACGCATGATAGGCACATGAACACTACCTTCGATAATAGAATGGTCAGTGTTATAGCCATTCTCATCCAAACCGGTCATCTTCTGCAGACGATCCAGCAGGGAAGTGTCATCCAGCTGCCAATTAACGCCAGTCAAACGCACACGATTCAGGTTTGTGCATTTAGCCAGCATATCAGTCAAATCAATGGTTGGGCACTTTTCGACAGTCAGTGTGGTGATATTCTTATAATCTGTAACCTTCAGTTCAGTTAGATAATTCAGGTTCTTAGCGCTCAGACTTGCAATTGCAGGCAGTTCAGCTTTTCGAATCTTGCCACCCTTAGCGAATGCGACACCAGTAATACCAGAGCCGCCAGCATAGAACTCTTCCAGATTCGTACAACCAGTCAGACTGATAGACTTCTTCAGATTCGGCACGTTCTGTAAATTCAGGTGCTCAAGAAGAGTGTTGTTACCAACTGCGAAGTCAGTCATATTCGTATTCTTGTAGCCCTCGGCGGCAGAGCCAATCTTCAGGTCAGTCAGCTTTACACCATGGCTGAAATCAACATAACCGGGATAGAAACCAGAAATATCACCAATACTCTGAATAATAGAGGCGTTGTAAACATAGACTTCGGTATCGTTCATAGCTGCAATCGGACACTGAATCTCGTAAGTCTGACCCCGCTTACCACGCACCTTCACAGGGTTAGAACCATATCGCACAGAGACATAAGTATCGGCATACGGAACGATATGAAAAGTGCCATCTGGCTGTACACCCTTCCAGTTGGTCGGTGTATAGCCACGAATGGTCATATCATCAGAGGTACAAGCAGCACCCGTGTACTTAGATGCCATGTATTTTTCCTGATAGCGTTGGAATTGACGCCGCTGATGGCGCTTGTTACCGTGCATCATTGGCAGATAGCTAGTCGTGCCATTGTCCTCATAAGTGCGGAAATACTTGCGCCGCATATCCATAATCCACAGCTTTTCAGGCTTTACGTCCTGATAATCCTCAAATTTCTTCAGGATACGGGTAGAGCTCCATGCCAGAGCACTCTCACGGTTCAGGAACATCTTTGCGAGATCGTCTGCAAACAGGTCACGAATCTTACACCACAGTTTGGAGTCATGTGCGTTAAACACACTCTTTGTGCCGATGGTGTCCGTATCCTCGTAGCCGTAACTCAGAGTCAGACCACCTTCATTGTCGTTACCCATAGCGGTATCGTTGTCGTAGTCAAAACAGAAATCCCAGTGTACGAGGTCAGTCGTGTGTGGGAACACGTTCTTTGCGCGGTTATCGACCATGGTATGGCGCTCGGTAAACAGATAATGGAACAGGGCAGAGTCCTTGATAAAGTAGTTTTCAAAATTTTTCTTAAACTCTTCGTCATCTGCATTTACGACCCAATTCTGTACACGAATCCATGCATCTTTTGCTGCCTGAATTTCTTCCTCGGTACAAGCTTTATTGATATAGCGGAACTCGAAGCTGTGATCACCATCCCAAGTCTCCTCAGAGAAGTCGCCGCTCAGGAAGCGAGTTTGTGCATCGGTATTGTTGTCGATCTCGACGATAACTTCTTTGTGGTTGTTCGGGTCCATGCCCATCGTGTCGCTATTCTTCTTAGAGTTACCAAAATCGCCACAAGCATAGAAGTGCCACTGACCATCCTTGAAGACAGTTGCGTTTGTGGTGTCAGTTTCCTGAATAAACACAACACAAGGATAGAATGCCATGGTGTCGCGTACCTTCGGGTTGTCTTTGCGAGCTTGACGAATATACGGGTTGAACTCATTAAACTCGTCTGCCAGCAGAGCGTTATTTGCATTTTCAGAGGAAGCAACATTGACTTTGATATTGAAATATTTCTCACCAACACTGTTTTCTGTAAATGCATACTTACTGCCAGTGCTCTCGTCACCAAAGGTAAAACCACCAGAACAGTTGATATCAATATTACGACCAGACTCACCATATGCATCGGAGCTGGTGCCTTGTCCCTTATGAGATCCGGTAGCAATCCAGTTATCTTCAACGGCACGGCCATTCTTATAAATATGCTGAATCGTTGTATTCGGGACTTCATTCTTCTTACCACTCGTAAAGGTCGGGGCCGAGATCTTGATAATACGCAGATTGGGGCACTTTTCTGCAAGCAGGTCAGGATTCAGCTCACCGCTCACGTCTGTAATGTCGTTGCGAGTATAGCGCTCAATCATTTCCTCTGCGTTCTTTGCGTCTGCGATAAAGTTATCAAGAATCTCATCGTCCGTCAGATTCATCATGTAGGACTTCATGCGGTAAATCTGTACATCGCAATCAGGTGAGCCAATTGTAATGCCAACCGGAGAAGCCTGTGTAAAGTTATCGCTTGCATCATATAGCTCAACACGGCAGGGAATACCATCCAGCCACAAAACCATTTCTTTATACTGACTGTCAGGCAAAATATTGAACTCAAATTCCATAAAGTCATCTTCGCAGGTCGGTAGGTCGATGCTGTTCTGCTCACTGGTCAATGTAACCTTCTGTGCCTGAATGTTTAGGCCAATGCCGCCATTCAAACAAGTTAGTGCGGTAGCGTCATAGTTCTTGACATTCGTAGTCTTAAACACCAGCTTGAAGTTCTTGCCCAACTTCTTTGCGTCATCGCCAAATAACTTGTAACTAATATTTGCAGTTGTGCCAGCCTTCACACAGAAGTAGGTATCGCCATCTTCATCCAACTGATAACCACCATTAGACCAGTCAAAGTTCTCGCTCACGGTCAAATTGGTGTTGCCATCAGACCACAGGCGAGTCTCGTCAGAGTTGGTCTTGCCGGCAGGGTTGAAGTCGAAAGCCAGATTTGTCCTAACAGGTTCGATAGTAATGCCAAGTTCTTTGATCTCGACACTGATAGTCTTACTCACAGAACCGCATACAATCTTCAACGTGTGGGTGCCGATATTGGCGGATTTCCAAGTCCATGTCTGCATGGCGCGTCCAACAGTCAGAGTAGCAGTCTTAGCGCCGTCAACCTCCAGTGTTACAGTGGTCGTAGAGCTGGAAGGGTCATAAACGGTATAATTAATTGCAACGTTGCTGTACTGCTTTGTACTTACTGTCTTTGTGGCACAGCTGATAATAGGAGTTGTATTTCCTTCGATTGCCCACATGATATCCTTGACAATCTTATTGCTAACAACCTGCTTACCATTGATCTCGGCAGTCATGGAAACTTCTACCAAATGTGCGCCATGGGTCTGTGCAGGAATAGCATAAGTCAGCTGTCTGCCAGTAACGCTACTTGTGGTAGAGCCAAGAATCTTTCCATCAATCGTAAAGTTGATAGTTTTTGCAATATTGCCATACGGAGTGTAGCGGAAAGTAATATCACCACTATAAATCAGAGTATCGTCAAAATTACTCTCCAGATAAAACTCGATAATGTTAACAGTCCAAATCTTCGTGCCAACACTGCCAACGCTATCCGTTACTTGCAGCTTAACAGTATTATCGCCGCTATGCAGATATTGAGTTACATCAAAACTGTTTTTACCCTGAATAATAGTTTGTGTGCCAACCTTTGTGTTACCGACATACCAAATACCAGTTGCAGAACCAGTATCATCGCCAGAGTTATCCACAGAAGAGAACTTAAAATTGATAACTGCTGTGTCACCAGCAATAACAGTCAGAGCGGAACCGTCCAGACGCTCGATCTTAATAACACTTGTACTACCGCCTGAGCCGCCACCGCCTCCACCACCTTGGATGACAACCTGTGTTTTTACAGTGCCATTTTCCAACAGGCTTAGCTTAGAATCCTCGTAAGTAATATCATACTCGCGCCCTGCATTCGGGTCAGGCTTCACGTTTTTCAGCTGTTCCTGAATATCAGAAATATCGCTATTGATAGTGTCAATACTGTTCTGTAGGCCGGAAGCTGTGTTCTTTACCACAGTCAAATCGTTTGTTACGGTCTCAACATTGGCTTTTTCAGCCTTTGCTTCCAGTAACTTGTCTGTTGCCTGTTTATTATGTTTCAGGCAGATTGCCTACACTATCCTGCAGGTTCTTTACAGCGGTATCGTTACTGGTTTTGTACTCAATCAGCTCAGTCTTAACGGGTGCAATCTTCTCATCAATCTTTGCTTCAACGGTCTTGTTAAAGGCGGTCACCCATTCAGCGCTCGGATCGGTACTCAGGGTGATAATTTTAATAACCTTTCCCCCATTCAAGAACTTAACAGTCTGTGTATCAGAATCATACTGCACATCAAACTTTGCCAAACCGTCAACCTTGGCAATGTTATCCTGAAGCAGAGTAACAAAGCCATTGACCTCTTCCTTAGTGTAGTAGTTTGCCAGTGTGTCGGCCAGCCCATCCACAACAGCCTGTGCTTCCTGTGCGCTCTGAGCCGCCTTTGTGGCAGCAGTCTGTGCCTCACCAACCTTCTGACTCATCGTAGACAAGAACTGTGTATACCAGTCGTCGCCGGTCGGATCAGTCATGGCGGTGCCGGAGAGCGCCTTTAAAACGGTCAGTTTGTCATTCGGCTTTGTACGCCACAAATAATTCTTTGATTCGCCGCTGCTAGGCACAGTAATTGCACCGGTTGCCATAATTTCAAATTTCAGTACACCATCTTTCACAGTGGCGTAATCGCTAACCATCCAGTAGAAACGAATCTTTTCAGCGCTGTAACTCACGTTAATGGGTGCCGCATAATTCTCTGCATTATTAGCATTTACATAGTGGATCTGAATCGTCATAGTCATCAGATCAACACCATCATAATAACGCGGCATCTCAAACGGAATGATTTGACTATTGTTTTCCTGAGTAATATTTACTTGATTTTGATTTAAAATAATTTCTTTGCTGGAATCAACAGTAGAGAAATCGCTATCCAAGAACGTATCGTACTATGTATAATTGCCGCTTCTGGTAAAGGTTTGTTCCGTTACAGCAAGCTCATTTACATCTTCGTCAGAATCAACTACTGGACGAGCGGCTTCCATAGACGCCTCCATCGTCATTATTGAATTTTCTGCAACTATACGTCTGGACTGCTCAAAAGAAAGTGCCATTTGCTCACTCCTTCCTTATTAAGCTGTTTTGCTAAACAACGTCACTTGAATCTTAATTGTATTAGCTGGAATTTCTTTGGAATAGAAAGTAATAGTTTTATCACCAGTTAGACATGTACGACATACGCCAGCCGCTGTAGCAACGTCCATATTTTCGGGATAAACTGACGCCATCGGAATTCTATCTTCTGTAGCGGCATCACAAGAAGCTACGTACTGATACTTAAAACTTTCAAAAGAAGATGTTCCCTAATTTTCAGGTGAAATCTCAAAAGTGTACGAATTATAATAACCACCAACATACTGCTGAACGTATTTTACGGATGCTTCAGCACTTTTTGCGCTATTTGCAGCAGCGTCACGAAAACTTTCTGCCGATTCTTTTAATGACTGGACCTCGTTAAGATGAGTTTGTGCATCAGCTTCAGAAGTAGCAGCGGCAGCAGCAGAACTAGCTGCATTATCAGCTGAAGCCTTGGCCGCATCTGTGAATCTTTTGATGTAAGGCTCTATCGTATCAGTAAACATTCGTTCTAGAGCCATAATAGAATGCTTCAATCGATTGATTGTATCAGCATTGATGAGCATATTCCTCAAACGGGGCAGATTGTCCAAAATGGCTTGGGCACTTGAATACTCTCCGTTTTCCATGGCCTTACGATATTGATTTGCAGGCGCGATCATGGATTCGGAAATATCTTCGGAGTTCGGCCAGTTATCGCATTGAGCAGGGAAGTTTGTATACTCAAGATCAGTATAAGTGCCGTCATCATTTAAAGTCCATTTACTCAAATTTTTCCCTCCAATCAATATTTGTTTTTAACGATGTATGGATAATAAGGCCAATAACGACTCATCGTTACAGTCATCGTGCCTTCTCCTAATGATATATCTATCTTTTTAATTAGAAAATCGACTGGTTGATTTCCAGTATTGATATATTTAGGTACATAAGAGAGCTTTTGATTTACATCCAACCACGGAATCAAAACACATTCGACCGTAACACTGTCAGTCAGACGGCTCAACGTCCAATGCTTATATTCCGCACAATTCATGGCCGACTCAGTCGTTGTGTAGTTCTCGTAATCTTCACCACTTAAAACTTCATTACGCCTTCCAAGTTTTTCAATCGTAAATCGAGAGCCATTTATCCAGTCAACGTCCGCAGCGTTAGATAAGCACACATATCGGATGTTCTTACAATTCTCAGTGACTTTATCTTTTTCTTTCTCTTCTTCAGTTGGTTCTTTATCGACAAGTTTAACCATAACGTGAATCTGTTGCTCTCCTTGATAGTAAAAGTGCTTTGTATTTGAATCATACTTGACTACTACAACCGTATCTTTTGGAATGGTTGTACCATCTACAAGGACGTCATTTCCCTGATCGTCAACATTGCGAGCATATAAATCGATTGGCCCGTAGGTCAGTGTTGAAGAAGTAGTAGTTGGGTTTCCGTTAGAGTCAGCCGACGTAACGCTCAAATATACAGAAAGATTGATTTTTACGTTTTTTTGAAGACCATTTTCTGGTGTCGTGAAAGCAACTGTTAACTCAGAGGGGGAATCTTCCATCGATGTAAAAGTTCCCTGTGCATCAATGGTCGTAATCTCGCCACTGTCAGAAAATGTGGTTTTATCTTTTGCAGAAAAAATATCATATTCAACAGATGCGCCCCAAAGTTCAACACAATTTCGGATTTGACTATAATCGTATGTACAATCTTCGGAGATGACGAGATCTTCAAAATCGGCAGCGCTCATAATTGTTAAGGCATCATAGCCAGTTGGAATTTCAGTACAAACAAACGTAGTCCCATCAAAATACATTTCAAACGGATAATACAAATCGCGCAGTTCAGTAAGTATCTGCCAGATGGTCGCGCCAGTATCATATTCAAGGT
>OHSO01001421.1_pt1 | contig 10235 bp, 7 predicted proteins | sample 1578651 | NCBI WGS metagenome assembly OHSO01 (sample SAMEA3879524, study PRJEB24766) | human gut metagenome | biome: human-associated habitat; feature: feces | place: USA | collected 1985/1987 | reverse complement strand
AGGAGATTGTTGACCCCATCAGCGGCACTAAGAACTGGACCGACGTGCGCCAGTTCAACCTCATGTTCGCCACTCAGTTTGGTGCCGCTGCCGACGCCAACAACACGGTCTATCTGCGTCCGGAGACCGCACAGGGCATCTTCGTCAACTACCTCAACGTGCAAAAGACGGGCCGCATGAAGCTGCCCTTCGGCATTGCCCAGATCGGCAAGGCCTTCCGCAACGAGATCGTGGCCCGCCAGTTCATCTTCCGCATGCGCGAGTTCGAGCAAATGGAGATGCAGTTCTTCTGCAAGCCCGGCACGGAGATGGAGTGGTTCAACTACTGGAAGAAGCATCGTCTGGCCTGGCACCAGGCGCTCGGCATGGGCAACGAAAACTACCGCTACCACGACCACGAGAAGCTCGCCCACTACGCCAACGCCGCCACCGACATCGAATTCCACATGCCGTTTGGCTTCAAGGAGGTGGAGGGTATCCACTCGCGCACCGACTTCGACCTCTCGCAGCACGAGAAGTTCTCTGGACGCTCCATCAAGTATTTCGACCCCGATACCAACGAGAGCTATACCCCGTATGACATAGAGACATCGATCGGCGTGGACCGCATGTTCCTCACCATCCTCTGCCACTCCTACACCGAGGAGAAGCTCGACAACGGATCTGAGCGTATCGTCTTGCGCCTGCCCGAGCCTTTGGCTCCCGTGAAGTGTGCCGTCCTGCCGCTCGTCAACAAAGACGGACTGCCCGAGAAGGCACAGGAGATCGTCGACAGCCTGAAGTTCCACTTCAACACCCATATCGAGGTGAAGGACTCCATCGGCAAGCGCTACCGCCGCCAGGACGCCATCGGTACGCCGTTCTGCGTCACCGTCGATGGCGATACCCTCACCGAGGGCACGGTCACGCTGCGCTATCGCGACTCGATGAAGCAGGAGCGCGTCCCCGTGGAGAAGCTCCGCGAGATCATCGAGGACCGCGTCAGCATCACCAGCCTGCTGAAGAAATTGCAGTAATCCATTACCCATTGCCGCCCATCCACGTCCCGCCTCCTGCCCTATTGGTTTGGGAGGGGCGTGGCTGGGCGAATTTTGCATAATAACATAAGATGAAGACATTCAAAGACCTGCTCCCCTTGCTGGCCCTGCTGGCAGGCGTGTTGGGCTTCGTTTCCTGTTCCGACGACAATGAGGACACCGTGGACGAGTATGCCGACTGGCAAGTGAAGAACGAGAACTACTGGAAGGATCTCTACACGGCCACCAAGAGCCGCATCGCCCAGGGCGACACGACATGGAAGGTGATTCCCTACTGGGCCATCGACGGACTGGAGCCGACGCACGGCACGGTGCAGTATGGAGAGATGCAGCACATCATCGTCCATGTGCTGGAGAACGGCACGGGCACAGACCGTGCCGCCTTCACCGACTCCGTGAAAGTCCACTATGAGGGCCACCTGATTCCCTCTCCGACCTACACGGCGGGCTATCGCTTCGACGCCTCCTACTCAGGCACTTTCAGTCCCGTCACATCCCATCCTACCATCCTCAAGATCAGCAATCTGACGGATGGTTTCGCCACAGCCGTCATGAAGATGCGGGCAGGCGACCACTGGATGGTCTATATTCCCTTCACGCTGGGCTACGGCAAGACCAAGCAGACGGGATCTTCCATCCCCGCCTACTCCAACTTGATTTTCGACCTACGAATGGTCGGGGTGTGCCGATAAGCTGAGGACAAAAGACGGTGAGTCAGCGGTTTTCCAAAAAGGTATCGGACGCACTCCTGGCAAAGCTCCGGGCGGGCGAAAAGCTCACGGGCGGTGAGAAACTAAATCTCATCGTCCAGTTGAGTATACCCTCTATCCTGGCACAGGTCACCACGGTGCTGATGTTCTACATCGACGCTTCGATGGTGGGCAGTCTGGGAGCGGAAGCCTCGGCCTCCATCGGTCTCGTAGAGCCGGCCACCTGGCTTTTCGGATCGCTCGTCGGTTCCGTCTCGATGGGCTTCAGCGTACAAGCCGCCCACTTTATCGGGGCTAACGACTTCACACGGGCACGGGCCGTCATGCGCCATGGCTATGCCTTCGGCCTCTTGATCGGCCTCCTGCTCATGGCCATCGCCGCCTTGATAGCGTTTCCCCTACCCCGCTGGCTGGGTGGAGGAGCCGATATCCAGCACGATGCGTCGATGTATTTTCTGATCTTCTCCTTCGCCGTCCCGGTCCATCTGATAGAGCACCTCTCCGCCTCCATGCTCAAGGTGAGTGGCGACGTGCGACGTCCCAGTGCCATCGCCGTGCTGATGTGCTGCTTCGACGTGATTTTTAACTTCTTCTTCATTTTCCCCACACGCACCCTTTCCGTCTTCGGCCACGAAATGACCGTCTGGGGACTGGGACTCGGCGTGGAAGGCGCGGCTCTGGGCACACTTATGGCCTTTGTCGCCGCTGCCATCCCATTGTTCTATTTCGCCGTGTTTCGCAGCAAGATCCTCGCCTGGCGACAGGACGTGGAGCGATTCACATGGTGCTGGGACTATATCCGCCACGCCTGCGGACTGGGTGCGCCAATGGCTTTCCAGTATCTTCTGATGAACGGGGCACAGGTGGTCTCCACCACGATTGTGGCACCTCTTGGCAACATCGCCATTGCCGCCAACTCCTTTGCTATTACGGCCGAAAGCCTTTGCTACATGCCGGGCTACGGCATTGGAGACGCTGCCACGACCCTTATCGGACAAAGCGTGGGGGCACGGCGTGCCGACCTCTGCCGGTCTTTTGCCAAGATGACCGTCACCACAGGCATGATCGTCATGGCGCTGATGGGCGTGGTGATGTATGTCTTTGCCCCAGAGATGATTGGCCTGCTCTCGCCTGTGGACGAGATTCGCACGCTGGGCACCGAGGTGCTGCGTATTGAAGCCTTTGCCGAACCATTCTTTGCAGCCGCCATCGTCTCTTATAGCGTCTGCGTGGGTGCGGGCGACACGCTAAGGCCCTCGATCATCAACCTCGGCTCAATGTGGTTCGTACGACTGACGCTCGCCGCTGCCATGGCGCCCCACTTCGGTCTTCGCGGTGTCTGGGTGGCCATGGCCATCGAACTGACCGTACGCGGCCTGCTCTTCCTGTGGCGCATCGCGCGTGGGAAATGGCTCAAGATGGACTGACCACACAGGATCGCCTTACACTCTTTTCCTATTCGCTTACAAAAAAATCTTCCCCTCATGCAACAGATACTTATCAAAATGATCTCCACGAAACCTTCACGCGCATGCTTGGTGCCGGAGACACTCGACCAATTTCACATTCCCTTCATCCCGCTCGACCACGCCAACTGGTCTGGTCAATACCCCTACAAACCGACCGTCAAGTTTAGGATCTCCTACGTCGACGACTGTATCCTGCTCCACTATGTCGTGACGGAGGAAAGTGTCGCCGCCGTGGCCGATGACGACGGTGGAAGGGTGTGGGAGGACAGTTGCTGCGAGTTTTTCCTCCAGCCTTTCGAAGACGGCTCCTACTACAACTTCGAATGCAACGCGGCAGGGAAGATGTATATCGCCTGCGGCATGACACGCGAGGGGCGCAAGCAGGTGGCAGCTATCCACTACCACAACGTGAAGCGCTGGACCTCCTTTGGCCGCAAGACGTTCAAGGAAAAGAATGGACGACAGACCTGGGAAGTAGCCCTCATCATCCCACTCGACGTGATGACTTCCCACCATCTGCGCCATCCGCGCGGCATGACGATGCGGGCCAACTTCTACAAGTGTGGCGACAAACTGGCCAAACCGCACTTCTTGTCGTGGAATCCCGTCGATTGCGACCATCCCGACTTCCATCGCCCGTCCTCCTTCGGCAAAATCACCTTTGTGTAACCTCGGACAGGAGGCTACGGCTTATAAACTTTTTTATCTCACTCCACATGAAAGGGCAACAGGATGGGAAGTCAGTGCTTTCCATCCTGTTGCCCTTTTATGTTTCTAGCCCTGGCGTCTTTCATGTTTCAGCCAAGAGACCTGCGACGTTTCTAACACCAATACTTCCTTACTCGGGCTTCGGCAGGTCGGCCTCGTCCAAGGCCACAAGGCCGCGCTGCTTCTGTCCGTCTATCAAGATACGGAACGCATGGGGGAAGCGGACATGGCGCACATGCTTCGTCTCCTCGACGGCAGGGAGCGCGTCGAGCCAGTCGGTACGACAGATACCCTCACCACGCCAAGCGTTGATAGTGAAGTAGCCGACACCAAACGATGTGAGGTTCTGAAAGAAGTGCGTGCCCTGCGAGGCGTCGATCTGATATCCCTTGATACCCAGCTCCACTATGACGCTGGCTGCGGAGATTGAGGACCATTTCACAGGAATACCCAATCCCGGATCGCTGGAGCCCCAGCGGCCTGGGCCGATGAGGACATAGCGCTCGCCATCGTCGGCAAACTGGCGGTTGAAGGTCTCTACTTCCTGCGCCACCTCCTTGTTTTCGAGCGGATTGTAGCCATCGGAAGTCTTCACATAGACCACATCCCTCACCTCGTGCGACTCGCCATGACCCAGCGCCATATCCGTCCGGAGCAGACACTGATCATCGGCGATCTGCGACAGGTTTTCGACGACCGCCTGGTTCTCCTCCACGATGGGACGTATCTGCAGCAGGTACATCTCGCCCGTACGATCGGCATTGAGGTTGCAGGCAAACTCTATCTCTACAGGGCGCTTCATCGCGTCGGCACCAAGTTGCATGGAGAGCTGCATCAGCTTGGGCAGGGGGAAGACTCCCTGCTGGAGCACGCCAGCAAAGGAGATGATCTTGCGATCACCCTCCCATAGTCCGTCGCGGATCACATTGTCCAGTGGGTCGTAGGTGGAGGCGATGAAATGAAGCGCATGGTCCTTCTCGGCCTCCCTCACCCCCAGTTTGAGTATGTTGAAGCCATCGTCCACCTTGAAGTCTTCGCCTATGTGGCGCGTGTCAATGGCATAGAAGTCGGTCTGCGTCTGCCTCAGGGCAGTATGGAGTTCGCTCATCTGCATCACGTTTTTTGGATGATAGGGCGAGAGGCGTATCGACTGTCCACCCTCCACAATGTGCTTTCCCAGTCCCAGGGCAAGGGAGACCACACCCTCCTCGGCTTTCTCGTTGCCAACGGGATAGTAGTTGATCGAGCGGATGACACCTGAGATATTGGGATAGAAGCGCCCATCATACTGCTTGCCCACCACCTGCTGTAAGACCACCGCCATTTTCTCCTGGTCGATGACGTTGCTAGTAGCCAGCATATAGGCCTTGGAGTCACGGTAGAAGACCGATGCATAAACGGCCTTGATGGCACAGGCTAGCATTCGGAGCATTTCCTTCTTGTCCTCCAGGAAAGGAATCATATAGGTGGCATAGACCCCGGCAAAGGGCTGGTAGTGGGAGTCCTCCAGCAACGAACTGGATCGCACGGCTATTGGGGCATTGGTAGCGGCAAAGAAGGCTAGGAAGTCATCGATGAAGTCGTCGGGGAGCTGCGCTCGGAGGAAAGCCTGCAGAATCTCCTCGTCCGTGGCATCGGAGAGGGCGAAGGGATAGAGGTCGTTCTTCTCCATAAACTCATCGAAGACGTCCGTGCAGAGCACCACCGTCTTGGGTATCTGCACCGAGGCATTGGCATACTGGTTGAGCTCGGGATGGCGCTTAATGATGTTGTCGAGGAAGGCCAGACCGCGTCCTTTGCCACCCAGTGACCCGTCGCCGATGCGGGCAAAGTGGGCATACCGGTCGAAACGCTTGCGGTCGAAGAGTGCCACGACACCTTGATTCTTCATCCGCCGGTACTGCACAATGGCATTAAAGATGATCTCACGGTGGAGGTCCACGTCCTGCAGCTCGTGCCAGGTAATATTTCGGAGGAACTCCGCGACGGGGAAGATGGCACGTGCGGAGAGCCAACGGCTCATGTGGTTGCGACTGATGTGGTAGAGCATGGAATCGCGCGGTATTTTGAAGATGTTGTCCTGCAACTCCTTCAGATCGTGGATGCGCATCACTTCCGCCTTCGTCTTCGGGTCGCGGAAGATGAAGTCGCCAAAGCCCATGTGCTCTTCGAGGATATGGCGCAAATCGACGCTGATCTTCTTGGAGTTCTTATCAACAAACCAGAAGCCCTCAGCCTCCGCCTTCTCACGGTTATGGCTCTCCGCGCTCTCCACTGTGAGCGGCAGATACTCATCCTCCTTCCTGATAGCGCGGAGCAGTTTCAGTCCAGCCTCAGGATCTTTGTCGTCGGTATAGAATCCGCCTTGCAGATGTGGCGGCGCCAAAGGGAAGCGCACGTCGGAAATCACGCCGAGGCAATTGTCCTTATACCTATTATAAATGGTCCACGCCTCCTCGTAGTTGCGCGCCAGCATCACCTTGGGTCTTCCGCGCATTCTCAGCGTGGCAGCATGGGGGTTGAGTGCCTCTGTGGCGAAGTTCTGACTCTGCATCAGAATATAATTGTAGAGGTTGGGGAGAATGGAGGAATAGAAACGAATGCTATCCTCCACCAGCAGGATCATCTGCACGCTGCCCTCGCGGATGTCGTTGTCGATATTGAGCCGGTCCTCGATGAGCTTGATGATGGAGAGGATGAGGTTGGTGTTGCCCAGCCAGCAGAACACATAGTCAAAGATGCTCAGATCCTCGTGCTCCATACGGCGCGTGATGCCGTGGCTGAACGGGGTGAGCACCACGCAGGGGATCGTTGCGAAACGGGCCTTGATGGCACGCGCCACGTCGAAAGCATCATTGTCTGCATTGCCTGGCATACAAATGACAAGGTCTATACTGACCGTACTAAGTATCTTCTCTGCCTCCTCGATCGTAGAAACCTGCGTAAACGTGGGCGGATAGCGCAGGCCAAGGCGCGTGTATTCATTATAAATTTTCTCCTCCACGCGTCCGTCATCCTCCAACATGAAGGCGTCATAGGGGTTGGCGACGATGAGGACGTTGTAGATGCGGCGCATCATGAGATTGACGAACGAGACGTCTTTCATGATGAATTTGCTCCATTTGTCGGGTAGTTGTTCTCTCATTAGGATTTATTTTGTTTTGGGCAAAAGTACGAAAAATATGGGTAAACACCTAACTTTTGGTCACAAATATCTCTCGTTGCGGGCGTTTTGGAAACAAAAAAGTCGTAAAACAAGCCCCCGCGGTTTGGGTAGGCAGCAAAGTTTATGAAAAATTTCCGCAAAATCATTTGGTAGTATGGATTAAAATCCCTACTTTTGCCCTCGAAATAAACAACAAGACCATAACAACTTAAACATTCAAAATTACTATGGAAGTTGAGAAAATCATGAGAGACCTGGAGCAGAAGCATCCAGGTGAGAAGGAGTTCTTGCAGGCCGTACATGAGGTGCTGCTCTCCATCGTTGATGTTTACAACCAGCATCCCGAGTTCGAGAACGCTAAGATCATCGAGCGCATGGTAGAGCCGGAGCGTGTTGTCATGTTCCGCGTACCCTGGGTGGACGACAAAGGCGAGGTTCAGGTGAACATCGGCTACCGTGTACAGTTCAACAGCGCCATTGGCCCGTACAAAGGCGGTCTCCGTTTCCACGCTGCCGTGAAGCTCGACACGCTGAAGTTCCTCGGTTTCGAGCAGACCTTCAAGAACGCTCTCACCACGCTCCCGATGGGTGGCGGTAAGGGTGGTTCCGACTTCTCTCCGCGCGGCAAGAGCGACGCTGAGATCATGCGTTTCTGCCAGGCCTTCATGAGCGAGCTCTACAAGTACATCGGCCCGGACTGTGACGTTCCCGCTGGCGACGTAGGTGTTGGTGGCCGCGAGATTGGCTACCTCTTCGGTCAGTACAAAAAAATTACCGGCCGCCACGAGGGCGTGCTCACCGGTAAGGGTCTCTCCTACGGCGGCTCACTCGCAAGAACAGAGGCTACCGGTTACGGCCTTATCTATCTCGTTGAGGAGATGTTAAAGAATCACGGCAATTCCATCGAGGGCAAAACGGTTGCCGTTTCGGGCTCGGGCAACGTTGCAATTTACGCCATAGAAAAAGCTCAAACGTTTGGCGCAAAGGTAGTTACCGCAAGCGACTCAAGCGGATATGTCTACGATAAGGACGGCATAGACATCGCGCTCTTAAAGCAGGTCAAGGAGCAGGAAAGAGCGAGAATAGTAAGGTACACCGAATTAAAGCCCACCGCAAAATTCGTTCCCGGCAAGAAAGTATGGGAGGTTCCCTGTGACATAGCTCTGCCGTGCGCCACTCAGAACGAGCTGTCACTTGACGACGCAAAAGAGCTTATTAAAAACGGCTGCATCGCAGTAGGCGAGGGCGCAAATATGCCGTCCACCATCGACGCGACAAACGCATTTTTACAGAGCAAAGTACTCTTTGCTCCGGCGAAAGCGGCAAACGCAGGCGGCGTTGCAACCTCTGCGCTTGAAATGAGCCAGAACAGCGCACGTATGATTTGGACCTTTGATGAGGTTGATGAAAAACTCAAGGATATTATGGAGAGCATTTACGGCCACATGGCAAATGCCGCAAAGGAATACAGCACCCCCGACGACTTTGTTGCCGGCGCAAACATTGCAGGCTTCTTAAAGGTAGCCGACGCGATGATGGCACAGGGTATAGTATAATTTATACGCAAAAAACAACGGGAGCCACAGTCAAAAACTGTGGCTCCTTTTTTCTGCCCGAATTTACATTCGGCATAAATTAAATCGAATTTTAATTGTTATTCTTTTTAAATGCCGTGCAAAGCTCGTATATTACAATACCTGCCGTGCCGACCGCAAAAATAATCACGGAAGCTGTGCCGCCGGCCGTCATGTGCGCGACCCCTGCCGCGTCAAAATCGGCGCCTACACCGAGAAAACCGGCGATCAAAAAAATCATCGGCATTGAAAAGGCAGGTATAACATACGTCTTGGCCGGCAAGTCACGCATTATGACCGCAAATGCGAATGTAACGACAAACAGCAAGACGAGCATCGATACTGCCGCCGGTAAATCATTTTCATTACAAAATATCTCTTTTCTCACAAGCATATGCAAAAAGCCGAAAATGCCGAGTGCCGCCTGAAAAAGCGCAGTCAGAGAAATAAGTGCCTTATCTCTTGTCTTTAACATTGTTATCATCTCCTGTTGTTATATTGCAATGCCTCATTTATCGGCTTTTTTAAGCACGTGACGAAGCTCAATTACTATCGTGCATACGGTAATGACCGCAAAAGCGATAATTGCAATTACGCCTGCCGCCGTCAAACGCACGTTCCAATCGGAATCGTATGCGGAACCCGCGAAACCGCATACCGCCGCCAGCTGAAACAGCAGAGGACAGCAAAGAGCCGGCAGGCTGTATATTTTAGCCGGCAAATTACGCATTATAACAGAGAAAATAACGGTTACGGCAAACAGTGCCGCAAGGCTTATTTCAAGCTCAAGCAGGTCGCTTTCGCCACCCGCGATAAGAGTTTTCCACGCAAACATACGGTAAATAAAAATCGCGCCGTATACCGCCTGCAAAAGCGCAGTCAGAGAAATTAAAATTTTATCTCTCGCATTTAACATAAATACCAGCTCCTTATTTTATATTGAAAGGGAGTAACACTTTTTATGATCCGCTTTCCTATCACCTCCCGAAAAACACAAAAAGAGCTGTGGGCAAATGGTCCACAGCTCTAAATCCTTGTTTACATTACACCGCACAGACCGCATTTGCCCCGACACACTCTTCCGCTTAAAGGCGTGTCATCTGTCTGTAATGTATCATATAAAATGTTAGTTGTCAATAACTTTTTTGTCAAATTTGCACATAAAGTGTTTTGCCGTCGGTTAAACCAACGAACCTATGCGAAAGAGAGTGCGCGCGTTTTTATCGGTCTCAAAAAGCAGCTCTTCTACCGCTTCGCCCCTCACCGCGGCTATTTTTTCCGCGGTATAAGGAATCAAGAGCGATGTGCATCGTTTACCCCTGTAAGGCACGGGCGACATATACGGCGCGTCGGTTTCAAGCAAAAGCCTATCCTTCGGCACAAAAGCCGCGACCTCTGCCGGCTTTACCGCATTTTTAAATGTGACCGCTCCGCCGAGACCTATATACATACCGAGCTTTATAATCTCCTTTGCCGTCTCCACGCTCCCCGAAAAGCAGTGCACAACTCCGCGCGGACGGTGCTTTTTAAGCAAATTCAGCGTGTCCTCATGCGCTTCGCGGTCGTGAACT
>OHSO01001418.1_pt1 | contig 10264 bp, 10 predicted proteins | sample 1578651 | NCBI WGS metagenome assembly OHSO01 (sample SAMEA3879524, study PRJEB24766) | human gut metagenome | biome: human-associated habitat; feature: feces | place: USA | collected 1985/1987 | reverse complement strand
ACGTGAGCCTGAAGGCCATCTTCTTCTCCAGCCTGACCAACCCCGCCACCCGCTTTGTGAACAACATCGTGTACGCGGGCGTGGGGCTTGTGGGTGCGCTGTACGCCGTGCGCGGCGGCATCACCATCGGTCAGCTCAGCGTTTTTCTGAGCTACGCCAACCAGTACACCAAACCCTTCAACGAGATCTCCGGCGTGGTCACCGAGTTACAGAATGCACTGGCCTGCGCTGCCCGGGTGTTTGAACTGCTGGACGCCGAAGATCAGGTGCCGGAGATCGAAAACGCCGCCGCATTGCAGCCGGATGGCCATGTACAGTTACAGGATGTTTCCTTCCGCTATCTGCCTGACCGTCCGCTCATCGAAGGGCTTTCGCTGGATGTGCAGCCCGGCCAGCGCATCGCCATCGTAGGCCCCACCGGCTGCGGCAAGACCACCCTCATCAACCTGCTGATGCGTTTCTATGATGTAAACAGCGGCAGCATCAAGGTGTCCGGCACCGATATCCGGGATGTGACCCGCGCCTCTCTGCGCGGCAGCTACGGCATGGTGCTGCAGGACACCTGGCTGCGTGCCGGTACGGTGCGGGAGAACATTGCCTACGGCAAGCCGGACGCAACCATGGATGAGGTGATCGCCGCTGCCAAGGCCGCCCACGCCCACAGCTTTATCCGCCGCCTGCCCAAGGGTTATGATACCGTCATTGCAGAGGACGGCGGCAACATCAGTCAGGGACAAAAGCAGCTGCTCTGCATCGCCCGCGTGATGCTCTGCCTGCCACCCATGTTGATCCTAGACGAGGCCACCTCCTCCATTGATACCCGCACCGAGGTGCGCATCCAGAAGGCCTTTGCCCGCATGATGCAGGGGCGCACCAGCTTTATCGTGGCACACCGCCTTTCCACCATCCGGGAGGCAGACGTCATCCTTGTCATGAAGGACGGCCACATCGTAGAACAGGGCAACCACGACCAGCTGCTGGCGCAGGGCGGCTTCTACGCCAAACTCTACAATAGCCAGTTCGAGGGCGTGCAGACCTGAGGACGCTGTTGTATCCTATCCAAACTGTAATAACAAATGGTGAAAATGCACTTTGTTAAATAAAACAGGCTGAATAGGCACTCGTTCATAAAATATTAATAATATATTAACATTCAGTACACCACTTTTCGGTATACATAGGGCAACAAAGGCGCGCAGTGCGCCGAACCCCCGCCAAAAAGGGCAAAAACGCGCAGACTGCTGTGGTGTGCGGCGGTCTTGGAAATGCCCTTGGTACAGGAAAGGAAACGTTACTTATGAAAATTGGTTTTTGGGAACTTATCGTCATCGTCATCGTGGCGTTTGTGTTCATCGGCCCGGACCAGCTGCCTGTCTACGCAAAGAAGATCGGCAAGATGCTCCGCGAGCTGAAGAAATACACCGGCGCTGCTTCTGAGGAGATCCAGAAGAACGTGGTGGAGCCGCTGAACGAGATTCAGGCTCCCCTGAAAGAGGCTGTTGCCCCCTTGACTGATATCAAAAAAGATATCGACAGCAGCATGCGGGACGTGACCAAGAGCTTTACCGGCATTGGCAAGACCAGCAAGGAGGAAGCTGCCAAGAAGCAGGCTGAGACCGAAGAGGTCACCGACCTGACTGAGGATGCTGTGGAGGAACTGCCCGAGCAGCCCGCCGAAGCCCCGGCTGAAACTGCTGAAACTGTGGAGTCTCCCGCTGAAAAGCCGGAGCAGGCCGCTGCCGAGGCCGCACAGCCCACCGCTGAGCCGGTGGCTGAGCCTGTGCAGGAAGCCCCTGCCGCAGCCGAAGAAGCCGCCGAAGCTGCACCCGCTGAGGAAGCAAAGGTGTAAGCGCCCCTACTTATTTATGGATGCACCCGCGCCCGCGGTTGCCAGATACATTCTGTAATACGCCCGCCACGCGGCGCGGCAAGAAAAAGGAGATATTTATTATGCGTATTGGTACTAATGAGCTGCTGATCATTCTGGTTGTCGTTCTGCTGATCTTTGGACCCAAGAACCTGCCGAAGCTGGGCAAGATGTTCGGTAAGACCATCAATGGCTTCAAGAAGGGCATGGAGGACGAGGACGCCGAGCAGTCCGAGGAGACTGTAAAGAAGGCTGATAAGAAGGACGAAGACGAGGAGTAATTGTGGCTACAAACAAAAAGCGCAAAAAGAAAGCCGAAGTCATGGCAGAGGACGGCAGCATGACGCTGACCGGCCATCTGAAAGAACTGCGGAACCGGCTCATCATCTGCGCGGTGGTGTTTGTGGTGGGCGTAGTGGTCTCGCTGGCGTATGCAGACCGTCTGATCGATCTGCTTACCGCCATGGGCCGCGACTATTACCAGTTCGTGTCCATTGCCCCGCAGGAAAAACTGATGCAGTATTTCCGGGTGTCCATTCTGGCCGGTGTGGTGGTAACGGTGCCTGTGGCCTTTTACAACATCTACGCCTTTGCAAAGCCGGGTCTGAAAAAGAGCGAGAGCACCTTTTTCAAGCTGGTCATGCTGCTGGGTCTGATCCTGTTCTGCGTGGGCGTGCTGTTCGCCTATAAGCTCATGATGCCGTTCATGCTGCGGTTCCTCAGCACTGGCATCGAGGGTGCAGAGTACATCCAGACCACCACCAGTATCGAGAGCTACGTCAACCTCTGCCTGACCATGTTCATCATCTTTGGCTGTGTGTTTGAGATGCCGCTGATCACCATCATCCTTTCCAAGATGGGCATCATCAACCCGCAGATCCTCAAGCAGGTGCGCGGCGTGGCCATCGTGGTCATCTTCTTCATCGCCGCTGTGGTCACCCCGCCGGACATCGTGTCCCAGTGCATGGTGGCTTTCCCCATGGTGCTGCTGTATTTCGTCAGCATCTTCCTGAGCGGCATCTTCTATAAGCCGCGTGATACGGATGAGGATGACGAGGAAGAAGAGGAGAGCGAGGACTGATCCCGCTTCCGTTCCGGTTTTCATCAACTGAATCAAACGCCGCTGCACGGCTGTGCAGCGGCGTTTCTTGTTGGCACGGAAACAAAAAAGCTGCCGCACAGCTTTGTGCAGCAGCCTATGAGAAAATAAAGGAGAAACGCAGGTTCAAAAAAGATTATTTGCCCAGATGCCAGATATCGCGGTCGTACTCGGCAATGGTGCGGTCAGAGGAGAACATGCCAGCCTTGGCAATGTTCACAAGGCACTTACGCCGCCAGCCCGTGGGGTCGCAGGCGTAATCACTGAGGGCCTGTCCCTTGCGCACAACGTAGGCATTGAAGTCCGGCAGGGTCTGGAACCAGTCCTTATGGATCAGCTCATCATGCAGGCGGGTCAGGTTTTCGGCATGGCCGGCGGCCAGCATCTCCGGCCCGGTGAGGAAGCTGATGGCGCGGCGGATGTTGGCATCGCCCTCCACCCACTGGGCGGGGTCGTAATCGCCCACGGCGTAGCGGTGGATGACCTGATCGGAGGTCTGGCCGAAGATATAAATGTTCTCCTCGCCCACCTGCTGGCTGATCTCCACGTTGGCACCATCCATGGTGCCCAGCGTCAGCGCACCGTTCAGCATAAACTTCATGTTGCCGGTGCCGGAGGCCTCCTTGGAGGCAAGGCTGATCTGCTCGGACAGGTCGCAGGCCGGGATCAGCTTTTCGGCGGCGGTGACGTTGTAGTTTTCCACAAACACCACCTGCAGCCACTTGGACACCTCCGGGTCTGCGGCAATGACCTTGGAGAGGGTCAGCAGCGCATGGATGATGTCTTTTGCAATGGTGTAGGCGGGAGCGGCTTTGGCGCCGAAGATGCTCACCAGCGGCACAGCGGGCAGGTGTCCTGCCTTGATCTCGTAGTACTGGTGGATGAGGTACAACAGGTTGAGCTGCTGGCGCTTATACTCGTGCAGGCGCTTGGACTGGATATCGAACACTGCATCGGTGTTCACAGTCACCTTCTGGGTGTGCAGCAGCCAGTCTGCCAGCGCTTCCTTGTTGGCCTTTTTCACGGCGGTCAGCTCGCTGAGCACCGTCTCGTCATCGACAAAGGCCAGCAGCTTTTCCAGCTCGGCGGCGTCCTTGCGGAAGCCGGAGCCGATGTGCTTTTCCAGCGTTGCAGTCAGGCGCGGGTCGCATTCCAGCAGCCAGCGGCGGAAGGTGATGCCGTTGGTCTTGTTGTTGAACTTTTCCGGGTACAGCTCGTAGAAGCCGTGCAGCTCGGAGTTTTTCAGGATCTCGGTATGCAGCGCCGCCACGCCGTTGGTGGAGTGGGTAAAGTGGATGTCCATGTGTGCCATGTGCACCCGGTCGTCCTTGTCAATGATGGCAAGGCTCTCGTCCTCGGTGCGGGTGCGTGCCAGCGCATCCAGCTTTTCGATGATGGGCATCAGCTGCGGCACCACGGCATCCAGATAGGCGCGGGGCCACTTTTCCAGCGCCTCGGCCAGAATGGTATGGTTGGTGTAGGCGCAGGTCTTGGTGACGATCTCCACGGCCTCTTCAAATTCAATGCCGCGCTCGCCCAGCAGACGGATCAGCTCCGGGATGACCATGCTGGGGTGGGTGTCGTTGATCTGGATAGCGGCGTAGTCCGCCAGATCATGGAAGTTGCAGCCCCGGGCGGCGCACTCGGCCAGAATGAGCTGTGCACCGGCAGAAACCATCAGGTACTGCTGGTACACCCGCAGACGGCGGCCCGCCTCGTCGGAATCGTCCGGGTAGAGGAAGAGGGTCAGGTTCTTATCAATAGCGGTCTTGTCGAAAGCAATGCCGTCATGGACGATGCTCTCATCGATGGTATCCAGATCGAACAGGTTCAGGGTGTTGGTGCGCCCCTCGTAGCCGGTGACCGCCAGCTTGTACAGCCGGGCGGTGTACTCCTTGCCGGCCAGCTCCACCGGGTAGGTGGTGTCGGTCTTTTCCGCCCAGCTGTGGGCAGTCAGCCACGGGTCGGGCTTTTCGTTCTGCACGCCGTCTTCAAAGGACTGATGGAACAGACCAAAATGGTACCGCAGACCTACGCCGTCGCCGGGCAGGTTCAGCGTTGCCAGAGAGTCGAGGAAACAGGCAGCCAGACGCCCCAGACCGCCGTTGCCCAGAGAGGGCTCCGGCTCTACCTCTTCAATATCGGAAAGGCGCTTTCCTGCAGCAGCCAGCGCAGATCGGGCTTCATCGTACAGCCCCAGATTGATGAGGTTGTTGGACAGCAGCTTGCCAATGAGAAATTCGGCGCTGATATAGTACAGCTTACGCCCGGTGACCGGCTGCACGCGGTCGGCGCTCTTCTGCCGCACAAGTTCCAGCAGTGCAAGATACAGCTCCTGATCGGTGCAGTCCGCCAGCAGCTTGCCGGTGATACTCTGTAACGTTTCGGTAAAGCTCATAAAAGCATCCTCCTTTGCTAGGGTGTATCTGAAAAGTAGAAAATTCAGTCTATTTCTTTGTTTTCAGATACACCTTACGGAAAACAGGTTTGACATCTGTACCTCAAGATATACCACATAGAACGATCAAAATCTTGCCTAAAAAGTGCAAACTATGGTACAATCCTATCATCGGAGGTGAGACAATGCAAAATCAGGCTTCTTTGCAGGAGACAAAACAGCATGGTGCGGTGCGCTTTCCGTTCAATCTGTACCCCTGCACCATTCCGGGGGATTTCCAGCAGGTGGCACTCCACTGGCACGAGAGCATGGAGCTGGTCTTTGTCAAGCAGGGCATGGGGCTGGTACAGGTGGGCGTGGTGACCTACCCGGCCTACCGGGGGGATATCTTTATTTTTGCCCCGGGCACGCTCCACGCGCTGCGGCAGGCAGAGGGACAGCGCATGGAATACGAAAATATCATCTTTGAGACGGAGTTGCTGGGCGGTGCGGAGGACCTTTGCGCCGAGAAATATCTGCTGCCGCTGCAAAGCGGGCGGCTTTCGCTGCCGGTGCGTCTGACCCCGAACGATTTGTGCTATCTGCAAGCCGCCGCCTGCCTGCGGGAGCTGGAGGATGCCAACCGCGCCAAGCGCCCCGGCTACGAGCTGCTGGTAAAAGGAGCGCTGCTGCGCTTTCTTGCCCTGCTCATTGCGCAGGGCAGACAGTGTCTCTCCACCGAAACCGCCGACACCCAGCGGCTGAAAACCGTGCTGCAATGGCTCTCCGCCCATTATGCCGAGCCGCTCCGGGTAGCCGATGCCGCCGGGGTCTGCTCCTTCAGCGCCAGCCATTTTATGCGCTGGTTCCGGCAGATGACCGGGCAAAGCTTTATTGCCTTTCTGAACGAGTATCGGCTGAACACCGCCGCCGAGGCGCTGCAAACCACCGATGAAACCGTGCTGACCATCGCCTCCCGGTGCGGGTTTGAAAACCTTTCCTATTTCAACCGGGCGTTCAAGGCGCATTTCGGCATGACCCCCCGGGACTACCGGAAAAAATAGGCAGAGCGCTTGACAGCTGTGGCTGTATGGCGTATGATGTGGGCAGCGGCTTTTCCCGGAGCGAAAAGTTAGCTAAATCTAACTATTATTCTATAAGATATTCCTGAAAGAAGGTATAATCATGATCCAGACGACCGTAGAAGTAGGCGGCATGGCGTGTTCCATGTGCGAAGCCCATATCAATGACGCCGTGCGCAGTGCGTTCCCTGTGGAGAAGGTCTCGTCCTCCCACGCCAAGGGCAAGACCGTGATCCTTTCCAAGGAGCCGCTGGACGAAAACGCGCTCCGCGCCGCCATTGAAGCCACCGGATACCATGTGGGCACCATCCACAGCGCACCGTATGAAAAGAAGGGGCTGTTCTCCTTTTTCAAAAAGTGATATGTCCCCCGCCGTGTTCAGCCGTATCGACAAAAATAAGGCGCAATACTGATCTCTACCAACCATTCTTCTTTTCACCTCTTTTTTGTTTTCCACCCACAGAGAAACACCCCCGGCAGCCGCAATGGCCGCCGGGGGTGTTTCTGTATCTTTAGATTTGCACTCGGCTTTAGTGGACAAAGCCCACGAACACCGGGCAGAGCACGGCGGTCAGCACACCGGCTACGGCAATGGAAAGGCCGCTCATGGCACCTTCCACATCACCCATCTGCAGCGCCTTGCTGGTGCCCACGGCATGGGCTGCCGTGCCGATGCCCACGCCCTTGGCGATGGGGTCGGTGATGTGGAACAGCTTGCACACGGTCTCGGCCAGCAGTGCGCCCACGATGCCGGTGACGATAACGATGGCACCGGTCAGGGCGGCAATGCCGCCCAGCTCTGCGGCCACGTCCATGCTGATGGCGGTGGTCACCGACTTCGGCAGCAGAGTAGCGTACTGCTCCTGGGTCAGGTCCATTGCCAGCGCCAGTGCAAAGGCGCTGCCCAGACTGACCAGCGTGCCCACCGAGATGCCCGCGATGATGGCGGGCGCGTTCTTTTTGAGCAGATCCAGCTTTTCATACAGCGGGATGGCCAGCGCCACCGTAGCGGGCAGCAGCAGATAGCTTACCGGCGCGGCGCTGGTTTTGTAGTCCCCGTAGGGGATATTGCACACCGACAGAAAAATGATGACAAAAATACTGCCCAGCAGCAGCGGGTTAAAGATGGCCTTGCCGGTCACCCGGTTGATGAGCACACCCAGCCCAAAGGCTGCCAGCGTAAGCAGCACGCCCCATGCCACAGAGCCGGTCAGAAAGTCGTTCAGCAGCTCAGTCATGGTCGGCCTCCTCTTTTTTATTGCGGGCGGTCAGCGCCTGCGTGGTGCGGCCTGCGGCCGCCATTACCAGCACCGTCACCGGCAGAATGGCGATCAGGATGGGCAGCAGCAGCTGTCCCATCTCTGCCCACAGCTCCATGATGCCCGCAGCGGCGGGCACGAACAGCAGCGGAAAAATACCGGTCAGGTAGGTGCCGGTTTCCTTGACCTGCTCCAGCTTTACAACACCGGCGGTCAAAGCTGCCAGCAGCAGCACCAAGCCGTACACACTGGCAGGCACCGGCAGCGGCAGCACCGCGTGCAGCACCTCGCCCAGAAAACAGAACGCAAGAATGCGCCCGAACTGAAAAATATACTTCGTGTCAGAACTCCCCTTTCTGGTCTTATGGTCTTATAACGAACAGACAACGGGCTTTTAGCCCGGAATTTTCTGTCTCACACAAAGTAAAAGTATACCGCGGACTGCCCGCTCCATCAACCGTAAATCTTGCCAAGAAGTTCTGCACCTTTTGCGCAGAACTGTGCAAAAAAGGCGCACCGGTGCAATTCCGGTGCGCAAGGTTCAGATCACATAATCGTTGCCGGCCTGATCCGGCAGGGCAAGGTCTGCCAGTGTGATCTTGCCAAAATAGTCCGAGATCAGATCGTTGAGCCCCTTCCACATCTCGTAGGTGCGGCAGTTGGCCATCCGGGCGCAGGCAGAAGCCCCGGGGGTCAGGCAGCTTACCGGGGCAAGGCTGCCCTCGGTGAGCATCAAAATCTCGCTTACCGTGTACTGATCCGGGCTGCGGGTCAGCCGGTAGCCGCCGCCCTTGCCGCGCAGCCCCTCCAGAAAGCCGTTCTGCACCAGTACCTTGAGGATGTTCTCCAGATACTTTTCCGAGATCTCCTGCCGGGCGGCAACTTCCTTTAAGGGAACATATTTTTCAGACTGATGCTCCGCGAGGTCGATCATCACCCGCAGCGCATAGCGTCCTTTGGTCGAAACGATCATGATCCGTACTTCCTTCCGGTTAAATTTTATTATAACCCATTATACAACAGGGTAAGTCACTTTTCAATCCCACTTTTTTCAAAAAACCCCTTGACAAGCAGGGAAAACAGGGCTATAATGCCATCAAACCCACAAACAATGTTGGTTTAAAGGTTTAGAGGGAATCACAGCCGGGCACACCGGCACAAGACAGGGCTACACACCCCGTAACGATATCAGAAAGAGGGACAAGTATTATGAGCAAGATCTATACCGCCGCAGATCAGTTGATCGGTCACACCCCGCTGCTGGAGCTCAGCCATATTGAGAAGGAAGAGCAGCTGCCCGCCCACGTTATTGCCAAGCTGGAGTACTTCAACCCCGCCGGTTCTGTGAAGGATCGCATTGCCAAAAAGATGATCGATGACGCCGAGGCCAAGGGTCTGCTGAAGGAAGGCTCCGTCATCATCGAGCCCACCTCCGGCAACACCGGCATCGGTCTGGCTGCCGTGGCAGCTGCCAAGGGCTACCGCATCATCATCGTGATGCCCGAAACCATGAGCGTGGAGCGCCGTCAGCTGATGAAGGCCTACGGTGCAGAGCTGGTGCTGAGCGAGGGTGCCAAGGGCATGAAGGGTGCCATTGCCAAGGCCGATGAGCTGGCCAAGGAGATCCCCAATTCCTTTATCCCCGGCCAGTTCGTGAACCCCGCCAACCCGCAGGCACACATCGAGACCACCGGCCCCGAGATCTGGGAGGATACCGATGGTAAGGTCGATATCTTTGTGGCAGGCGTTGGCACCGGCGGCACCGTGACCGGCGTTGGCAAGTACCTCAAGAGCAAGAATCCCGATGTCAAGGTGGTGGCTGTTGAGCCCGCCTCCTCCCCTGTGCTGAGCAAGGGCACTGCCGGTGCACACAAAATTCAGGGCATCGGCGCAGGCTTTGTGCCGGACGTGCTGGACACCACCGTCTATGACGAGATCATCGCCGTGGAGAACGACGACGCCTTTGCCACCGGCCGTCTGATCGGCCACAAGGAGGGCGTGCTGGTGGGCATCTCCTCCGGTGCTGCCGTCTGGGCTGCCATCCAGCTGGCAAAGCGCCCGGAGAACAAGGGCAAGACCATTGTGGCGCTGCTGCCCGACACCGGCGACCGCTATCTGTCCACTCCGCTGTTTGCTGAATAAGCTTCTCATTCCTTCCGCCCCTGCTGCGGTTTTCCGCCCGGCAGGGGCCTTTTGTTTGCCTTCGTGAGACGATATGGTGTGATTTTTTTCATTTTTGCAAACTTTTTGTGAATCCGAGGCTCTTCCGGGTTTTGCCTATTGACATTGCAGCGTGTTTGGAGTATATTTTTAGCAGTCGATGAGCAAGAGTGCTAAAACAACATTCCGTCCACCGCTTGAATCTCAACTTCCGGTATGAATGGAGGCTTGACTTTATGAATACCAATCAATATACCCAGAAGACCCTTGAGGCTCTGCAGGCCGCACAGCAGCTGGCTGTGGAGTATCAGCACAACGCACTGGAGCCGGAGCATCTGCTCCACGCTCTGGCCACGCAGGAGCAGGGTCTGATCCCTCAGCTGCTCCAGAAATTGAACGTAGACGCAGGCAGCTTCTCCG
>OHSO01001416.1_pt1 | contig 10281 bp, 8 predicted proteins | sample 1578651 | NCBI WGS metagenome assembly OHSO01 (sample SAMEA3879524, study PRJEB24766) | human gut metagenome | biome: human-associated habitat; feature: feces | place: USA | collected 1985/1987 | reverse complement strand
AAGAGAATGAGTTCAAGCTTACTAAGGAAGAGCTGCTTGCCAGTATAACAGATAAGACTAAGGTACTTGTTATGCCATTTCCTAATAATCCAACAGGTGCTGTTATGACAAGGGAGGAGCTTGAAGAGCTTGTACCTGTCATAATTGAGAAGGATATATATGTTATATCAGATGAGATATATTCAGCACTTACATATAATGGAGAGCATTGCTCAATAGGAAGTCTTCCAGGGATGAAGGAGAGAACTATCGTTATTAATGGTTTTTCTAAAGCATTTGCAATGACAGGGTGGAGACTTGGATATGCGTGCGGTCCAAAGGAAATTATAAGCCAGATGACTAAGCTTCATCAGTTTGCAATTATGTGTGCACCTACTAACAGCCAGTTTGCTGCAATAGAAGCTCTTAAAAACTGTGATATGGAAGTTAATAAGATGGTTGAAGCTTATGACCAGAGAAGAAGATATCTCATGCATGCATTTAAGGAGATGGGACTTGACTGCTTTGAGCCATTTGGTGCATTTTATGTATTTCCTTCAATTAAGAAGTTTGGCTTATCTTCGGAAGAATTCGCAAACAGATTACTCAGGGAGCAGAAGCTGGCTGTTGTTCCTGGAACAGCATTTGGTGACTGTGGTGAAGGTTTTTTACGAATATCATATGCTTATTCAATTGACAACCTTAAACAAGGTCTTGAAAGAATAGAAAAGTTTATTAATACACTGAAGTAGGGAGATGAATGAATATGGCAGAGATTAATGTCAACCATATTAATCCATTTCTGATGGCAGCAGGCACAATATTGCGTGATGCCTGTCAGATGGAGATGAGTATAGGAAAACCATATGTTAAAACAACTGAATTTGGAGAGGATTCAGTTATAATTATGATAGGTATTACAGGTGAGATGAGAGGTCAGGTCATGATAGCCATGAAGACTACCAAGGCATGTGAGATTGCATCAAAGATGATGATGGGGATGCCGGTTCCAGAGCTTGATGAGATGGCAATGAGTGCAATAAGCGAACTTGGTAATATGATAATGGGTAATGCAGCGACTATTCTTTCAACTAAGGGAATTGGTATTGATATTACCCCACCTACATTATGCCGTGGAGCTATGAAGATTTCGCAGACATATGCCAAGAATATATGTATACCGATGTCTAGTGATGGCAGCATGGTTCTGGAACTTGATATTGCATTAAAAGGTGACTGATAAGGATATGATTAATATAGTTTTACATGAGCCGGAGATGCCGGCTAATACAGGTAATATAGGAAGAACATGTGTGGCAACAGGCGTAAGGCTGCATCTTATAGGACCATTAGGATTTCAGATTAATGATAAGATGTTAAAAAGAGCCGGACTTGATTACTGGGATAAGCTTGATGTTACTGAGTATGATGATTATAAGGATTTTCTTGCTAAGAATCCAGGTGCTAAGGTGTATATGGCTACGACCAAGGCACATAAGACATATACAGAAGTTAATTACGAAGAAGACTGTTATATAATGTTTGGAAAGGAAAGTGCAGGAATACCAGAAGAGATACTTGTTGATAATGAGGATACATGTATCAGAATTCCTATGATAGGAGATATAAGATCACTTAATCTTTCTAATTCAGTGGCAATTGTTCTTTACGAAGCACTACGACAGCATAATTTTTCACACATGAATTGCGAGGGACATCTTCACAGACTTAACTGGAAAGAATAATAAAACACACGGACATACAGGTTACGCATGTCCGTGTGTTTTTATTTTGCAAGTTCAAGTGTGAATATGAATTCTGTACCGACACCTACAGTACTTACAACATCGATATTCTCACCATGTGCCTGAATAACTTCCTTGGTTATTGAAAGACCAAGACCGGAGCCTTTCTTATCACGGCCTCGTGAAGAGTCTGATTTATAGAATCTGTCCCAGATTTTATCAATATCTTCTTTGGCAATTCCGCAGCCTGTATCCTTAATGGATATCTGCGCTTTCTCGCCCTTTTCCCTGACTGTTATGTATATGTAAGAATTTTCTTTACTGAACTTAATGGCGTTGTCTATAAGATTATATATAACCTGCTGGATTCTGCCCTTGTCTGCCTTAACATTCTGTACACTGTTAGCATATGTAATATTGAATTTAATGCCCTTCTTCTTGCATGTTCCCTCGAATGTCTCAACAGTGTGTCTGATTATTGAATTAAGGTCAAAGGTTGATATATCAAGTCTTACTGACTTAGGATCGAGTTCATTAAGAGTAAGAATATTACTTGTCAGCTTAGTGAGTCTTTCGGTCTCAAAAAGCATTATACCTATATATTTATCAAGCATTTCAGGTGGAATAGTTCCATCCTGGATTGCTTCCAGATATCCCTTGATGGAAGTAAGCGGAGATCTGAAATCGTGCGATATATTTGACAAAAATTTTTGCTGGAATTTATCTGATTCATTAAGCTGTGAAGCCATGTAATCAAGAGACATTCCAAGACGTCCAATCTCATCATTAAGCATAGGTTTAACGTGGTAGGAAAGATTACCTTTACTGTATTCGTTAGTTGCCCTTGTGATTTCTTTAATAGGTCTGTGAACCTGAAAGAAATATAGAACAAGGAATGCAGATGACAGAATAAGTACAATTGCAAGTGTAAGATAATTTGTGTTAAATGTGTCATAAACGCGTTCAACGATAGCGGATTCAGGTATATTAATAACAACATATCCCTTAATTTCAAAGGAGTTCGAGATAGGCGAAAAAACACTTAATGCAGGTTCGGAAAACAATCCGTAAAAATCCCACAAAATATCGGGTTTCCCTTTGAGGTCACCATAGTCAAAATCATTGATTGAGAATAAAATCCTGTCCTCATTACTCTTGTCCGTGGAACTGTCGTTAGTATCAAGAATAACATCACCAGAAGGAGTAATGAACATAATTCTGGTGTCGTTAAATGTGGATAATGACTTCATTTCAAGTTCTATTCGTCTCAGCTTGGTTTCTGAGAGATAATCAAGAGCATATTCATTTGCTATTTCATTAGCCTGAAGATACAGTCTGTCGGAATAATAATTGTATATGCGCTTATAATCTGCTTTATAGCATATTGTTGACACAAGAATAAAGCTGATTACACATATAGCTATATATATGAAAATGTGTTTGCTGAGTGTACTGAATCCTTTCAATGTTAGTCTGCCTCCCTTGTTCTGCCCTTTTTATTTAGTTACGAACTTGTAACCGATTCCCCATACTGTTTCAATATTCCAGTGGGCATGATCCTTGATTTTCTCACGGATTCTCTTAATGTGTACATCAACGGTTCTTGTATCTCCGATATATTCATATCCCCATATATTGTCAAGAAGCTGTTCTCTTGTAAACACCTGATTAGGAGCAGAGGCTAAGAAATATAAGAGCTCAAGTTCCTTAGGCGGCATCTCGACATTTTTACCCATATAATTAACTGAATAATTATCGAGGTTGATAGAGAGGTCGGGGTAATTGACACATTTGGCATTAGAAGAATCAACACCGATACTCTGAGGCATATGGTATCTTCTAAGCACAGCTTTTACACGGGCAACCATCTCTTTAGTTTCAAAAGGTTTAATAATATAGTCGTCTGCGCCAAGTTCAAGTCCTAGTACCTTGTCAAATGTTTCACCTTTGGCAGAGAGCATAATTATAGGAACATTGTTATTCTTTCTTATCTCACGGCACACCTGGTAGCCGTCAATGCCGGGAAGCATGAGGTCTAAAAGAATGAGATTAGGCTTGAATACAGAAAGCTCAGACAGAGCACTTTCTCCATCATACACAATCTTTGTTTCATAGCATTCTTTAGTAAGATACAAAGATATAAGCTCTGCAATATTTTCATCATCATCTACAATAAGTATTCGTTGTTTAGATGCCATAATAATATCCCCCAATAATAATTATTTGAAATCAACAATAGTTACACCAGCATCGCCCTCGCCGATTTCGCCGAGGCGGAAGCTCTTTATATATGGAACACCGCGAAGATAAGCGGTTACGCCGTTTCTTAATGCACCAGTTCCTTTACCGTGAACGATACGGACCTGTGGAATCTTGGCAATGTAAGCGTCATCAAGATATTTATCAAGGCGGGCAACAGCCTCGTCAACTGTACAGCCGAGAAGATTAATCTCAGTTGATATTCCGGCTGACTTGCTCATCTTAATCTTACCGGAACCGCCGGCAGCCTTAGATGGAGCTTCCTTTGGCTCTTTATAGTCCGAAAGAATTTCAAGATTCTTGATATCAATCTTAGTGCTTAATGCACCTACTTGAACAGTAACCTGCTTCTTGGCTGGATGAATTGCAGAAACAGTACCGATAACATTCATAGTAAGAACTCTTACATGCATGCCTGTCTTGAATTCAGATATATCATGTGCCTTGTGTGCTTTAACCTTGGCAGGCTCTACCTTTAACTTGGCCTGATTCTTATTCATCTTCTCACGGACAGCAGTACGGTGCTTTTCAAGCTCAGCAACTGTCATTCCGTGCTTGTTCATGGCTTTGATAGTCTCGTCTGCGAAATCCTTGGCATCTTTTAAGATGGCAGCAGCCTGTTCATTGGCTTTGCGGATAATGTTGTCAGTTCTTTCATCAAGCCTTTCATTCTTAGCCTGAAGCTTTTCTTTAAGAGAGGCAATCTCAGCCTTATAGCTTTCGACCTCAGCTTGTTCCTTCTCAAGAGAGATTCTCGCATGTTCAAGGTCAGATACGATATCTTCAAAATGTACATCTTCCGCGTTAAGTCTTTCGGATGCGTCAGACAGAATATAGTCAGGAAGTCCGAGCTTTTTAGAGATTGCAAATGCGTTACTTTTTCCCGGAATGCCTATAAGCAGTCTGTAAGTAGGACGGAGTGATTCAACATCGAACTCACAGCTTGCATTTTCAACACCTTCAGTAGAAAGTGCATAAAGCTTGATTTCGCTGTAATGAGTTGTTGCCATGGTTGTAACACCGCGCATCTTAAGGTCATTAAGAATTGCGATAGCAAGGGCAGCACCTTCTGTAGGGTCAGTTCCGGCACCAATCTCATCAAAAAGTACAAGACAGTTCTCATCAGCTTCTTTAAGAATTTTAACAGTGTTGGTCATGTGTGATGAAAATGTACTTAAACTCTGTTCAATACTCTGCTCATCACCGATATCAGCGTATATATTCTTAAATACGGCAATATCTGAATGGTCAAGAGCCGGAATGAATAAACCTGACTGTGCCATAAGTGTAAGAAGTCCTACAGTCTTTAAAGAAACAGTCTTACCACCTGTGTTAGGACCAGTGATGATTAGAAGCTTAAAATCTGTTCCAAGATAGATGTCAATAGGAACAACAGTATGTGGCTCGATAAGTGGGTGACGACCTTTTTTGATATTGATAATTCCTGATGTATTCATGACCGGACGGCTTGCATGCATATGTCTGGCAAGCTGTGCCTTTGCAAATATACAGTCAAGTTCGACAAGTATTTCATAATCACACAGAAGCTCCTCAGTATGTTCACCGGCTTTTGCACTTAAGTCAGCAAGAATAACTTCAATCTCTGCTGCTTCCTTAAGCTCTAACTCACGGATATCATTATTGAGCTTTACAACTGCTGCAGGCTCAATAAAGAGAGTAGAACCAGTAGATGACTGGTCATGTATCATACCAGGAAATGCTGACTTATATTCAGCTTTAACTGGCAGACAGTAACGTCCCTGTCTTGTGGTAATAACATAATCCTGAAGATAAGTCCTGTAAGTAGGAGAATTAAGTAATTTGTTAAGTTCAGAATGTATTCTGTCATTGGCTATTGATTTGCTTCTTCTGATGCTTCTTAAGTTGGAACTTGCATCATCACTTATCTCATCTTCAGAGATAATACATTTCTTAATCTGGGAATTAAGAGCATCAACAGTTGCAAGGTTTTCAAGCATTCCTGATATAGAATCCTCACGATGCTCATAGTAATCCTTAACATGCTTTGCACATGAAAGGATGGCACTTATGTTAAGAAGCTCTGATATATTAAGGGAGCTTCCAACCTTAAGTCTCGCAACAGAAGCACGTATATCCTTAGTCTGGCTGAAATCAACAGTACCCTTCTGAAAAATTCTAGAGAGTGCATCATTAGTCTCATCGAGACGTAAGTTGATGTCTGTTATATCAGTCATAGGCTTTAAGTTACGAAGTATTTTCTTAGCTCCGTCACAGCATGCATATGAAACAAGCTGGTCGGTAATTTTATAAAATTCCAAAGTGGATAAAGATTTCTTATTCACGAAAGACCTCCAAAAACTAAAAACAATCTTTTCATACTTTATAAGTTTACAGCATTTAAGGCAAAAAAACTATATTTTGCTTATAAATATTTACATGTAAGTCATAAATTGTTCATAATCGTAATATAAACTATGATATAATTGTATTCATAAGAGACGATAATTACATAAGGAGTCCGAAATGGGAACTAATGAAGATGATAAGGAAAAGTATGACCTGTATACAGAACAGGTGGTTCTTCATCCGGCTAAGAAGTACAAGTGGCTTATAAGAATAGGCAAGCTGCTGCTTTTTGCTGTTTCTGTCGTAATAGCGGCAACTTTGTTTATGGTATTTTTATATCCTGTATTACAGAAAAGGATTGAAGAAAAGAATAAGGACAAGAATGTCATATATATCCAGAAGGATAATTACGTACTTGCAGAGAACCAGACGGCAGAATATTCAGATATATTGACAGAGAAGGACCTGAAAGATAATTATGAGGCTGCTATGGCAGCTCTTCGCGCAAAAGTTGAGGATGTTAATAAATGTGTGGTTTCTGTTGACATTGAACAGCCATTTTCTGATGTTCCGACAATTGAAAGCAGTCAGACAGAGGTGGCAGGACTTGTGGTTGCCAATGTTAATTCAACATATCTTGTGCTTACAAGTTCAAGCCTTTTAGAACCTGGAATGAATTATATAGTAAGGCTTTCTGATGAAGTCCAGACAGAAGCTGCATTTGTATGCAGAAATACAGCTTCAGGAATAGGAATTGTGAGTATTAATGCATCTAAGCTTACAGCCGAACAACGTAACAGTATCGCAGTTGCGCAGCTGGACAATTCTTATATGGTAAAGCAGGGAGATCTTGTGATTGCATCAGGAAAGCTTTATGAGACTTCGAAAGGCGTGTCATACGGAACAATTGCAGGTTCTAAGGTTGAGTATAGTAAAGACAGCGGTTATGAGGTTTTTGAGACAAGTGTAAGCATTACGGCGGGCGGTTTTGCCATATTGTTTAATTCTGAAGGAAATGTAGTTGGTGTATCTAAGGCTTCAACAGATACAAGTTCGAAATTCATTGGAATATCTGACCTTAAGGCACAGATTGAGACTATGATTAATGAGCATGGAATCATGTACTGTGGTATTACAGGACAGAATGTAACAGATGAGCTTGCAGCCAAATACGGGCTTCCGAGTGGTGTATACATATCTAATGTGGATATTGATTCACCGGCTTATTATGCAGGATTGCAGGCAGGAGATGTAATTAGTGCAATTAATGGACAAAGTATTTTGACAATTCAGCAGTTTAGTGAGAAACTATATCAGTGCGCTGATGGAGAAGCTATGTATGTGACAGCTATGAGGCAGGGAAAAGATGGCTATTCAGATGTAGCATTTTCAGTAAGTGTACAGTTAAAACAACTTAATTAACGGAGGCAGAAGGATTTATGCGTTATATAGAGACTCTTAAAGATGGTGAGAGAATTTCAGAGGTATATCTGTGCAAATCAAAATCAATAGCACTTACTAAGACAGGCAAGGAATATGCCAATGTAATGCTTGCTGATAAGACAGGACAGATTGACTCTAAGATATGGGACCTTAATTCAGGCGGAATTGCTGAATTTGATGTTAATGATTATGTTGCGGTAACAGGACAGGTAACAAGCTATAACGGAGCATTACAGTTTAAGATAGAGAGAGCAAGAATTGCATCAGAGAATGAATATGTTGCAGCAGATTATGTACCATCTTCAAGATATAATATTGATAATATGTTTGCAGAACTGATGAAGTATGTAGACAGTGTTAAGAGTACATATATGAAGCAGCTGTTATATTCTTTCTTTAAAGATGAAACATTTGCAAAGAAGTTCAAATGTGTATCAGCAGCCAAGACAGTACATCATGGTTTCGCTGGCGGATTGTTAGAGCACAGCTTAAGTGTTACAAGATTATGTGACAAGATGAGCAGCAACTATGATTTTCTTAACAGGGATCTGCTTATAACATGTGCAATGCTGCATGATGTCGGCAAGGTTAAGGAATTATCTGAATTTCCTAAGAATGATTACACTGACGAGGGTAATTTCTTAGGACATATCGTTATTGGATATGAGATGGTTATGGAGAAGGTTAAGCAGATAGACGGATTTCCTGATATGCTTGCAATGCAGATTGGACACTGCATACTTTCACATCACGGAGAGCTTGAGTACGGCTCACCTAAGAAGCCATCAATAGCAGAGGCTGTTGCATTATCTATGGCTGATAATATGGATGCAAAGCTTGAGACATTAAGGGAAGCACTTGAAGCCAAGGATACCAACGACTGGCTTGGTTATAACAGATGGCTTGATTCTAATATAAGAAGGACAACTAATGAGTTTTAAGAAAGATGATAAAGTAACATTTGTAATAGAAGATATAGGAACCGGAGGAGAGGGTATCGGCAAGGTTGACGGATATACCCTCTTTGTTAAAGATGCGATAATCGGCGACAAGATTGAGGCAAAAATTATTAAAGCCAAGAAAAATTACGGCTATGCAAGGCTTGAAAAGATTATTGAGGCTTCATCTGACAGAGTGACTCCTGCCTGTCCTGTCGCAAGACAGTGCGGAGGCTGCCAGATTCAGCAGATGAGTTATCAGGCACAGCTTAGATTCAAAGAAAAGCTGGTTGACGATAATCTCAAGCGAATCGGTAAGATAGAAGGGTATGAGTTTTTTCCGGCAATCGGAATGGAAGAGCCTTTCAGATACAGAAATAAAGCACAGTATCCGGTTGGAACTGCCAAAGATGGAAGCATTGTGATGGGCTTTTATGCAGGAAGAACTCATTCTATTATCTCATGTACAGACTGTAAGATCGGTGCTGTCGAGAACCAGTATATTCTTGCTGTGATAAAGAGCTGGATGGAGTTCAACGGTGTTGCACCATATGATGAGCAGACAGGAAGAGGGCTTGTGCGTCATGTCCTTATAAGAACAGGCTTCCACACAGACGAGATAATGGTCTGTCTTGTTATTAACGGCACTAAAATGTCTGATAAGTTAAAGGAATCGCTTGTAAAGCGTCTTACAGAAGTATCGCTTGATTCAGAAATAAGTACTGACAAATGCATCAAATCAATTATGCTTAATTTCAACACGGAGAACACTAATGTTATTCTTGGCAGACAGTGTGAGACTCTGTGGGGAAAAAGCTATATTGAAGATTATATTGGTGATATTAAATATCAGATATCACCGCTTTCGTTCTTTCAGGTTAATCCAAGACAGACTGAGAAGCTGTATGGAAAAGCCCTTGAATACGCAGGTCTTACAGGCAATGAGACTGTATGGGACTTGTATTGTGGAATAGGAACAATCTCGTTATTTTTGGCAAAAAATGCAGGAATGGTATACGGTGTAGAGATAGTTCCACAGGCGATTGAAGATGCGAAGAATAACGCTGGGATTAACGGAATAGATAATGCAGAGTTCTTTGTAGGAAAGGCAGAAGAAGTAGTCACAGCATTTTATGAAAGCAGGAAAGCAGATGATGGTACAGGACACAATATGACAAGACCAGATGTTATAGTGGTAGACCCACCAAGAAAAGGCTGTGATGAGAAGCTTCTGGATACTATTGTTACAATGTCACCACAGAGAGTTGTGTATGTAAGCTGTGATTCGGCAACACTTGCAAGGGATTTAAAGGTGTTATCGGAGCGTGGATATAAGATTGTGAAAGTACAGCCGGTTGACCAGTTTGCTAATACGGTCCATGTGGAGACGGTTGTTCTTTTGTTCCAACAAAAACAAAAGCCGGATGATTACATTGATGTCACGATTGAACTTGATGATGTGGATATAACATCTGCAGAGACTAAGGCAACATATGATGAGATAAAGAAGTATGTGGCTGAACGTAATGCCGGAATTGAAGCATTTTAAGATGAATAGTTAATAAAGAGAGGTGCATATGCTATGCCAG
>OHSO01001400.1_pt1 | contig 10428 bp, 5 predicted proteins | sample 1578651 | NCBI WGS metagenome assembly OHSO01 (sample SAMEA3879524, study PRJEB24766) | human gut metagenome | biome: human-associated habitat; feature: feces | place: USA | collected 1985/1987 | reverse complement strand
TCTCCGTCATCAACTTTCAATTTGATAGTGGGTTTTAGTTTTTCAGTGCCCTCCCTTGGGGAGGGATGAAGTGACCCCAAAAAGTTGGACAGGTTATTAACTATCCGATTTGAGAAAGAGTTCGGTATTGCACCGGACTCTTTCCTTTTAACCGGCTTTTAATTCTATTATTGTTATAATAATCAATATATTCCTCTAAAGCCTTCATGAATGCTTCGGCCGATTCAAAATTTTCGGTATACAGAAGTTCGCTCTTCATAATGCCGAAGAAGTTTTCGGCCATTGCATTGTCAAGACAGTTTCCTTTGCGGGACATGCTTTGTATAATGCCATGTTCTTCAAGCCGTCTACGGTAACCGTAATGCTGATATTGCCAGCCTTGATCGGAATGCAGGATAAGACCGTCAAGACAATCAAAACGTGCAAAAGCTTTGTCACGCATATCATATATCTGTTCAAGATTTGGAGATCTGGATATGTTATATGAGATTATCTCTCCGTTGAACATGTCAAGAATGGGTGACAGATACAGCTTTTCAGACCCTATGTTTATTTGTGTCACATCAGTAGCCCATTTGCGATTTGGAGCTGATGCGGCAAAGTCTCGGTTGATGATGTTTGGAGCAATGCGTCCGACTGCTCCTTTATATGAACGGTAGCGTACTTTGCGGATTTGACTTCTAAGCCCCATCTGCCCCATCAGTCGCTGAACAGTCTTGTGATTAAGGACAACGTCATTGTTGCGCATTTCCGCAGTTACACGGCGGTAACCGTAACGACCCTTATGAGCGTGAAAAATTGATTTAATCATTTCCTTCTCACTCGCATATTTGTCTTTTGCTTTCAGACGCTTCAAATGATAATAGAATACCGAACGAGCCATCTGTCTCAACTCTAAAAGTAAGTCAAGAGGATATTCCGACCTTAGTTCGTCGATGGCTTTTGCCCATTGAGACGTGCTCTGGCTTCCTGTTCCTCGACTAAGGCCTTTACTTTTTTTAGCAGCGCATTCTCCGCTCTCAGACGGAGGTTCTCTGCTTGAAGTTTCTCAAGTTCGGTCTGTGGTTCTCTTTTCTTTGGTCTTGCCATATATTTGGGTTGGCGTCCTCGTCGTTTGTTATTGAGTGAGATACCTTGCCGCGCTATCCTGACCCACCTCTGTATGGTGGAACGGTTCAGATCATAACGGAGACAAAGTTTCTGCAAAGATACGCCTTTGACCGTAAATTCTGCTACAATTTTTAATTTTTCTGCTGTAGAGTAATGATATGACCGCGTTCCTCGCAGACCGTCCTCTCCGTACTTCTGATAGCGAAGCAGCCATTGCCTGACCATCTTCCTGTCAAGTTGAAACCCTCGACATATTGAATTAATTGTTTCTCCGCAGAGAATGCGGCTGACTATATTCAGCCGTTCTTCATAATTGTGGCGTCTATACATAATGCACCCCAAAAGTTTTGTGTCTAACTTTTGGGGTGCAGTTCAGGATGGGGAGGGGCATTTGTTTTTTTCTTTTTACCTCGTTAAACTGAACTTGATGCTCAATCCGAAATCTCTGGTGGTGGTGGGGAAGCTGTTGTTTGCCAACAGCGGTGTGTTGGTCTGTCGGTCGTAATAGAAGCTCATCGTGAGCAGGCGGGAGAGCGTATAGTCTGCCATGAAGCTCAGCTTGAATGCCGTGTTGCCGCTGCTGGCGTAGCTGCTGATGGTGGCTATGTCGCGGCTGATGCTCGCCTGGCGTCGGTAGCTCAAGTCCAGACGCAGGTTGAGGTCGTTGTTGGTGCCACTCCGGCTGCTTACCGCTGCTGCAGTGGTCGACTGCGTCTTGTTGCGGTTGCCTCTGCCCTTAATCTTACGCATATTGCGGTCGCCGAAGAGCTTGAAGTTGTTGATGCGATAGCCCAATCCTAATACCCAGTCTCTACTCAGCGCCTCGTTGAGCTGCACGCTCGTCATACTCAGATTGAGCACGCGCGTAGTGCGATATTCCACCTTCGCGGTGAGGTTGTTTTCAAATGTCATGTCTACTCCGAGCAGTGGCGAGAACGCCTCGTTGATGCTGACGCTCGACACGTTGAACATGCTGCTGGGTGTGGGCGCTCCCGTGGTGGTCTCGTTGACGAAGCCCAGTCCGTTCATATACTCTTGGAAGGTGCTGTAGGTGCTGTAGGCTCCCACGGCGTAGACGCTGCGGTAGGCGTGGTTGATGTTGAAGCTCTTGAACACATCCCTGAACCAAGGCAACTTAGCCAGTCCGCTGTAGCGCACCGTCCAGTTGGGCAACATGCGCGCCAGCGATGGGAATATGTCGAGTCCGCTGCCCATGCTGGTATAGGCAGAGAGGAACGCGGGCACCATGACATCGGCACTGTAGCGGTTTACGCCACCGTTGGCGGGGTCGAAGGTCTTTCCCGCGAGCGAGGTACCGGCGGGGTAGACCGCACCGGCATACTGGGCTTCGACGCGGTCACGGAAGGCGTCGAGCGAGTTGCAGAACTTCTCGAAGGTGGGCGAGTGGAAGCCGTTGGTGGCTTCGCCTATGCCGCTCAGGGCGCCCTTGAGCGAGATGGTAGTCATCGTGAATGTGCCGCTCTGTGTGGTGGGGTTGCCCCGATACATGTACTGTATGCTCTTGGCACGGCTCTCGGTGCGGTTTGCCACGAGGTCTATCTTCAGGTTGCGCACTGGCTCGAGGGTGAGTCTCAGCTGCACATCCTCGGTCAGGTTGGTGGTGGCGGGCGTAGCCACCGAGTCGCTCATGAGCAGCCAGTCGTTGCGCTTGGCCTTGTCGATGTAGCTGTCGTCTATCATGCCGAAGGCGAAGTCGAGTCCTGGCGACAGGAGTCCGTACCCGCGCGTCTGTCCGAGCGCATTGCCCACGGTAGGCATAAATCCCGGCAGCGAGAGCGAGTAGTTGTTGCGGTAGCTGAGGCTCACGTTGCGCACCATCATCATCACGCGGGCTACCGACTGAGCCGTCTTGTACCAGCCCTTGTCCTCGAGCGGTTCGCGTGGGGTAACCGTGAGCTTGATTTTGGTGAGCGTGTCGACCTTGCTGAATATCTTGATTTGGTTATCACCCACCTTTTTATATTTTATGGCGATGTTCTTGCCGTCTTTGGTCTTGGCGCTGACGTCTATGCGGCGTGTGCGTTTGCCGTGGCTTATGAGCAGCGTGGTGTCGGGCATGAGCGTGAGTTCGCGCTCATAGCTGCGTCGGTTCTTGGGCAGTTCTTTCTTCTGCTTCTCTGCGTCGCCGTCCTTGCCGTTGGCAGCCTGCTTCTTGAGCGTCTCGCGCTGTCGCTGCTTTTCCTTTTTCTCGCGCTCTATCTGCGAGCGGCTCTTCTCGCGTCTGAACTTGTCGTTGACCTTCTTCAGGAAGGGGATGTGGTTGTACAGCCGCTCCATGTTGAAGGTTCCGTTGACATTGAGGTCACGGTTGCTCACGATGTTGTTGCCCAGCGAGGTGCCGTCGTCGAGCGCCGTGCCGCGCACCCAGTTGTAGGTGGCGTTGTAGGTGGCGTTGACATTGGTCCAGTCAAGTATCGGGATGAGGTTGAGCGGCACCTGGTACGACAGGGTGAAGTTCTGGCTGTAGTCGAGCGGCGTTCCCATGTGGCGCAGACTCGTTCTGACAGAGTCTTTCCACTGGGCGTACTCGTCGGGATAGCGTTCCTTGTTGACGGGAGCGTAGGGCTCTTCGATTTCAGCGTGCGTGGCACTTTGGAAGTTCATGTGCAGATTGCGTGTAAGGTCCCATCTCAGGGTGAAATCACGGTTCCAGAGGAACTGTGAGCTGAAGGTCAGCGGCAGCTGTCCGCCTCCGAGGTCTTCCATGTCGCGCTCCTGCAGCTCGTAGTAGCTGCGCGTTATCTCGGTGTTGAATCCCACGTTCTGCGGGAGCCAGTTGAGTCCGAACTTCTTGATGATATCGAGCCACTTCGACCTGTTCTTGATTGAGCGGAACGGCTCCCACGCCTTGAATATCGGCGTCCAGTTGTAGTTGAGCGCCCCTCGCCAGTTGTCTTCCTTCTCATAGACCGTCGTCTCGCCGTTGGTCTCGCGGTGGGAGTGGCTGTAGGACAGCGAGAAGTTGGCTGGGTCTATCGGCAGCGGGTGTCTCTTGTTCTGTATGTCTACCCTTACGTTCGACAGCGAGAAGTTGGTGCTTGTCGTCTTGGTCACCGCGATGCTCTTGATAGAGTCTCGCTCCTGCTTTGAGCCGGCTGCGTCGAGCGCATCCTTGAGCAGCATGTCGGTATCGAGCGGGTTGTACTTGGGCGAGGTCTCCTCCTTGGTCACCGAGTAGTAGAGCGGTATGCTCACCTTGGCCTTGTCGGGGAAGAACTTGCCCAGCTCCAGGTTGGTGGTGATGCTGTAGGTCTTGTAGTCATCGGTAGAGCGCTGGCTGACGCCCTCTTCCAGTCCGCCGAAGCCTTCCGACATGTAGCGGCCCTGCATATTGACCGTACCCAGGTCAGAGAGCTGCACATTGAGGTTGCCCTGAGCCGCCCATCCGCCTCCGTTGTTGTACTCCTTGAGTCGCAGCTCGTTGACCCACACCTCTGCCGACTTGTGGTTGCCCGACTTGTTGCGCACGCCTATCATCATCGTCTTCACCTCGCCCAGGGTGGGGTTGCCCACGATGCTTACGCGGTTGGCAGGGTGGTCGGCGTCGTAGACTGAGAACACGCGCGAGTATGAAGCTGTGCCCTGTGCCTTGGCGATGTTGCGCTCCTTCTTGACACGGGTGAAGATGCTCAGCGGGAAGTCAAACATATTAGCCTGGGGCCATACCCGCTCGCAGTCAGAGCGTGAGTAGCGGTCGTAGTGACCCGGTTCGGTGAGCTTCAGGGGGATTTCGTACTCGTAGTAGTTGGTCTTGTAGTCGCTGCCCACCCGGATGAAGACGGCTATCTGGTCGTCGGCGAGGCTGGTGGCGTTCTGCTCCATGGCGTTGGCATGGACAAACATCTGCAGGCGACGATACTGACGCAGGTCGAGGTTGGTATTCTTGTAGACCGCCTTTGACTCGTTGTTGCCCAGATTGGTTACGACCATGTTGAGCGCCTGCTCGTTGGCCTCTACCAGCTGTGGCTGCGTGGGGTCCTGAGCGCGGTTGATGCCCGGTGGCAGCACGTAGTTGACGGGCGACTTGTCGTTGTTTTCCTCGATGTTGATAGAGCTTACTGCCATCTTTCCCGACGACGAAGCGACTCCGTCGAGCGGCTGGTCGTACGTACGCCACTCGCCCTTGACCAGGTCGAGACTGCCGAAGCGCAGCACGATGGGTCGGCTGAACCCGCGGAGATACATACGCATGAAGCGCATGCTGGTGAAGTCGGAGATGGAACCCACGCGGTCTTCGTAGTCGCTGAGGGGGATACGAAACTGGTACCACATGACCTTCTCGGTGGTGCCGTTGCGCAGTGGGACAGCCGCTTCACGACAGTCTACGATGTGGTTGCGGCCTACAGCCATGTCCTGCGGGCGCAGCGAGACGTGGTACTGGTAGTATTTCTCATACTCATTGAGGGTGTAGTCCTGGTTGATGTCCTCGACATCGGGTGTGGTCTTGTAAGAGGTGTCGTAGCCCTCGGTGCGGCTCTCGGAGTCGGGCGAGTTGCCCTGGGGGTTGTTGATGCGCTTGTAGCGTTCGAGTATCGATGTCTTGGCTTTGTCGAAATCGGTGCCGCGGAAGTAGTGGTAGTTGTCATTGGCAGGGTCGGCCTGGATAGAGTCAAACACCTCGGGGCTCACCTTTGCCCTTGCCTCCTGCAGAAACTGCTGATAGGTCTCAAACTGGCGCTCTTCCTCGTCGCGCAGACCGTTGAAGCCCACATCCTGGAGCGCACGGCTACCCGGCGAGGTGGCAAAGGCGTAGGTCACGTTGGCCTGGGTGGGCACCTTGCCCCACTGCGTGTTGACAAATGACTGTGAACCGTCTACCGGCATGCCGCTCTCATAGAATTTCTTGCCGTCGCGCAGCACATCCTCACTTACCTCACCCAGATTGATATAGAAGTCGCCGCCATACTCATTGGCGTCGGTCTGGTGGTTGGTGTAGATAAACGGGTCCATGAGCCAGAACTCTACATACTCGATGTTGGCTGCCTCGAAATCATTGGTGTTGAGCTTGCGCATCATGCCTCCCCACTTGTCTTTGGGGTTGCGCAGCCGGCCGTCGGCGGTGAGGTCGGGGTTGAAGTTGTAAGGACCGCGCTCAGTGGGGTAGTAAGCGAGGTTGAGGATAGGCAGGGTAGAGATGACGCCATTGTAGCTGCTCTGGTCGCGGTTGGGGTAGAGCTCGTTGACCAGCACCTCGCGCACATAGTGGTTGGAGAGCTGCTCGAGGTCGCTCTTGATGTGGGCTGGGGTGAGCGAGCTGCTGCGTCGGGTGAAGAGCGGGTCGATGTTGTACCATGCCAGCAGCGAGCGGTCGTAGCCACTGCGGAGCGAAGTCTTGTCGTTGAAGTTGGGAATGGACGACGGCACGCTCGAGATAATCCACGATGAGGGCGTGGAGATGTCTATCTTGCTCGTGGAGTTTTCAAAATCGTCGAGATATGACGCGTTGTCCTGGGTGCCGTGGCTCTGTCCGGCGATGAGTTGGGCAAACTCGGCGTTGAAGGAGATTTGAGATGGCTGCGTCACATGAAGGAATGGAATCTTGTCGAGCATATTGGTGAGCCACTGGCTTTCCTTCTTCCAGTTGAGGTTCACGCCCCAGAGCGTGTTGTTGAGCGGTTCGGTGCCCATATTGACCTTGCTGGTGAGCGCCTGTTCGGTGAGGTGCTGCACGGTACCGCTGAGCTGCAGGTTCTTGCTGAAGTTGTACTCCCAGTTGAGGCCGAACATCGTCTTGCGTTGCTGTCCGTAGTCCGACTGACTCTCGAGAGAGACGTTAATCTGCGTCCCTGCATCTATCAGACTTTGGTTCAGGATGGTCACTTCGCCCGCGCTGTAGTCCACGGTGTAGTCGCTGCCCTCGGTGAGGGTCACTCCGCCGGCGGTTACTACCACCGAGCCTTGCGGTACGTTGTAGGCGCCGAGCGAGATGACGCCCGATGCGCTGCCTTTGAACTGTCCCGTGAGTATATACTTGTTCTTCTCGGCTATCTGCCGTGCCACCGTCTTGGTGGTATCATAGAGCTCGGTGAAGGCGTAGCGCTTGGCGCGGTCGGGGGCTACACCCTTGGCCACGAGGTAGTTGTAGAGGTAAGAACCGAAGGGCTCGGTGCAGGGGAAGAAGACGCGGCCGTTGCTCACGGTGTAGCCTTCCACGAAGTCGAAGTAGCCGTTGGGGTTGGGCTTGTTGTTGTTGTCCAGACGGTCGGCGCCGAGCACACGGATAATGGGCGTCTCCTTGACCTGGGTTTCAGGGATGTAGTTGAGATAGACGCCGGCGGTATCGCTCTGGAACTTCACATCGAGGCGGAATTTCTCTTTCTCCACGCTGGAGGCCAGGCTGTACACGTTTTTCATCATCAGGTCCCAGTTGCCCTGCGTCGGGTTGTTGCTGGTGTTCTTGAGCGACTTGACAAAGAGTGCCTTCTTGACATCGGGCACGTCAGAGGCAAACTCGCCCACCTGGTAGGTCACGCCGCCGTAGGTGTACTCGTAAGCCACAGCCAGCACCTGGTCGGTCTGGAGTGTGGAGCGCAGCGATATATAGCCGAGCGACGGGTTGAGCGTGTACTCCGACGGCGACAGCAGTCGTGCGCTCTCCAGTTTCTCATAGTCCACGCCACCCACGAGTCCTGCCCCGTCGAGGGTAGAGTTGACGGCGTCGATGTCGCGGGCGGCGGCATAGGCGGTGGTCATGGTCTGATACTCGCTGTTGGCACTGTTGGCAGGCACGGGCTGTCCGGTGGGCGTCCACATCGTGTTGCTCACCTTCTTGTTTTCGCCCAGGTCGGTCAGCGCCACGATATTGCGCGTGTTGGTAGCCACGCCGCTCTTGTTGGTCACCCATATCTCGACGCGGTTGATGGTGATGCCGGTCGTCATGTTGGGCAATGTGCGCATGGCAGCGTCATACTTGCTGCGGAAATACTGGGAGAGAAAGAAGTGCATGTTCTCCTCATAGTTGGCGACGTTGATTTCAAACGGCGTGAGCTGGATGCCGCCCTTGGCGGAGACGCTGCTGGTGTTGCTCTTCTTCTGCGAGGCGACGAGCTGCAGCTTGAGGCGTCCAAACTGCAGGTCGGTGCGCAGACCGAAGAGCGAGCTGGCTCCCTTGATGAGCGACGAGTTGGAGGGGAAGGTCACGTTACCCGCCTCGACCAGCTTGATGATTTCGTCCTCCTTGCCTTCATACTTGAGCTTCAGGTTCTGGGCGTCGTAGTCGAAGGTGGCGTCGGTGTTGTAGTTGAGGTTCATGTTGACCTTGTCGCCCACCTTGCCGTTGACATTGAGGTTGATCTTCTCGTCGAAATCTATGGTAGTGGTCTTGCGGTTGCGGATGGGCAGACTGGGGTTGTCTATGTTCTTGAGCGTGGCGCCCAACTTGAGTTCGGCGCTTCCCTGCGTCTTGATGCGCACGCCGCCGGGGCCGAATATCTTCTCGGCGGGTCCCAGGTCAAAGTGCATGTCGGTGAAGTCAAACTTCTCCTTGCCCTTGGCCTGGTACACCTCGTCGTTCTTGTCGCGGTAATAGCGGTTGCGCGCCTGGCGCTCGCTCCATCGGCGATACTCCTCGGGAGTCATGATGATGGGTGCCTCGAGCCACACGCTGCCGATGCGCGTGCCTATCATGTAGCAGTCGAGCGTGTCGTTGTAGACCACCTGCTGGTTCAGGTTGTCGGGGCGTTTCAGGTCGGCAGCGGGCAGACGGTAGTCGTCTATCGTGAGTGCCGTGGTGCGCTGTATCTTCCAGCGCGGGTGGAGCAGCGAGTCGGGTATGGTGTCTTCGTCGATGGCTATGGGCTGCGCCGCAGCCTTGATGCGTGGCACGGTGTCGGTGGGTGTCGTGGCTTTCGTGCCCTGCTGCTGTCGGGCGGGGCGCACGGTCTTGCGGCTCTGAAGATAGGGCACTGAGGCATAGCCTATGGTCGAGACCATAGGTATCATGATTAATGCCAACTTTATCCAGTGTCTTATCTTCTGCCTTTGCATGGGTTTACTTTATCTGTTTGAGCGCCAGCTTGACCACCTGCTCCACGGGCATCGTGGGCTCGTCTTGCAGGATGGCAGCCACTATCTTGGCAGAGGGAGCCGGAGCGAAGCCCAGCATGGTGAGGGCGCTCACAGCCTCGTCTCTCACGCCCATGTCAATAGAGGGTGCGGTAGAGGTCGAGGCGTGCAGCTCGGTGGCGATGCCCATCTGCACGATTTTGTCCTTGAGGTCAACGATGATGCGCTGTGCGGTCTTCAGTCCGATGCCCTTGACGGCTTTGAGCATGCGCTCGTCGGCAGAGGCGATGGCGTTGCAGAGCTCCGAGGGCGACGATGCCGAGAGTATCATGCGCGCCGTGTTGGCGCCCACTCCCGATACGGTGATGAGCAGTCGGTAGAGGTCGCGCTCCTGGCGTGAGGCAAAGCCGTAGAGTGTATAGGCGTCGTCGCGGCCGCCGGTCACGAGGTTTTCGTGTATGTAGAGCTTCACCTCCTTCTTGCCTTGGATGGTGCTGTAGGTATTGAGCGAGATGTTGAGGGCATATCCCACTCCGGCTGCTTCTACCACAGCCGTGGCGGGGGAGTTCGGTCAACTCGCCCTTGATATATTCTATCATTTTGTACGTGTTATATTATATAATATACATTATTAACGCAGTCGGTGCCCGATTTATTGTATTTGTGCCTGATTTTATTGCAGCCGCCCCCATTTTTACGCTCTCCCCGCAGGGGTTGGCGAGGACGGTGGGTGTCGCTGCTGGCGCGAGTGGTGGCGGTAACCAGCTGACAGCCATCCCTATAACCGTGGAGCAGGGGAGTGGCATAGGCGTGATGACACCCAGCCTGCTGGTGGCGCGCGGATTGGTGGTGGAGTTGCGCGGAATGATGGTGGAGTTGCGCGGATTGATGGTGGCAGCGAGTGGAGTGATGCCGGAAGGCGTTGTAAAGTTGATTTCAAGGTGCGAAATAGTGATTGCAAACCGTGATATAATGATTTCACACCGCGAAACCGTCATTTCCAATCCCGAAACCAATATTAAGGCCATCTCCGTGAGGATGATGGCAGTCGGGGATGCGCTTGGCGTAGGCATTGTTATTCGTGTGTGTTTCCATGTTCATTGACTATACCATCCTAAGAAGACACAAAAAGATTTGTGGTTTTTCAGGGCTTCGCCCTATGCGTCCGTGTGTGTCGGGAGATATCTCGAGAGCATGCTCTCGGATATTCCTCGCCACCCCCATCCGCGCCTGCCTGTTGGCAGGCTGAAAAGCCGCAAATACAAAAAGTCCGCCGTTGGCGGTAAAAAAAGT
>OHSO01001395.1_pt1 | contig 10450 bp, 6 predicted proteins | sample 1578651 | NCBI WGS metagenome assembly OHSO01 (sample SAMEA3879524, study PRJEB24766) | human gut metagenome | biome: human-associated habitat; feature: feces | place: USA | collected 1985/1987 | reverse complement strand
ATCAATCTTATAATCCTCCATTGCCGGATACAGCACTTCTTCTACCTGTCTGTTAAGTCTGTGAATCTCATCTACAAAGAGAATATCACCCTCACTTAAGTTGTTAAGTATAGCTGCCATATCTCCCGGCTTCTCGATTGCAGGACCGGATGTAACCTTGATATTAACCCCCATTTCATTAGCAATAATTCCAGCAAGGGTTGTCTTTCCAAGTCCAGGAGGTCCATAGAAAAGCACATGGTCAAGTGCCTCTCCTCTTTCCTTTGCTGCCTCAATATATACTTTAAGATTGCTCTTAACCTTATTCTGTCCAACATAGTCATCAAGAGATAATGGTCTTAAGGAATTCTCAATACCATAATCTTCTTCAGTTATCTGTGTTGATATAATCCTCTTTTCCATATATCCCTCATTTCTTAAATACTATTCTGTTCTAGAATTTAGCCAGCTTCTTTAACGCTTCCTTAAGAACCGTCTCAGAATCCTTATTCTCTATATCTTCCACTTCCTTGACAGCAACAAGTGCATCTTTGCTTGAATATCCAAGTGATACAAGTGCCTCCACAGCGTCATTTCTTATCATCATGACATTACTTGCATTACTGTTATTGTCTGCCTTCTTATTCTTAGAAAGTGCTGATTCAAATACATCATCAAGCTTTAACTTATCCTTAAGCTCAATTATAATCTTCTGTGCTGTCTTAGGTCCGATACCAGGAAGTGCCTTGATTGCTGCCACATCATCAGCAAGCACAGCAAATCTTAAATCATCTGCTGTGATATTAGATAATGCACCAAGCGCAGCCTTAGGTCCAATACCATTGACACAGATAAGCATTTTAAACATGCTTAAATCATCCCTTGTAAGAAATCCATACAGACTGCATTCATCTTCCTTGACATTCATATATGTATATATCTTAACCTCACTGCCAACTGATGGAAGCTCACCATGTACTGAACCCGGAACATATATATTATATCCTATTCCATTAGCTTCCACAACGATTACATCTGGCAGAATTTCGGCAAGCTCGCCTTTAATGTATGAAATCATTCTCTACCCCCAAGACAGTAATTGATAAACTGCTGTGCAGTTCTTCCTGAGATTCCACCATGTGAAAGTTCCCACTTGTTAGCCTCTGCCATAAGTTCTTCATCTGTCATCTTAACATTATTCTTCCTTGCAAGGCCAATAACAATATCAAAGAATTCCTTCTGTGATGGTTTAGAGTAGCTTATCTGGCATCCAAATCTGTTCACTAATGAAAGCTTCTCCTCAATAGTATCAGATCTGTGAAGGCCGTTATTGCTCTCTAAATCATTTCTGTCATTCCATGTTTCCTTGATAAGATGTCTTCTGTTAGATGTTGCATAGATAAGAATATTATCAGGCTTAGTCTCAACACCGCCTTCTATTACAGCCTTTAAGAATTTGTATTCAATCTCGAATTCCTCGAAAGATAAATCATCCATATATATTATGAACTTGTAATTTCTGTTCTTAATGCTTGCTATAACATTAGATAAATCCTTGAACTGATGCTTGTATATCTCTATCATTCTAAGACCCTGGTCATAATATTCATTGACAATAGCCTTGATAGAAGTTGACTTACCTGTTCCGCTGTCACCAAAAAGAAGCGCATTATTAGCTTTTCTTCCCTGAACAAAGGCCTCTGTATTCTCAACAAGCTTCTTCTTCTGGATTTCATAACCTATAAGGTCATCTAACATAACCTTATCCATATTGTTAATTGGTGTAAATGTAACGCCATTATCACCGCCTATTACTCTGAATGCCTTATTAAGTCCGAACATTCCTACACCATATGCTTTATAGAAATCAGTAACATAATTAAAGAACTCATTCTCGTCCTTTGCTGTCTCAAGCTTAAGGCTTAAAGCCTGTACCTTCTCACTTACATTCTTATTGTACATAAGCTCTTTCTTAACAATTGCCTTGTAATCAGATATAAGTGAAAAACAGTTGATTCCAAGTGCAGCCTCAATAGGTCTGAAATCATAATTAAACAGATTCATAAACACCTTGAAGTCGTTTTTAGCAAATTCATTAACACTTCCATCATTAGCACCTACCTTTTCACATGTAAGGCTGAATGGATTCTCATTAGTTATAAGATAGAATGTAAGATAATTATGCCATAAATTCTTATCAAAGCCATAATCTGTGGCAACCTCCAATATTCTCTTAATCTGCTCATATATATCACTTATAAGCTTGTCAGGAGTCTCCTCGTCCCTGTCAAATTTTTTGAAAATATCGGACATTTTCATAAGAATAGTGTCCTCATGATTACCATATATAATAAGTTTCGCAACTTCTCTGTACATTATTATTCCCTCTTCTTTCTCTTATTAATTACAAGCTGCATGGCAAAGATGGCCACACCTGCAAGTGACACCAACGCTCCCTCTTTAAGAAGCGGCGTAGAATACTTAAGTGTTACATTATGCATTCCACTCGTAAGATATACAGCCATATACTGACCATTAGCATTATATAGCTTTTGTCTTTCCCCGTCTACATATACCTTCCAGCCCTTTGAATAAGGGATTGTAAGACACAGATATTTATTACGGTCAAGTGTTATCTGACCTGTAACCTTATTATTTCCAAGCTCTACATCTGTTAATACATTTTCTTTAAGTGTATTAATCTCGTCAGTGTAACTGTCCATTGGCTGGCATACAATCTGTATATCATCATAAGAATACACGCCAATCTTCTGGAAAGTCACTGTAACTGATGTAACATTTTCTTCCGAATAGCCCATATTCACACTGAAATCATGCTGGTTACTGTAATAGCTGTAATCAGATGTAAAGTAATTCATTGACTTGGTTACTCCTGTATTAGTCGTAATTCCAAGCTTAACACTGCTTGTAGACTGTGTCCAGTATATGAAATTCTTAAATATCTTTTTCTTTTCATTATGTGAAAGCTCTTTCCAGTCTGACTTAGAGTATAAGTCTAACGGGTCAAACTTTTTCTTTCCAAAATACAGCTGGAACTGTGCCGCTCCTTCATAGTCAAGACCATTAATATTAAAGTAAGTCTCGCCTGCACCACTGCCTGTAAAGTTAAATGTTACCCTGGCACCTGCCTTAGTTACTGCAAATGTATTGTCAGTACACTGTACTTCTTTGGCATCATAATCCATTGTATAATTTTTAATCTGGCTGTCATAACTTAAATCTTTAACAGATACCCTGTCAGGAAGCGCCTCCCTGGTATCCTTCCCACTCCTGTCAATAACAACAGCCTGAAGCATTGCTTTCTGCTTATCAACTGCACTTAAGCCCTCCCATTCATTCTTATTAACAGCCTTGTCATAAGTAAATCCTAACGGAAGTGCATTGTCGTTATTATACATTACATAATCATCATTTTCTGATTCATAAGCAAATCCATATGGAACAAGTCCGCCGGTCTTACTCACCAGATACTTTGAGGCAGATGACAATGCTATAAGAGATGACCTGTCATCATAGCCTGTGTATTTGTGCGGAAGCAGCGTATCAAGCCTGATTGCACAATCATATCTGAACTTCGATACATACGGATTAGTAAGTGTCCAGTACAGATTAGAGGATGATATTCCTGTTATGCAGTTCATATTGTACGAAAGTCCAGAGCCTGAATATCTGATAAAATCTGTATCTTCAGCATCTTTACTTATAAGCTCCTTCTCGCTTCCAAACACATCTTCCTGTGCCATTTTAACGCTTATGCACTGTGCCGCATAATTTTCCCCAAATGAAGCATTTTTCCATATGCCATTGGCTAATGCCGCAAGCATAACCGCTACTGTCACCATCATGCATCTGTTATATTCATTAACATTCTTTATGCTAAGTCCAATTAGCAATATTACTCCAATTGTAACTGCACTTATAAGCTTGCCATTTCTTGAATACTTTACGCACATACATACCATGAAATATATTGTAAGTGCAATTCCAATAAAGCGGATTTCTTTTCTTTCCAGTGTTATAAGACGCGGCATCATGCACACAAGTATATATGCACATAACAATGCAAATGCATATATCCACCTGTTACACATATATGAAAATCCGTTCATTGCCTGTCCGAAGAACGGTATACATATCATCACAGCACTTATAATAAAATAAGTCTTAAGCATTGTGTACTTACGTCTGCTCTTAAACATTAAAAGCACTGCAAGTAACACCGGTACTGCAAATCCCATGCATGTCCAGAAGTTATCACCCTCAACGATAAAAAGTCCAGGAAGCTTTGCATAGTATGAAAAAGGATATACCAGTCCCATTTTATTAGGTGTATTAAATCTGCTGTCACTTAAGAAAACGTGAAGCACGGGGAGAAACACTATTGCTGCCATACACAGTCCTGTAACTGATGAAACAGCCAGGCTTAATATCCCCTTACTCCACATTTTCACATTCTTTCCATAACAGAATATGAATCTTACAATAACATATATAATTGTTGTGAACACAAGCATGTAGAAGAAATAGAAATTACTCATTGCTGCAACAGTTACTGTTATTGTAAAAAGCCACATTTTCTTCTCTCTGATTATCTTCTCAACACCCAATATAAGCAGCGGATAATACAGAAGCGGGTTAAGAAAGAACGGATGTCTTACCGCATTGTATATTGCCCAGTAGCAGAATGCATAAGCTACTGCCCCTGGAAGGACATATCTTTTCTTATGTCCTGTATAAAAACACAACAGTGAAAATGCTATACCTGACAGATATATTCTTAAAAGAATCATTGCTTCATAGAATATATACATGTACTTTGCTGGAAACAGGAAACATAAGAATGTAAATGGGTCGCCTATCACATAATAGTGAAATGTTCCTATAACATCACTTCCCTCACCTATTGCAAAATCCCACTGTGGTATTACAAACTGATGATTGATAAATATATTTTTAAAGAAATCCCTTAAATACTGTGAATAATATATGAGTGACTTGTAATGCTGTTCCCAGCCATCAACCTCCCATATGAATGTCTTTCTAGTGAAAAAATAAAAAGAAAACACACCTATAGCAAGGATTGCAAAAATAACTGAATAAGCCAGAAAATATGTTGATTTTCTGGAATCAAGTTTTTTATAAAAATCTTGTAACTTCGATTTCATCTCTGCCATAGGTGTATCTTCTCTTTTCTTAAACTAGGAAACTGCCATAAGCATAAGCCTACGGCAGTTTCTTATTATAACTCATTGTGATTAAATTATCAATGAAGATGTATTATCTTCTTAGGGCACTTCTCAGCACACTTTCCACAACCTGTACACTTTGAATAATCAATATGTGCAATATTGTTTTCTACTGTAATAGCACCGAACTCACACTGCTTTGTACATAACATACATCCAATACATCCAACAGAGCATGCTGACATAACATCTTTACCCTTATCGTTAGATGAACAGTTAACTGTATAGTTACTCTTGTATGGTATGATTTCAATAAGGTGTCTTGGACATACAGCAACACATTTACCACATGCTTTACATTTGCCCTTATCTACTACAGCAATACCATTAACAATATGAATTGCATCAAAAGGACATGCCTTAACACATGAACCATATCCCATACATCCGTATGTACATGCCTTAGAACCACCGTTAGGAACGACGTTCATTGCTGTACAATCCATTGCACCTGAGTACACATAATTTTCTTTTGCTTTGTCGCAGTCACCAGCACATTTAACAAATGCTGTCATTCTTACTGATTCTCCAACTTCCTCACCCATGATTGCACCAATCTTTGCTGCAACCGGTGCGCCACCAACTGGACATGCGTTAGCTGGAGCTTCTCCTGCGGCAATTGCCTTAGCAAGTGCATCACATCCTGCATATCCACAACCACCACAGTTGTTTCCAGGAAGCTCTGCTCTTACATCTATCTCTTTCTGATCTACTTCAACATAGAACTTCTTACCCATTACTCCGAGGAAAAGTCCGAGAAGAAGACCAGTGCAGCTTACAACAACTGCAGCAATAATTATACCTGACATCTTGTCGTCCTCCTCTTAAATAATACCTGAAAATCCAAAGAATGCGATAGCCATAAGTCCTGCAGTAAGTAATACAATAGGCATTCCCTTAAAGCTTTCCGGAACATCATTGAATTCGTTTCTTTCACGTATACCAGCCATGATTATGATTGCTATTGTAAAACCAACAGCTGTTCCTAATCCACTGACTACAGAATCTAAAAGCTTCTGACCAATATTAAGTCCTGCTGCTGTATTATAGTTCTGTACGTTAGTAAGTGCAATACCAAGTACTGCACAGTTAGTTGTAATAAGTGGAAGGTATACACCAAGTGCTTCATAAAGAGATGGTGATGTCTTCTTTAAAAACATTTCAACAAACTGAACAAGTGCCGCAATTACAAGGATGAATACAATTGTATTCAGATATGTAAGCTTAAGCGGTGTAAGTATACAGTCATATATAAGACTGCAGACAGCTGATGAAATAGTGATAACGCCGATAACAGCGCCACCCATTCCTGCTGCTGTGTTTATCTTCTTAGAAACTCCAAGGAAAGGACACAAACCGAGGAACTGGCTTAAAACTACATTATTGACAATTGCTGTACTTACAGCTATCAATAATAACTGTGAAAAATATCCCATATTTACCTCCCTTAGTTATTCTTAGCCTCAGCCTTAGCTTCTTCTATCTCTTCTGTGTAGTCAGGAACTTCTGCAGGCTTCATGCCTTTCTTTCTCTTAATTCTGTTCATAATAGCAATCATGAATGCAAGAACAAAGAACGCTCCTGGTGCAAGAATAAAGATACTTGCTGGTGTGTAACCGATTGTTGAGAGATCAAATAATGCGTTAGTACCATCTGAGAAAATTGTACCGCCACCGATAAGCTCTCTTATTGCTCCAAGGATTGTGATAGCAATTGTGAATCCAAGTCCCATACCTATTCCATCAAAGAATGAAGGAATTGGAGGATTCTTAGAAGCATAGGCTTCCGCACGTCCAAGGATAATACAGTTAACAACTATAAGAGGAATATATATTCCAAGTGAGTCGTACAGACTTGGCAGGAAGCCCTGCATAAGGAACTGTACCATTGTAACAAATGATGCAACGACAACGATGAACGCTGGCATTCTTACACCATCTGGAATAGCCTTACGAAGTAATGAAATCATAAGGTTTGATAATGCAAGTACTACTGTAGAAGAAAGTCCCATACCTATACCATTGATTGCTGATGTAGTAACCGCAAGTGTAGGACACATACCAAGTGTAAGTACCAGGGTAGGATTCTCTTTAATAATACCATTATAAAGTCTTTCTATACATTTATTCAAAGTCCGCACCTCCCTAGTTTCCTGCCACAAGCTTGTAAACTGCAAGCGCATAATTTACACCCTTTGTGACTGATTTAGAAGTAATTGTAGAACCACCGATTGCATCAACATTAGCATTGCTTTCTGATGCTGAACCATCTGTTACTACTGAAAATGATGCAACTGCATCAGACTTAGCTGTAAACTGTGATGTAAATGATGGATCCTGTTTAGCTCTCATACCAAGACCAGCAGTTTCGCTGATTGAAAGGAATGATACTCCAAGTACCTTTCCATCTGTTGAAATACCAACTGTAAACTTGATATCTCCGCCGTAACCGTCACTATCTGTAACTGTTACAACATAACCTGCTGTCTCGCTGCCTTTCTTTCCTATAGCAACTTCATTGACCTTATCCTTAGAGAAGTCAATGTCTGATGAAGCATTAATATCATCATCAGAAGGAAGGGCATCTATTGTCTCAAAGCTGTCTGCTTCTGCAAGAACTGCTTTGTAAGCCTTTTCCTTAGCATTCTCATTAGCCTTTGCAATAGGATCAAGTGTTATCTGATATACAACACCAAGAAGGATACCTGCAACAAGTGTAATTGCGAATAATATACATGCGTCTTTTATTATATTCTTCATCTTATGCAGCCTCCTTTGCTTTCTTCTCTGGCTTCTTCTTACCAAATGACTTAGGAACTGTTACTCTCTCAATAAGAGGAACTAAGAGGTTACAGAAGATAATTGCATATGAAACGCCTTCTGCTGAACCACCATACATTCTGAAAATGAATGTAAGAAGACCTAAACAGCAGCCAAATACAATTTTACCATTAGGTGTAATTGGTGAAGTTACATAATCTGTCGCCATGAAGATGGCACCAAGTAAAAGTCCACCACCACATACTTCCTCAAGCATGTAGATTACATCGAAATGATGTCCTGGTGCAAAAAGGAATATAAGCGCTGCAAATACACCTACATATATTACAGGTATTCTCCAGTTAATAACCTTTCTTGCAAGTAGGTAGATACCACCTAAAAGAAGACAGATTGCTGAAGTCTCACCGATAACACCACCTGTTGTACCAATAAACATCTTAGCTAATGAAACAACGCCTGTTGATTCTGCACCAGGCTTAAGGAGTGCAAGAGGTGTTGCTCCTGAATATGCGTCTAAAAATCCGTTAGATGTAACGAAATTAGTCATCGGACCTGTATATGCAATAAGAAGGAAACATCTCGCTGCAAGAGCAGGGTTCATGAAGTTCTGTCCAAGTCCTCCAAAAAGCTGCTTAACTACGATAATTGCAAATACACATCCTACGATTTCAAAACCAACATTTAATGTTGATGGAATATTTAATGCAATAAGAAGACCTGTTACTGCTGCACTTAAATCTGTAACAGTAACTTTCTTATGCATGAAATACTGATATAATGCCTCACATGCTACACAAGTAACAATACCGATTACTATACGAAGCAGTGCATCGAGGCCAAAATTAACTATACCAAATATGCTGGCAGGAGTTAAAGCAATAAGAACATCTCTCATTATTGTCTGAGTAGTATTCCCGCTTCGCACATGAGGATTAGTCGATACGTTAAAAATCTCACTCACTTTGATTGCCCACCTTTCTACTTCTTTCTTCTGTTAGCAAGTACTGTACTTCTCATAGCCTTAATCTGCTGTGTTAATGGTCTCTTGGCTGGACAGACATATGAACAGCTTCCGCACATTACACATTCCATACCATCGAATTTAGTAAAGCCTTCTTCATCATTACGTGATGCAAAACCGGCAAGCTTTGCTGGAAGAAGGTGTTCTGGACATGCCTCACCACATTTACCGCATCTTATACATGCAGAAGATGTGGTCTTAGATACTATATCCTTCTGGAATACAAGAAGTGATGAACTTCCCTTAACAACAGGTACGTCAAGACTGTACATGGCAAATCCCATCATAGGACCACCGGAAATATATTTCTCAGGTTCTCCTACAGGACCACCGGCAGCGTCAAGAAGCTGTCTGTAATTAGTTCCTAACCATACATAGAAGTTGCCAGGCTCTTTAACTCCGTCGCCTGTTACAGTACATATTCTCTTAGTAAGAGGCTTACCTTCTATAACTGAAAGATAGATTGAGAATATTGTATCAACATTATGTACGATACAGCCTGCATCAGCTGGAAGCATAGTTGAGTTGATGCTTCTGCCTGTTGTAGCATAGATAAGACTACGCTCACCACCCTGAGGATATTTAGTCTTTAAAACCTTAACCTCGATATCTGGCTCAGATGCAACTGCTGCCTGCATAACTTTAATGGCTTCAGGCTTATTATCTTCAATACCGATAATTCCCTTAGCATGGTCAAATATCTTAAGAGCAATCTTAAGACCCATAACAACCTTGTCTGATTCTTCTAATAATCTTCTGTAATCAGATGTAAGGTAAGGCTCACACTCTGCTCCATTAACGATAATGTAATCTATGGCTTCAGGATTCTTTGGCGAGAGCTTAACATTAGTTGGGAAACCAGCTCCTCCCATACCTACAACACCAGCAGCCTTGATTCTTTCTAAGATAACATCCTTAGTAAGATCCTCGAACTTCATAGGTGTATATTCAACTTCTTTGAATTCGCCATCATTCTCGATAATGATAGAATTGCACTTACCGCCTGTAGCCAACGTTCTTGGCTCAATAGCTTTAACAGTACCTGATACAGATGAATGAATGTTCGCAGAAACAAATCCACCTGCCTCGGCTATCAGCTGGCCTGCAAGGACATAGTCGCCCTTGGCAACAACTGGCTTAGCAGGTGCGCCGATGTGCTGTGAAAGCGGGAATACCATCTCTCCTACGGCTGGAAAGAGTTCTTTGATTGGTTTATCCTTAGAAAACTCTTTGCCGTCATAAGGATGACATCCACCTTTAAATGTACACTTTCCCATGACATATTTCTCCTTATAAAATAATATATGTTATCATCCAAAGCAATGCAAAAACAGATAGACAACCATAAAACCCAAGCTTAATGATTGTGTATCTGATTTATAATAATTATGAACGATAATTAA
>OHSO01001391.1_pt1 | contig 10493 bp, 8 predicted proteins | sample 1578651 | NCBI WGS metagenome assembly OHSO01 (sample SAMEA3879524, study PRJEB24766) | human gut metagenome | biome: human-associated habitat; feature: feces | place: USA | collected 1985/1987 | reverse complement strand
ACTCATCCTGTTCCCCTTTTCTTGTAATTATTGTCATGATACACTTTGAAACTGTTAATTTCTGTTTGCTTTAGCCTGATTTTCTTTGCTTGTTGTCATGGTACCTATAAATAGTCGCATATTCAGCAATTTAGTAGGTAAATTTCGATTGTGACTATTATAATAGTGCTACATTTTTACTAAAAATGCCTACTAAATAACATATTTCATGCTTTTAGTAGGCATCTTGTGTCATATATTCTATTATTCTGCTAAAAAACACCTACCAAATCAGCCCATCTCACCACGGATATCAATCTTAGGCGGTTCAATTGGATAATTGCCTGTAAAACATGCGTCACAGTAACCTGTCTGTCCACATATCATCTCGCTTAACTTGTCAACCTCAAGATAGCCTAATGAATCTGCTCCGATAATTTCACAGATTTCATCTACAGAATGGCCTGATGCGATAAGCTGGTCTTCTGAAGGAATATCTGTTCCAAAATAACATGGGTGAAGGAACGCAGGCGAACTTATTCTTACATGAACTTCCTTAGCACCTGCTGCCTTAAGAAGATTAACAATTCTTGCACTTGTTGTTCCTCGTACAATCGAGTCATCAATCATGACAACTCTCTTGCCTGCAACTGCTTCCTTAAGTACATTCAGCTTAACCTTAACGCTTGACTCTCTCTGTTCCTGCTTAGGCTTGATGAATGTTCGTCCAACATAGTTATTCTTGATAAATGCATTACCATAAGGAATTCCTGATTCCATTGAGAAACCAAGTGCTGCCGGATTACCAGATTCTGGAACACCTACAACAATATCAGCTTCTACAGGATGAGTCTTTGCTAAGATTCTACCTGCATTAATTCTTGACTCATATACGCCCATTCCGTCAATCTTGCTGTCTGGTCTTGCAAAATATATGTATTCAAATATACATCTTGCAGTATTTTTCTGGCAGAGTGACTTATCAGACTTGATTCCGTCTTTAGTGATAGTAACAACTTCACCAGGCTCAACATCTCTTACAAACTCTGCACCTACAGTATCGAGTGCACATGTCTCTGATGATAAGAAGTATGCATTATCTCTCTTACCGATACATAATGGCTTGAAACCAAATGGGTCTCTTGCTCCGATAAGCTTTCTAGGACTCATTACGATAAGTGAATAAGCACCCTTAATCTTCTTCATCGCATTTAACACAGCTCCCTCAACAGTAGGAACATTAAGTCTTTCTCTTGCGATTAAGTAAGCAATAACCTCTGAATCAATAGTTGTCTGGAAGATAGCTCCTGTATAAGAAAGCTCTTCACGCAGTTCAACCGCATTAAGAAGATTACCGTTATGTGCCATACCAAGAGTTCCCTTAACATAGTTAAGAACAAGTGGCTGCGCATTCTCACGGCTGCTGCTTCCGGCTGTTGAATATCTTACATGTCCGACACCTATATTACCATTAAGCTTTTCAAGCTTTTCAGGATTAAAGACTTCATTAACAAGTCCCATATCCTTGTATGAAAGAACCTTTCCCTTAGGTCCTTCTGTATCACTGACTGCTATACCGCAGCTTTCCTGTCCTCTGTGCTGAAGGGCAAAAAGGCCATAATATATTGTGGATGAAACATCATTGCCATCGAAATCATATACACCAAAGACTCCGCATTCCTCATGAAGTTCATCTTCAGCATAGTGGCTGTCATTAATATCAATCTGATTCATAATTCTCCATTCCTTATCGACTGTGATTATTTGCGGGAAAAATCCTTACCAGTAAGAAGCTTATATGCTTCCTTGTACTTCTCAACAGTCTTCTCGATTACATCATCTGGAAGTAAATAATCACTGTCTGGATTAGCCTTTAACCAGTCTCTTACAAACTGCTTGTCATATGATGGCTGGCTCTTTCCTGCCTCATATCCTTCTAATGGCCAGAATCTTGAGCTGTCTGGTGTAAGCATCTCATCACCGATTACAACCTCACCATTCTCATCAAGACCAAACTCGAACTTAGTATCTGCAATGATGATACCCTTGCTTAATGCATACTCTGCACACTTCTTGTAAAGTGTGATTGTTGCATCCTTAATCTTGGTTGCGTACTCAAGACCCTTACCAGGGAACTTCTTCTCAAGTACCTCTATACTCTTCTCAAATGAGATATTCTCATCATGGTCACCAATCTCAGCCTTCGTACTTGGTGTATAGATTGGCTCAGGGAGCTTCTCTGACTCCTTAAGTCCTTCCGGAAGCTTGATTCCGCATACTGTTCCGTTCTCCTTATAGCTTGCCCAGCCACTTCCCGTTATATAACCTCTTACGATACACTCTATTGGAAGCATTGTAAGCTTCTTGCAAAGCATACTTCTTCCGATATATTCATCCTTGTGGAAAAACTCTGGCATGTCATTAACATCCACAGATACCATATGGTTTGCAACAACATCCTTTGTATAATCAAACCAGAATCTTGACATCTGTGTAAGGATTGCACCCTTATCTGTAACCTTATTCTTAAGAATATGGTCAAATGCTGATATACGGTCTGTAGCAACCATAACAAGCTTATCCTCACAATCATATACTTCCCTTACTTTACCTTCATAGAGTAATTCACACTTTCCCATGAGTATTCCATCCTTTTCTTATATTGATTTGTTTATAAAATCATTCCGCTGTAAATGCAGTCTGAAAACGAACATAAACATTATATAACAGCCACATTGCAAAATCAACACAATTTGTCGGAGGGCAGAGCAAACGATGGGCAGGTACTTTATTCCCACCCCATCTCATGTGCAACATATTCCTTAAGTCGGAATATTGTATATAACGGAATGCTCCACACATGTGTATCTCCGTCAATATTATCTCCGACATTCTTTAAAGATGTTCTGACTGCCATCCTTGGATTATACCTTTTGCAGAATATATGCAGGCTTTTTGCCTTTGTATTATCTGCTGATTTCACTTCAATTGGGAGAAGGATTCCTTCATAATCAGTAATAAAATCCACCTCCGCATCAGCTTTTGTTCTCCAAAAATAACTCTCTATCCCCATATATTTGAGCTGTGTCATTATATAATTTTCCGTCAATGCCCCCTTAAAGTGAATATATGACACATCTCCATCAATAATCGTTCTATAATTAACATTGGACTTTCTTCTAAGAAGCCCTACATCCGACATGTATACTTTAAAATATGTGCTGTCTGCCATTCCTGCCAATGGCAGTTCCGGATCAGGCACCATATTCAGTTTATACGCGATGCCTGCGCTGACAAGCCACTCCAACGCATCCTCAAGATCTTTAGCCCTCGCCCCCTGCTTTACATGTGAAAATATAAACTTATTGTTATCACGCGCTATCTGTGACGGAATAGCATTCCATATAAGCCTTACTTTATTAGCCGTGTCTGCATTCGTGTACTTGCCAAAATCATCTGCATAATCTCTTAATATCCTATCCTGAACCTCTTCCACCGCACTGTAATCATGAGTATCAACCCAAACCTGCACAGCCTCAGGCATTCCACCAACAATGTAATAATTCTTCAGATATTTTTCCAATGGTACAGTATATAATTCCGGTATTTCACGCTCACACCGGAGTTTACATACCCCATCGATATATTTACCGCCGCCATCTGCATTTACAAACTCCTCAAAGCTCATCGGATACATATCTATACGATCAACCTTGCCTACGGGAAACGATACTCCCTCTTGTCTAAGCGCAACACCCAACAGAGAACCTGCCGCTATAATATGCAGCTTTGGCATATTCTCGCAGAAATACTTAAGTGACTGTATTGCACGCGGGCAGTCCTGTATATCATCAAATACAACCAGTGTCCTGCCCGGTTCAATTGTATCTCCATATATAATACTTCCAAGCTCATCAACTATTCTCTTCACATCAAAATCATATTCAAAAACCGACTGTAAGCCGGCATTTCCATCAAAGTTGAAATATGCCATGTTCTCAAAAAAAAGCGGCCGCTTTCGCGACCACTTCTTACATGTTATCCGTTTTTTATAATTCCCCTGCTGCATATATAAGTCAGCACAAAATATCCTCCATATATCAGTACAAGAAATACTGCCGTCGTGCCAACCGATGCCATCATAGAGCTCATTCCCATTGTTGATAGTATCAGGTTGACAAATTTCAAACCGAATATTGAGTGGATGACTGCCAGCAGAAGCGGAAACGCAAAGAATATTCCTATCTGCCTGAAAAGTGCCATATCTATCATTCTCTCATCAACACCGATTTTCCTGAGCATTCCGTATCTTTCCTTATTGTCCGCACTGTCAGACAATTCCTTAAGTGCAAGAATCGCAGCACTGCTTATCAGAAAGATAATTCCAAGATAAAGTGCTATGAATGTTACAAGTGCTCCAAGCCCTACACCATTCTGTGCTATTCCGCCTTTTGTCTCACAGTTAACAAGGCTGCCAACGCTTCCTGAAGTTTCGGAATCATCAGAATCCATAGATTGTGAATTCTTCTTATTAATCAGCTTAACCGTATCAACCAGCTTATTGTCGGTGCTGTTCTTCCATGCTTTATCACCGCTCTTATAATTGGCACTGATTCCTGTGATATACAGCCTGCTGTCATCAAATGCATCGTCAGGCAGGACAAATATTCCGTCATTGATACGCTGTGCCGAAATCGTGACAAAGCCATCCATACATTCCGAATAACGCGGTCTGTAGGTCTTTTCACCGACGGCTATCGTCTGACCGTTCTTAAGTGCAGCATTTCTTATATCTACCATATATTTATAATTGGCAATCACAATATACTCGTCCTCATTAAGACTGTGCTGCTGTAATCCGTATAAGCCCGCAACTCTGTTATAATCGCTGAGCTTCATGAATAACTCCTGCCCCGATAAATCCACAAGCGGATTTGTACTTATAAGAATATCCGCATATTCCCCAAGTGTATCTGCTGCCGTCAGGCCTGTCCTGTACATATTATATGCCGTGATATCCTTAAGATATGTGTCTGTATCAAAGCCGTTATCTGTAAGAAGTCTGCATATCCTGTCAGCGTCTGACGCATCAGATTCATCTGAATACTTCAGCCTTACCTGCATATCAACCGGTGCGCATTCACTAAGGCTTTTCTTAAGTGAATCCTTCATTGACAATGCGCCGGCAAGTACGCTTATCGTTATAAAAAGCATCAGGCATATTACTGTTGTCGAGAATACCATTGTATTAATTTTGCTTCCAAACTGCCTGAGCACAAAACTGTTCACGCCTCTGTAATAAACGCTCTTAATGCTTGTAAATATTCTTATTAAAAGTCCTGAAACAGACCAGAATATAAGAAATGTTGCCACGCAGCCAAGCCCGACCGGAAGCCACAGCTTATCCATCACATTAAGCTTAAATGCTCCTGCCGTAACCAGCCAGTATGCGTAAGACAGCAGACCCACCGCAATCACAAAAACAAATGTGCAGATAAGAGGATTTTTCATTGTAATCTTTTCATTCTTCTTTCCTGCATTCAGAAGATCTATAAGCCTGCATTTACTTATGCTAAATGTATTAAACAGCATTACAAGCACATACATGATTGCAAAATATACAATCGTTTTCACACATGCTTCTGATGAAAATATAAACCTGAAGCCCGTCATATCAGCGTCAAACATGTTCGCAACTATAACGCTCATAAACTGCGATGCCACTGTTCCGAGAACTATTCCGACCGCAAGCGAGATAACTCCAATAAGCATTGTCTCAATGAAAAGAATAAGTGATATCTTTCTTTTTCCCATGCCTAGTATCATATATATTCCAAATTCCTTATTACGCCTCTTTATAAGAAATCTGCTTGCATATATAATAAGGAATCCCAATATAAATGATACAAATACGCTTACACCTGAAAGAATATCTGTCATCAGTTTTATAATCTCATACACGGATGAATTGACCTTAAGCATTACCGTCTGGCTGTCAATCGCATTAAATACATAGAACACCGCAACGCCGAGAATAAGCGTAAAGAAATATATCGCATAATCCTTAAAGCTCTTACGGATATTTTTTATTGAAATTTTAAACAGCATTGTTAAGATCGCCTCCTAACAGTGTTACAACATCAATAATCTTATCAAAGAACTCCTTGCGTGTACTGCCGCATTTGAGAATCTCGTTGAATATCTTTCCGTCTTTTATAAATATTACCCTGTCCGCATAGCTTGCCGTGAATGCATCATGTGTTACCATGAGTATCGTTGCCTCAAGCTCCTGATTGAGATAATTGAAGCTCTCAAGCAGCATTCTTGATGCCTTCGAATCAAGAGCACCTGTCGGCTCATCTGCCAGAATCAGCTTTGGATTGGTTATTATTGCCCTCGCACTTGCAACTCTCTGCTTCTGTCCACCTGACATCTGATATGGGTATTTGTCAAGCACATCACTAATACCAAGCTCACACGCAAGCTGTGATACCCTCTTTTGTATCTCCTTAGCATGGACTCCCTGTATTGAAAGCGCCAGCGCAATATTTTCAAATGCAGTAAGTGTATCCAGCAGATTGAAGTCCTGAAAGATAAAGCCAAGCTGCTCCCTTCTGAACCGGTTGAGCTTATTCCCCTTAAGCTCCGTAATATCCTGTCCGCCTACATATATCCTTCCTGATGTAACCCTGTCAATCGTTGATATGCAGTTGAGAAGCGTTGTCTTACCTGAGCCGCTGGCTCCCATAATCGCAACAAACTCGCCCTTATCAACCTCAAAGGATATATTATCAATCGCTTTGGTGAGGCTTGATCTGTTCCCGTAATACTTTTCAACGTTATCAATTCTAAGTATCGTTTCCATAATTATGATTCCTTTCGTTAAGATTAATTATGTTTTATCACATCACTAATCTTATGTCGTTCGTTCAACATTACGGAATATTACATTTTTGTAACATTGTAAAAGTCATTTTTATAAAACGTCATCTTCACTTCCGTATATTCGCCAATTGCCGATTCTATGTATATATCATGTCCCATCTTATCACACATTTTTTTGACGATATAAAGTCCCATTCCTGTTGCCTTGGAATATCTTCTTCCGTTCTCCCCGGTAAATGATTTGTCGAATACTCTCGGAATGTCAGATCCGCTTATGCCTATGCCGTTATCATATATCCTAAGTTCAATGCTCTTCTTATCCTGTACTGCCGATATCCGTATTACTGACGTATCCTTATTATCATCCTTATATTTGATGCTGTTGCTCAATATCTGGTTCAGCATAAATTCAAGCCATTTGGCGTCAGTGTATACCGTGACATCCACATCCGACACCTGAAAATCTATATTATGCTCAAGTATGTCATCCTTATTGCGGACAGCCACCGCACCTACTGTTCTTGCGAGGCTGCATTCATCAATGATGTAATCCTTCTCCGCATTCTCACTTCTTACATAGTAAAGAATCTGCTCTATGAGATTATTTATTCTGCGCACCTGTGTCAGCATGCGGTCATTTTTATCATGGCTGTTGTGAAGTATAAGTGTCATTGACGATATCGGAAGCTTAATCTCATGAATCCACATCTCGACATACTCTTTAAAATTCTCCGCCCCCTGCCGGTAGACATTTACATTGTCAGCCATCGATTTGCCTGTATCCCGGAGTACGCTCTCTATTATTCTTCCTTCGTAGAAGCCCGGTGAGGGTATCGTCTCAGGCACAAGATATTTTTTGTCGAGATTATCGGTATTATCCAACAGCGTATCATAGAACTTCTTCTTTCTGAAAAAATCAATAAGAATCTCTGATATGAAAAATATCACAAATATAGCTGATACCGCCACTATTGCCGGCGTCTCAAGCCTGTACGCCCTCATAAGCAGAACTGCCGGCACAAGCAGCACAATCAATATAACCAATGAATATATCCTGTCTTTAAAATAATCCCTGAATCTCATAATCTACCCTATAAGTATATACCCCTGACCTTTTCTGGTCTCTATAACGTCTTCAAGTCCCGCTTCTTTGAAATGCGCCCTGAGCCTGCTTATATTCACGGTCAGTGCATTATCGTTGAGATACTCCTGATTGTTCCACAGTTCAGTCATCAGCTCGTCCCTTGATACTATCCTGTCCTTATTGGACAAAAGATACATAAATATCGTCATCTCATTTTTCGTAAGGAGTATCTCACTGCCTGAATTGTATCTGATTACGCCCTTCTGCGGAAGTATCTGCATATCTCGGAATACAATTGTACCGTCGCTGCCATGCCTGCTGCTAAGTCTCTTGAATATGGCATTAATCCTTAAGAGAAGAATTGTAGGGTTATAAGGCTTCGTAACATAATCGTCCGCCCCGTAGCTCATTGAAAGTACCTCGTCAGCTTCCGAATCCCTGCTCGTAACCATAATAACAGGAACCTCTGACCTTGTGCGGAGCTGCTTAAGCAGCAACTCCCCGTTAATATGCGGAATATTTATATCGAGAAGTACAAGGTCTGCTTCAGCTGCAAGTATCCCTTCACAGGCATTATCAAAATTCTCAAGGGCAACTGCCTCATACCCTGAATTATCAAGCAGTTCCTTAAGCTCCCCGCTTATTGACTTGTCATCCTCAACTATGCAGATTCTTTTCATAATTCTCCCAGTATCTTGCGCGCAACATACACACCGCTCGCGCTTGCATGTGACAGTGAATGTGTAACACCGCTGCCGTCACCGATAATGTACAGTCCCTTATGAAGTGTCTCAAGGTGCTCATCAAGTTTCACTTCCATGTTATAGAACTTGACTTCAACTCCATACAGGAGTGTATCATCGTTAGCTGTTCCCGGTGCAATCTTATCAAGAGCATATATCATCTCAATGATGCCGTCAAGGATACGCTTCGGGAGAACAAGGCTTAAGTCACCCGGTGTTGCTGCAAGAGTAGGTACAACCATGCCTTCCTCAATACGCTTTGGATTGCTTCGCCTTCCGCGGATAAGATCACCGAATCTCTGGACAATTACGCCACCGCCAAGCATATTGCTAAGACGCGCTATACTCTCTCCATATCCGTTGCTGTCCTTGAACGGTTCAGAAAAATGCTTGCTTACTAACAGTGCAAAGTTCGTATTCTCTGTCTGCTTTTCCTTATCCTCATAGCTGTGGCCGTTGACTGTAATGATTCCGTTAGTATTTTCATTAACAACGCTTCCCTTGGGATTCATGCAGAAAGTACGTACGTTATCCTCAAACTGCTGTGTTCTGTATACAATCTTGCTTTCATACAGCTCGTCTGTAAGATGTGAGAATATAACCGCCGGCAGCTCAACACGCACACCTATATCAACACGGTTGGATTTTGTAGGAATATTAAGCTCATCACAGACCTTCTCCATCCACTTGCTTCCGCTTCGCCCTACCGAAACGATGCATTTGTCACATTCATAGCCTGCAGCTTCTGTATTGACGCGGTATCCTTCACCTGCGTCACCCAGCACCTCTATATTGTGGACAGGCGTATCAAAGAAGAAATCAACCTTATCCTTGAGGAATGCATACAGGTTCTCAAGCACAATATAATTAATATCCGTTCCAAGGTGGCGCACTGATGCATCAAGAAGATTCAGCTTATTCTGCATGCATATTTTCTTGAATTCCGTCCCCGCAGTTGAATAAAGCTTCGTTCCCTCTCCGCCATACTCCATGTTAATTCCGTCCACATAGCGCATCAGGTCAAGCGCCTTCTGCCTGCCTATGTACTCATACAGCGTTCCGCCAAATGCATTGGTGATGTTATACTTTCCGTCTGAGAATGCACCGGCACCGCCAAATCCGCTCATAATTGAACAGCTCTTACAGCCGATACATTTTTTGATCTTATCACCGTCAATCGGACATCTGCGCTTCTCAAGCGAATGTCCTGCCTCAAATACGGCAACCCTGCAGTCAGGTGCATTCGTAACCAGCTCATACGCTGAAAAAATTCCTCCCGGGCCTGCTCCCACAATAATTACGTCATACTTATTCATAACTTTTCCTCCAATCCGCAGCAATATAACATTAATTGTAACGTAAAAGGCTGCCGTTAAACAGATGCACTGATTCCTTGTTGGGAATCATAGTCTTACTGTTTAAGGCAGCCGGTAGAAACTCTCGTCCGTATTACGAGTTTATATGATTTTTAACCTTAGTGATTATAGCGTATCGGAGTGGTGGATGTCAATTACAAACGCTGTTTACTTCTGTACAAAATGCCGTTTACCTCTGCCGCGGCTGCCGTCACCGCCATGCTACACCTGAAAATTCTGCATAGTCGCCTGCAACGAATTAACACTGTCCGGCACATCTGATAGAATTAATCATATCATTAATCAGGTCGATCGAAGTATGTACGTTATCTGCGGCATTTCCAATACTTTCACTTGTCTCATTATATCTTTCCTTTAATTGTTCCAATCATACAATTTCTCCTTTGCCTCAAAATTTATATTATGCACGTTCCTATTATAACTATA
>OHSO01001382.1_pt1 | contig 10548 bp, 9 predicted proteins | sample 1578651 | NCBI WGS metagenome assembly OHSO01 (sample SAMEA3879524, study PRJEB24766) | human gut metagenome | biome: human-associated habitat; feature: feces | place: USA | collected 1985/1987 | reverse complement strand
GTCCCCAACGATTTGCGGTAATTTGCGGAGCAAAAATAATTCCGCATTCCGAATTCCTAATTCCGAATTTATTTAAACGCTTCCTTAATTCGGTCAAAGAAATTCTTGCGCTTGTTGTAGTTTGCGTCCGAAAGGGAGCTTTCAAACTCTTTAAGCAGGTCTTTCTGCTTCTTGGTAAGGTTCTTCGGAACTTCGATATTGACGTGAACATACTGGTCGCCGCGGTCGGAGCGGTTTATCTTCTTCACGCCCTTGCCCTTGAAACGGAATGTTGCGCCGTTCTGCGTTCCCTCGGGGATAGTATATTTTACCTTGCCGTCGATAGTCGGAACGATGATCTCATCGCCGAGAACTGCCTGCATATATGTGATAGGTACATCGGTATGGATATCGTAGCCGTCACGCTCGAATATCGGATCGGGACGAACATTTACAAGTACATGGAGATCGCCGTTCGGACCGCCGTTCACACCTGCGTTGCCCTGACCTCTTACCTGCATCGTCTGACCGTCATCGATACCTGCAACGATATTGACGGATATCTTTCTCGAAACGTTCACTCTGCCGTTGCCGCGGCACTTGGGACAAGGATTGGTGATGACTTTGCCCTTGCCTCCGCACTTTGTACAAGGCTTCTGCGAGGATATCATGCCGAACGGAGTTCTCTGTGTGACCTTGACCTGACCTGTGCCGTGACAATCTGGGCAGGTTTCCGATGAAGAGCCTGCCGCTGCGCCCGTGCCATGACAGTCGGGGCAGGTTTCGAGACGGTTGATGTTGAGCTCAACCTCCTTGCCGTTGCAAGCGTCCATAAAGTTGATTGTAACTTCCGTTTCGATATCCTGACCTCTTCTCGGAGCGTTCGCGTTGGCTCTGGAGCTTGTGCCGAATCCGCCGCCGAAAAAGCTGTTGAAGATATCTCCGATATCGCCCATATCGCCCATTCCGCTGAATCCGCCGCTGAAACCGCCGCCGTAGCCGCCTCCGCCGTAAGACGGGTCAACGCCTGCATGACCGAACTGGTCATAGCGGGACTTTTTATCGGGATCGGACAGCACTTCGTATGCCTCGTTTACCTCCTTGAACTTTTCCTCGGCTTCTTTATTGCCCGGGTTAAGATCAGGGTGGTATTTCTTCGCAAGCTGTCGGTATGCTTTCTTTATCTCGTCCTCCGAAGCGGTCTTGCTCACTCCGAGGACTTCATAGTAATCTCTTTTATCAGCCATAAAAGCCTCCTGCGGAGCTAAAGAAATTCTAATTAATACGTTTCTGCCGTTTTTCCAAATGTACTCAAAAAGGCGACTCATACATTTGGAAAAACGGCGAAACGAACGCTTCGCTTTAATTAGAAATTCTTAAACTGCCCCGTAATATTTTTGTCATTTAAAACGCCGCGAGGTCAGAATGAATCTGACCCGTTGGCATTATTTTATTGATCTTGATTATTCAACGTCCTTAAAGTCTGCGTCTACGAAACCGTTTCCGTCGCTGCCGTCATTGCCGCTGTTGTTGTCGGTGTTTCCACCGTCAGCAGCGCCCTGAGCAGCCTGTGCAGCTGCACCTGCAGCCTGGTAAACCTTAGTTGCGATCTCGGAGAATGCCTTCTGGAGTTCGTCGGACTTAGCCTTGATGTCGTCTGTGTTGTCAGTCTTGAGGGCTTCCTTAAGAGCGTCGATCTTAGGCTGAACTGCTGCCTTTTCGTCAGCGGAAACCTTGTCGCCGAAGTCTGTGAGAGCCTTTTCGCACTGGAATACGAGGTTTTCAGCGTTGTTCTTAGCATCAACAGCTTCCTTACGCTTCTTATCTTCCTCAGCGTACTTGGCAGCATCGTCAACAGCCTTCTGAATATCTTCCTTGGACATCTTTGTGGAAGATGTGATGGAGATGTGCTGTTCCTTGCCTGTGCCGAGATCCTTAGCGGAAACATTTACGATACCGTTTGCATCGATATCGAAAGTAACTTCGATCTGAGGGATTCCACGCGGAGCAGGAGCGATACCGTCAAGACGGAACATACCGAGCTGCTTGTTATCCTTAGCGAATTCACGTTCGCCCTGGAGAACGTTGATATCAACAGCTGTCTGGTTATCAGCGAATGTGGAGAATACCTGCGACTTCTTTGTAGGGATCGTGGTGTTTCTCTCGATCATCTTTGTGCAAACGCCGCCTGCGGTCTCGATACCGAGTGAAAGCGGAGCAACATCGAGAAGAAGGAGTCCGGTTACATCACCGCCGAGAACGCCGCCCTGGAGTGCAGCACCGAGTGCAACACATTCATCAGGATTGATTCCCTTGAACGGGTCTTTGCCGATGAAGTTCTTAACAGCTTCCTGAACAGCAGGGATTCTTGAAGAACCGCCGACCATAAGGACCTTGTTGAGTTCGGAAGGCTTAAGTCCGCTGTCGGAGAGAGCCTGCTTTACAGGACCCATTGTGGACTGAACGAGGTCGGAAGTAAGCTCGTTGAACTTAGCCTGTGTGAGTGTCATTTCAAGGTGCTTAGGACCTGTTGCATCAGCTGTGATATATGGGAGGTTGATAGTAGATGTAGGTGTGGAAGAAAGCTCGATCTTAGCCTTTTCAGCAGCTTCCTTTAATCTCTGCATAGCCATCTTGTCGCCTGTAAGGTCGATGCCCTGCTCAGCCTTGAAGTTCTCAACCATCCAGTTGATTATTCTCTGGTCGAAGTCATCACCGCCAAGACGGTTGTTGCCGGCTGTTGCAAGAACCTGCTGAACGCCGTCGCCCATTTCAATGATAGATACATCGAATGTACCGCCGCCGAGGTCGTAAACCATGATCTTCTGGTCGTCTTCCTTATCGATACCGTAGGAAAGAGCTGCTGCGGTAGGTTCGTTGATGATTCTTCTTACGTTAAGTCCTGCGATCTGACCTGCGTCCTTTGTAGCCTGACGCTGTGCATCTGTGAAGTATGCAGGAACTGTGATAACTGCTTCCGTAACGGGTTCGCCGATATAAGCCTCGGCATCAGCCTTAAGCTTCTGGAGTATCATAGCGGAGATCTGCTGAGGAGTGAATTCCTTGTCGTCGATCTTTACCTTATATTCGGAACCCATGTGACGCTTGATAGAAGAAACTGTTCTGTCAGCGTTTGTAACAGCCTGACGCTTTGCTACCTGACCAACAAGACGTTCACCTGTCTTTGTGAAACCTACAACGGAAGGAGTTGTTCTTGCACCCTCTGTGTTAGGGATAACTACGGCGTTGCCGCCTTCCATAACTGCTACGCAGGAGTTTGTTGTACCTAAGTCAATACCAATGATCTTTGACATATAAATCTTCCTTTCTTATATAACCAAGTTGTTTCTGAAAATTTCTTTTACGGATTTGCGACAACGACCATCGCACATCTGATGACCTTGTCGCCGAGCTTATAGCCCTTCTGGAAAACCTGACAAACTGTATTTTCGCCGAAGTTTTCGTCCTCGACCTGATTTACCGCATGGTGGATATTCGGGTCGAACGGTTCGCCGAGCGCCTTGATCTCGGTAACGCCGAGCTTGTCAAGTATGCCCATGTACTGCCTGAATATCATCTCAACGCCCTTTTTGTAGTTCTCATCGGAACACTCAGCGTCCATCGCACGTTCAAAGTTATCGATGACGGAAAGAATTTCGGTGATGACCTTTGCCTGTGCGTCTGCAACGGCGTTAAGACGGTCATTTACGGAGCGCTTGCGGAAGTTGTCATATTCGGCAGCCACCCTGAGGTACTTGTCTTTTTCATCTCCGAGCTGTTTTTCAAGCTCTTCGATGCGTTTCTGCTCCGCTGAGCTCTCTTCGGCAGGAGCTTCTTCGGTCTTTTCAGTCTGTGTATTTTCTTCGGAAGCTTCTTCCGCCTGCTCTTTTTCAAGCTCTTCGTTATTATTATTTGTATCCATTTGGGGCAGGACTCCTTTCTTTATCGGGACTTGCTTTCGGTATCGGGAAGAGACTTTTCTTCCGCTTTTACCTCTGCGGGAGGTTCATCATCGGATATCATTTCCGTTATTCTCTCGGAAAGATACTCAACATAAGGGATTATCTTTGCGTAGTTAATGCGCATCGGACCTATTACGCCGAGCGAACCTGCCGTTTTGCCGCCCTTCTTTATCTTTGAAACGATCATACTGGAGTTTTCGATAACGAAACCTCCGTCCTCTCCGAACATGACCTGCAAGTCGCCGAAGCTGTCGTCAAGCATTTTCACAACTTCGTTTTTATGCTCGAAGAAATGAGCTATCTGATTGTTGTCAATGTCCGTTCTTGCCAGCAGATTTTTTTCGCCCGAAACAACGACTTCGTTATCTCTGAAACAATCCGCCAGCTCGCTCACACCCTTTAAAAGCGGTGTAAGTGTTACCATATAAGTTCCCATTGCCGCTGCAAGTTCTTTCAGTGTTTCGTCCGAAAGTTCGTCAATGGTAACGCCCTCAAGATTTTCCGCCATAAAGCTTGAGAAGAAGTCAAGCTGTTCATTCGTGAGATCGAATTCCAGTCGGCAGACCTTGTTTTTGATATCTCCCGATGAGGTTATCATCAGCAGGACGTACATTCTTCGTCCCGTCGGTATGACCTCGACCTTTGTTATAACAGAAAACTTCGGTGCGACATTTTTTGCAACAGCGGCACAGTTTGTAAGCTGTGCAAGTGCGGTAGAGGCTTTTTCGATAAGCGCATCAGCCGTCGGGATCTCAACATCGAGGATATTGTCAAGCATTTTTTTATCCTCGTCCGAGAGGCTCTGCTCGGGCATAAGCTGCTCAATATAAAGTCTGTAGCCTTTGTAAGTCGGGATACGGCCTGCGGAGGTGTGCGGCTGTTCAAGGTAGCCAAGCTCCTCCAGAAGCGCCATATCGTTTCTGATCGTTGCGGGTGAAACTTTTATATCGGGCATTGAAGCGATCGTCTTTGAGCTGACGGGTTCGCCCGTTGTAATATATTCATCAACAACGGCGGCGAGAATTTTTCGCCTGCGTTCGTCCTGCAAAACGTTCACTCCTTTTCTATCTTTAGCACTTGTATCAGTACTCTGTTAGCACTCTTTATCCCTGAGTGCTAATTATATTATACACCACCCGACCGATTTGTCAAGGGGTTTTTGGAATTTTCTTTTATTTTTCACAATTCTCTCAAAAAATAACCCTACGCTCGGACAGATCAATAAGAAAATTTGCTCTTTTCCGCCCTCTCCCCAATTAATTGCACTGACACTTCCAAAAATACTGAAAATCATACTGCCTTGTTTCCAATATAATACTAAACACCAATAAAATACAGGAAAAATCTGCGTCGAAATCCTATATATTCGAGATTGTCGGCTTGATTTTTTTCGAATTTTAAATGGTGTTTGGTATAAAAGCAAATCCGACCGTCCGATCATACATTTGAGTATGACCAAACGATCGGATCTTATATTATTCTTCCGAATATGGGTTTATCGGCGTGATATAAACCGTGCGATTGTTCGTGAAGATGACCTTGCCCGGTTTTGCGCCCGAAGGCTTCTTCACAAATTTAATATTGACATAATCGACGGGGACTTGCGAAGAATTCTTTGCCTTGCTGTGAAAAGCCGCAAGACCTGCTGCATATAAAATAGTATCATCGGGCGGAACTGTTCCGTTCGTGCGGATAATAACGTGCGAGCCGGGGATATTCTTCGTGTGAAGCCAGATATCCGTCTTGTCGGCAAGCTTTGTGGTGAGCTTGTCGTTCTGAATGTTGTTCCGTCCTATCAATATAGTATAGCCGTCGGGCGAGGTGAATTCTATCGGCGGTTTCGTCTTGGGCGGCTTGCCTTTGAGCTTGTTCGCACGGAGATAACCCTGCTCCGCAAGCTCCATTCGCAGCTCGTTTACCTCGTCCTCGCTCTTGGTTCGTGTTAAAGCGTCAAAAACGCTGTCGATGTAAGCAAGCTCGTCCTCGCCCTGAGCAATACGCTCGGTGAGGATTTTCTCCGCAGTGTCAAGCTTCCTGTACTCTGCGTAGTATTTCTGCATATTTTTACTCGGAGTAAGGCGTTTGTCAAGCTCGATCTCAACGGTCGGGCAATTTTCATCGTAGAAATTTTCGACTGTGATCTTGTCCATACCCTTTTCGATGCGGTAAAGATTTGCCGAGATAAGGTCGCCTTTCAGCTTCAATTCGTCACGCTTTGCAGATTCGGCAAGTTCAAGCTTCTGTGCCTCTATTCTTCGCGCGATACGCTCGGTAGTGTTCAGCAAAAGCTTATAAAGGTCTGCCGAACGCTGTTTCATACGGGAAACGTTGTCGCGCTCGGAGTAAAAATAGTCGAGTGCGGCGCAGGCGGTCGGGAGCGTTTTTGTCGTCATAAGCGAGCCGTACTGCGAAATATCCATAAACGCGAAGTCTTTGAGCATACCGTCGCGGTCTTTTATAATAGTATAAGCGTTAGTGCCGTTTGAAAGCTCATCGGCGGACTTTTTCAGTTCGGCGCAAAGCTTGTCGAGAATACCGTCGTTAAGCTCGCTTTTTCGTATCTGGTCGCCGTTTGCTGCGGAAAATACCCATTCGCGCGCAACAATAGGCGAAACGCCCTCAAAGACTTTTACGAGAGTTTTCGCGAGGTCGGCATCGGGCATTGAGCCGAGTGCTTCGGAAAGCTGTTCCTTTGTGCAGACACGGAAGTCAAGGCGCACCGTCTTTGGCGGCAGAGTGTAGCTCATTCCGGGGAGAACGGGGCGCTCGCCCGACATTTCAAGGTCAACACGCTTGATGCTGTCGATAATTTTGCCATCAGCGTTTATAATAATGATGTTCGAGCATCTGCCCATAATTTCTGCGGCAAGAGTGACCTTTACCATATCGCCAAGCTCATTCATAGCTTCAAAATCGAAATATAAAACACGTTCAAGACCGTCCTGACGGATATCAAGCAGCTTGCCGTTGCCGAAATGCTTTCGCAGGAGCATACAGAACATCGGCGGAACTTTCGGGTTCTCGACCGTTTCCTTTGTGATGTGAACACGTGCAGAGTTAGCCGAAGCCGAGAATAACAGCTTCTCTGTTCCGCCCCTCGTGCGCATAGTTATGATTATTTCCTCACGGGAGGGTTGAGCGATCTTGTCAACTCTGCTCCCGATGAGCGGTGAAAGCTCGTTTTTCACGCAGCTTAAAAAAATTCCGTCAAGTGCCATTTATAACCTCACATTTCACGCCGCGCCTTACCGTGCCGCGCTTGTATTCTGCTTTAAAATATATTTTACACGGATTTAGTTTGAGCAATGTACAAATGTTATTGCCTCATCACCCGCTAAATCGCGATCATAGTATTATTGTATCACAAAAAACAAGCCAATGCAAGAATTATCGTTCATCTTTCATAATGTCACCTTACGATTTATAAAATGACCGCTTTCAACATTTGCCGAAAGCGGTCATATTATTTATGCAATTATAACAATTATAACGATCAGACCTGGCTGTTGTGATCGAGGAAGTCCATAACGTCATCAACAGTTGTGAATGCGAGAGCTGTGCAGGTATCAGCGCATCCGTAGTAAATGCAGATCCTGCCTGTGTCAGCATCAACAAGGTTAGCGCATGGGAATGTTACAGCGTCTGTATCACCGATGAGCTCATAGCTTGTCTGTGGGCTGATGAGGTAGGAAGCGCCTCTCTTGAGAACCTTCCAAGGCTCGTCCTTATCGAGGAGAGCAGCGGAGAAGCTGTAAACATAGCCGTTGCAGGAAGTAAGAACGCCGTGGTAGAAAATGAGCCAGCCGCGGTCTGTTTCTATCGGAATAGGACCTGCGCCCATCTTTGTGGATTCCCAGCCCTTAGAAGGTCCCATAACGTGTCTGTGCTCGCCCCAGTAAACGAGGTCAGGGGACTGGCTGATGAACATATCACCGAAAGGTGTATGACCGCTGTCGGAAGGACGGCTCATCATCATGTACTTGCCGTTGATCTTTCTTGGGAACATAACGCCGTTTCTGTTGAAAGGAAGGTAAGCGTTTTCGCCCTGCTTGAATGTTTTGAAATCAGTTGTGGTAGCGATGCCGATAGTTGGCTTCCAGCCGTAAGCATTGCACCATGTTACGATATATCTGTCTTCGCCCTCGAGCTTGCATACACGGGGATCGTAGCCGTACTGCCACTGTGCAACTTCGGGGATATCGCACTCAAAGTGGATCCTTTCCTCGTTGATATCCCAGTGGATACCGTCCTTGGAGAAGCCAACGTGAAGTTCCATATTTCTTTCTCTGTCGTCAACGCGGAAAACGCCTGCGAATTCGTAGTCACCGTTCTTGAAAGGAACAACGGAGCTGTTGAAAATGGAGTTGGAAGGCTCTCTGTAGCCGTTAGCCTTCTTTACCATGATCTGATCTCTCTTGATGATAGGGTTAGCGTCATATCTCCAAACTACATCTCTGCAGTCAGCAGGCTTTTCCTGCCAGGGAATGTTCGGCATAGAAACGCCGTTGATGATTTTTACGTTCATTGGTTTGACCGCCTTTCGTTATTGTTGTTATTGTTTTGACAACCTAAGTCCTATTTATTATACAATATTTAAAAAGAAAAATCAACTGTAATTTTCAGACTTAAAGGTATAAGTCATAAAATGTTTAGAATCGTAAACGTTTTACCTGCCTATAAGTTCCGTGATTTCGATTGGTGAGCTTACGATAGGCTTGCCGTCACTGTCAAGAAGCGGAGTCAGTCCGCCTGAATAACCAGAGAAATGGTAGAAATAGTTCACGCCCGTTTCGGTGTCGACCCATATCTCACAGCCCTCCATTGCACCTTTGGAATAAACTTTGATAAATCTTTTGTCATTGCTCATAGTGTGATCTCCTTTGTCCTTGTTTCCTCCGATGTATCATAAGTGATTTTTACCATACTCAACTCTCCGGATATATTTTTCTGATTTGCTCGTCGGTAAAGCCGTTAGCTCTCATTCTGCTTATAACACTGGCTTTTTCCTCTTCCATACCCTCAGCCTTGGCATTTTTGAGTGCTGACGCTTCATCATGGAGTGCCTTTTCACGCAGACGGGCTATCTCTCTTATTTTTGTGTCTTCGGACATATCATAGATAACATTTACGGCTTTTTTCATAATAGGAACGTTAGTCTGACTGATCATCTCAAATTCCTCCTCACTGTCTGCGTTTATGAACTGCAGCCACAGCTCACGGCTGTTGTTGGGATCTGGCTTTCTGCCGACCTTTTTCAGCTCAAAGAAGTGTATGCTGAACTTGTCGGAGAAAACCTCACCTGTACCCTTTATCATTGCGGCGACCTCGGTGTGATAATCGTCCGTACTGAACATATTAAAGTTGATGATATTTATTGTAATGGTCTGTTTTAACTCACTGTAGTCCTCGCCGCTTTTCAGCTCGGACGAATACAGCTTTGCCCAGTAGAAAAGCGTTCTGTCACGGTAGTCCGCATCGTTTTTGACCTGTATCTCGACATTAACAAGCTTATCATCCACTTTAAGGCTAAGGTCAAGACGGCTGAATTTTCCTGCAAGGGTTTCGGGCGGAAGCTCGGGGTTTGTTATTTTGATCTCTTTGATGCGCTCCTGCGGAATTTCAAGCATACTTGCTACAAATGAATGGAGCATATCCTCATTTTCCGTAAAAATTTTTTTGAAGATTATATCAAGCTTTGCAGAAATTACATTACGTGCCATCGGCTTTCCCTCCTTTTATCTGATCATATTATACCACAATTTCATCAAAATGCAACACAGTATGTCTTTCCCTTTTCCGTTGCGAACGAAACAGCGCCGTCCTTTTCCGCAGTATTGACATTATTGCCGTCACATACGACCTTGATGCCATTGCCGACAATTGTACAAGGATTTCCTCCGAGTGAAGTTATGGAAAGCTTTGTTATCCTGCCCCTTTCCCATTCAAAATCAAGCTCATAGCCGCCCCTTGCTCTTACACCGTAAAGAGAGCCGCTTCCCCATTCCTCGGGGAGCGCAGGAAGAATGTTTATCTCGCCGCTGTGACTCTGAACGAGCGCTTCGGCAATGCCTGCGCCGCCGCCGAAGTTGCCGTCTATCTGGAACGGCGGGTGCATATCAAACATATTTATCGAAGTCGAGTTCGAGAGGAGCGCACGGACATTTTCGCCGACCTGGTCATCATTGGCGCCGTTCTGCTTGTGTCCTGTAAATACATCAAGGAAGCCTTCACGAAGTTCGTTGCTATTTTGAACACCGGTTCCGTGGAAAATGTGGAAAACGTACCGGAGCCGGAAGTAACCAACGCCGGAAAGGTCCAGATCGGCTTCATGGCCGGAAATGGAGGGAACGAAAATGAGTAACAGCAAACTTGTAAACTATACGCGCATTTCCCCGAACAAGAACAGCCCCAGAAATCACGCGATCGACACGATCACGATTCACTGTGTCGTCGGCCAGTGTTCGGTCGAAACCCTGGGGAACATCTTCGCGCCAACTTCCAGACAGGCGTCTTCAAACTATGGGATCGGCTACGACGGCAAAATCGGAATGTATGTGGAAGAAAAGGACCGTTCCTGGTGTAGTTCTTCCGCGTCCAACGATAACAG
>OHSO01001379.1_pt1 | contig 10555 bp, 9 predicted proteins | sample 1578651 | NCBI WGS metagenome assembly OHSO01 (sample SAMEA3879524, study PRJEB24766) | human gut metagenome | biome: human-associated habitat; feature: feces | place: USA | collected 1985/1987 | reverse complement strand
ACATCGTCTTATGCAGTCCCGCATTTCCATCACTGTGCAGATTATTGTCGTTGTCATTGATGATCAGATTGTATATAGTGCCGTCCAGTTCAAACTGTCCTTTTGCTGTACGGTTTGCAACCGGTCCGATCGTAGAGCCGAAGCAGCTTCCGTTTACAAAGTAATCTTTTGCTCTGTCATAACCGAGTACAACATCCTTTACTTCTCCGTTTTTGTCCGGTACAAACAGATTTACAAGGATCGCGCCGAAATTCATGACATCAGCCTGCATCCCATTCTTATTTTTCAGACTATACAGTACGATGTCTTCTCCTGCGATCGTTCTGCCAAATTTTCTTTCTTCTATCATGCTTTTCCTCCCATTACAGATATCACTCTCTCTGTTATTTCTCCGACAAAGAGCATATCTTTTTCTACTTTTTATTACACATTACTTTCCTCTCCAGGTATCGACAGCAACAATTTTCCGTTGTCCCGGACATCTGCTGATACCGGTTACAGTTCCGTACGACCTTCCAGCGCACGCAAAAGTGTTACCTCATCAATATATTCCAGATCGCCGCCGACCGGAACGCCGCTGGCAATTCGCGTCACCTTAATGCCGGTGGGCTTGATCAGCTTGCTGATATACATCGCCGTTGTTTCACCTTCCAGACTGGAATTGGTCGCAATGATAACTTCCTTCACTTCGTCCGTCTGCAATCTGGTGATCAATTCCTTCAGCCTGATATCCGAAGGTCCGATCCCGAGCATCGGTGAAATCGCACCATGCAGCACATGGTAAACACCATCAAACTTACCGGTTTTTTCATAAGCCGCCAGATCACGCGTATTCTCCACTACCATGATCGTGCTGTGATCGCGTTTGGGGTTGCTGCAGATCGGGCAGATCTCCTGATCTGTCAGTGTACAGCAGATCTTGCAGTAGCAGACATTATTTCTGGCATCTACAACCGTCTTTGCAAAACGCTCTACCTGCTCCTTTGGCATATTGACCATATGAAAAGCAAGTCTCTGCGCCGATTTATTGCCAATACCGGGCAGTGAAGCAAATTGTTCAATTAACTGATTGATATAACCGCTGTACAGATCCATTAGAACGGAAGTCCTCCGAGATTCAGACCGCCTGTCATGGATGACATTGCTGCAGTACTTGCTTCATCTGCTTTTCCCAGTGCTTCGTTTGTGGCTGCCATGATCAGATCTTCCAGCATTTCCACATCATCCGGATCTACTGCATCTTTATCCAGTTTTACCTTTGTCACTACTTTCTTGCCGGACACTGTCACTTCTACAGCTCCGCCGCCTGCTGTTGCGGAAAATTCCTTCTCCTCCAGTGCTTTCTGGTTCTCTTCCATCTGCTTCTGCATTTTCTGAGCCTGCTTGAGCATACCCTGCATATTCTGAGCGCCGCCGCCCATTCCCTGTGGCAATCTTGCTTTCATAATTAATACTCCTTTTGGTTGATTTTATGCACCGCAGAACTTAGCAAGCGGTACTGTAAATTTATAAAAACGGAACATTTATGACTGTTCTGTCGGTATCCCGTTTTCCTGCGCTTTTTTTAAGATAGATTCGACCGACTGCCTTGTATCGGCTTTCTCGGTCTTGTTCGTGCATTTCGCACGGATAGTGTATATCCTGCCCGTTATCTTCTGAATCGAGCGTTTGAGCTTCTCGGCGTTGTCCCCTGCCTTTAAAACGGACATAAAGAACGAATTCTCCGAGAAAATAAGCATCATATCTCCGCTTTCGAGGGCATACGAGCCGACAAGTGCCGCCGAACCAGACGGACATGCCGCCTTGTACTCTTCGAGGATATCCGCCCAGCGTTCAACAGGCTTGAACGAAGACGGGTCTATTTTGCCCTGCTCCGTTTTTGCGGGAGCGGACTGTGAAGCCTGAGCAGACTGTGGAACGCTTTCGTTCTGTTTTTCCTGCCGATACGAATATTGGGGTTCGCTTCGCACGGGAGCAGTCCTTGCCGCCGGTGACTGAACGGACGCATCGCCGAGCCTGCGCTCCAACATTTCAATTTTAGCATAAATTTCGGAATTGTCAATAGAATTGTTCGCAGAAGTACCCGAAGCCGCAGCGCCCGCTCTGCTTGTGCATATCTTTATCATGCACATCTCGATCTCGACACGCTTTGACGGCACTCTGCCGATCTTATCACCCGTCTGCTGCAAAATATCAAGGTCGGCGAAGATATCCTCTATCGGCATTTTCTCCGCAAGAGCCTTGACCTGAGCGATCTCGCTCGGCAGGCAGTTCAGTATTCCCGTATCATCGGGAACGGTTTTCGCAAGCATAACATTCCGCAGCTGTCCTACCAGTTCGGCACAAAGCTGCTGCATATCCTTTGACGAATCGTAAAGCTCGCCGACCGCCTTTACAGCCTCGGCAGTGTTATGGTCAGCCGCCGCTTCAAGGATACGGAAAACAGGACCGCTTCCCGCGATTCCCGCCGCACTCGCAGCCACATCTTCCGTGATATTGTCGGAATAAGCCGTGCATCGGTCGAGCAGCGAAAGAGCATCACGCATACCGCCGTCCGAAGCCTTTGCGATAAGCAGTGCGGCTTCATTCGTGAGCGTGAATTTCTCCTGCTCTGCGACCCACAAGAGCCGCTTTGCAATATCGTCTGATTTGATTCTGTGGAAATCGAAACGCTGGCAGCGCGAGAGGATGGTGGGCAGGACTTTGTGGATCTCAGTCGTTGCGAGGATAAACTTAACGTGTTCGGGCGGTTCTTCCATAATTTTGAGCAGCGCATTGAACGCCGCAGGAGAGAGCATATGAACTTCGTCGATGATATAGACCTTGTATTTGCAGCGTTCGGGCATATAAACAGTACCCTCGCGCAGGTCACGGATATCCTCGACACCGCTGTTTGAAGCCGCGTCTATCTCGATAATATCACCGAGCGCGCCCTCATCGGCATCGCGGCAGATCTCACATTCAAGGCACGGGTTTCCGTCAACGGGGTGCAGACAGTTCATCGCCTTTGCAAGTATTCTTGCGCAGGTCGTCTTGCCCGTTCCTCTTGAACCCGTGAAAATATATGCATGGGCAGTTCTGCCTGTTCTGAGCTGATTTAAGAGCGTTTCTGTGACCTGCGGCTGCGAAACAACATCAGCAAAGCTCAAAGGTCTGTATTTTCTGTACAAAGCCTGATACAAAACGCTCACTTCCCTTTATTTTATCTTCATTTCTTCGTCTATCCTGTCATAAACGCCGACGCTCTCGGCAATTTTGCAGTAATACTGCTTGAAGCCGACAACATCGAACATATTCGCCGCAAGCGCTTTCGCATAATACTCACGGCTCTTTTCAAGGTCTTTCAGCCCGAGCTGCGCAAGCGCACAGCCGCCGAGCGCAAAAACATAATTTTTGCCTTCCAGTATCGACCTTGTGAAGCTTTCAAAAGCCTTTTCGTATTCACCCATTGCAAGGTAACACATTCCGTAATCGGTGTAAAGATACTGAAAAATGCCCTCCCGATCCGTTTTTTCGGCAAGGCCGTCATAAATATCGAGCGCCTTTTGATAAGCGCCGTTTTCAACGTGACATCTTGCAAGCAGGAAATCGACCATATATTTCTCATCATTCAAACCGAGGTCAACAGCGTCCTGAAAAAATTTTGCCGCATTGGTATTATACCCCATAAGGCGGTAGGTATTTCCTATGTAAAAGCTTGCGACCGCTTTTTCACGGTCTGTACAGTCACATTCCATAGCTTCTTTAAGATAGTCGATGCCGTCTGCAAGCTCCTCACAGCGGATACAATCCATACCATCGCTGAAAAGTCTTGCCTTTTTGGAAAAGCCTTTGAAAGTCCCCCTCGTGAGGTACTTATCATAGCCTCTGCGAGCGACACTCTGCGCATCGCTGTAAGCGGTCACTATTGCAGACATAACGAGAGCGAATTCCGCAAGTCCGAAAAAAAGCTTCTGGAACAGGTCTGGCGTATAATCGGGCGAATCAAAAAGCACCTTATAGGCAAGTGCGGTCAGAAACATCAGCGGAACTACTATAATAAAGTGCCGCCAAAGCTTTTTTATAAAATACCACTTGTCCATTAAAAAGTTCCTCCGAAAAAGAGAAAAATCCGATACATAGGTGTGCAGGCTTGCTGCGGCACACAGAGCGAACCGCTTAATGCTGCTCGGTTCCCCGCCTGACATGGTTCACGGTGTTCTGTTGCACAGGGCCCGCACACCTATATACCGGATAAATTCCGATCATAGTATGCCGATACGCTCATTTTCGGTTAAATTCCGCTTAAAACAGAGCGCAAACAGGATTTACTTGATTATGATATCATATTTCACAAAAAAAGTCAAGCATTTTGCAAAAATTTAAAGGCTTATATAAGCTGCACAAGAATTATTCCCATAATTTGTTTACATTTTAATATAATTTTAGCAAAAGTCAACAGCTGAATCATTCACAATTGCACTATTTGTACAGAAATTTTTTTCTATCTAATTTTACTATTGAAATTTTTCCGATTATGAGTTAAAATAGTTACAGTATGTGTTTCAAACGTTTCAGTTTGTCATTTTTCATAAAAATTTTGTAACAAAGGCAGTTGGTTTTATACTTATTTTTAAAATCAAAGTGTACAAACAATCAAGCAAAAGCTCGCAGCTGTTTAACGGTCTTATATGGCTTTTGCGCCGTTTTTTTGTTTACACTTTTATTAAAAATCAGTATTATTTAACAAGCTGTACAAAATATTATTAGGGTGGAAAAAATATGGGTTCTAATATCATTCTTTACGGTCCTCCGGGTACAGGTAAAACTTATAATACTATCGCCTATGCGATATCTATTATTTACGGAAGATCTATCCGTGATGTCATGGGCGATGATTACGGCGAGCTTCTTGAGAAGTACAACGCTCTCAAAACTCTCTACGGTCAGATCGAGTTCACTACCTTCCATCAGTCCTTCGGCTACGAGGAATTCGTTGAGGGTATCAAGCCTGTTTTCATTCAGGTAATGAACGAAAAGGGCGAGCGTTCCCGTAAGGAAGAAATGGTTTATAAGGTAAATCAGGGTGTATTCAAGCGTTTCTGCGATGAAGCTTCAAAGAACCCCGGCGAAAAATATGTATTCATCATCGATGAGATCAACCGAGGCAACGTTTCCAAGATCTTCGGTGAAATGATAACCATTATCGAACCAACAAAACGACTTGGACAGGCTGAAGAAGCCACCGTTAAGCTTGCCTATTCGCAGGAAGCGTTCGGCGTTCCCGACAATGTTTACATAATCGGCACGATGAACACCGCCGACCGTTCCATAGCGATGCTTGACTCCGCTTTAAGACGACGCTTCGACTTCGTTGAAATGATGCCTAACCCCGAGCTTCTGCGCGGAGTTACCGTTGAGGGCATCGATATCTGCGAGCTTATGTACAAGATAAACAAGCGAGTTGAGATACTCCTCGACCGTGACCATACGATAGGTCACGCTTACTTTATGCCGCTTCGCTCCCGTCCGAGCCTTGCAGTCCTTGCGCATATCTTCAAAAATGCGATAGTTCCGCTTCTTCAGGACTATTTCTACGATGATTATGAAAAGATAAGACTTGTCCTCGGCGATGCGAACAAAGAGCCGAACGAGCAGTTCGTAATCAAGACAGACGTTGACTATGCACAGATCTTCGGTGCAAATGCCGAGCTTTACCTTGAAAATGACGATATTTATACTATAAATAATGCGGCTTTCGGAAATGTCAACGCATATCTTAAGATCTAAGGATAATTTCCAATGAGTACAAATAAAAAGTTCGTTATCACAGATGCAGACTCCTTTGTAAGGGGCGGAACATCGGACAATCCGCACATTATCCCTATCCCCGAACATAACTTTGACCGTCTTGCGGACTTCACCGAGAACAACCGCTTTCCCGTTATGCATGAGATAACTCTCCCGGACGGACGAAAGACCATTCACCCTGCCCGTTATGCAGGCATCATAACGCTGCGTGACGGTACGCAGATCGAGCTTATGCCGCAGATAGCCGCCGACCCTGCCAAAAATGCGGTCGTATCGAAGATGCTCATTCTGCGAATGCTCGAATCGATGATAGAAGTCCCCGTGAAAAGGGTCAACGAGCGCTACTTCAAAAAAGAACAGCTCAATATTTTCGAGATATGCGTGCGAATGTTCCTTGACGAGGTAGAAAACGTTGTACGAGGCGGATTGAAGCAGACCTATGTCCCCTACCGCGGCAACGAGCCGTTCGTAAAGGGCAAGACTATTTATTCCGAACACGCCAAGAAAAATTATGCCCACAAGGAAAAATTCTTTGTTGAATACGACGTTTTCAGCATAAACCGTGCCGAAAACAAGCTGATAAAAACAACTCTCGCCGCTCTGCTGAAGCTTTCGACAAACGGACTTAACCTCAAACGACTGAGAACGCTCCTTATGGACTTTGACGGAGTTGATTTCTCGACGAATCTAAAGCGTGACTTTGCCGCTGTTATCGACGACCGAAGCATGGCAAGATATTCAAGGGCAATGGGCTGGTGCAGACTGTTCCTTCTGAACAAGGGTACAACAACGTTCTTCTGCGGCGGAAAGGTAGCTTATGCGATGCTTTTCCCTATCGACAAGCTTTTCTGCGGCTGTATCGCAACAAGCCTGCGCCGTCAGATAGACCGTTCAAGATACAGCTTCCTCACGCCCGAAAAAATGACAAACTCGGTCAACAACGTTTCGCTCGACCTTAATATGGAACCAGTTTCCAACTTCTATGTCAAGGACAAGCAGGACGATTCCTACATAAATATCATCTTCAAATTCTATGATTTCAAGAATTATCACGGCAGGGACACCGATGACACGGCGATAGTTTTCCCCGTTACGGAAGTTCTCAACCGCAATCTTGAAGGTATGCAGCGAAATATGTACCTCGTTGACCTCAAAGACATCGACGGAAGCGTTGCTATCCTCAATGAAACATTTTTCCACTGATATTTTATACTAAACACCATTTAAAATTCGGAAAAAATCAAGCCGACAATCTCGTAGCTGTTGAAAACAGGTTTATATTGGATTTCGGCGCAGATTTTTTCCTGTATTTTATTGGTGTTTAGTATTTCAGCCACTCATATTAGGGCGGCTTTTTTATTGTGAAATTTTAACATAACTATTGCAATTCGCAGAAAAAAAGTGTATAATGTTATGTGATGTACTATTCAATCAATTTATCTGAAAGGATATGATCTTATGAACGAAAATTCCGAAAGATCCCATGACAGTGTTCTCAATCTCCTCCTCACAGTGACAGGTCTGCTCTCGTTTGTGCTTGGTTTTGTACTTGGCATATGTGTAACAAAGAAGCTGAACGGCAAATGCTGCGGCAAAAAGAAAAACTGCAAGGATTTCGATGCTGACGAATATGTTCGCAGCCTCAATCTTGAAGAAAACTAATAAAAAGGACTAAATGAAATATGAAACTTGGTATGGTTGGACTTCCGAATGTCGGAAAAAGCACACTCTTTAACGCACTCACAAACGCAGGCGCAGAATCCGCAAACTACCCGTTCTGCACCATCGAACCGAACGTCGGCGTTGTTTCCGTCCCCGATGAGCGCCTTTTGAAGCTCAAAGAAATGTATGACCCGAACAAATTCACCCCCGCAACGCTTGAATTTGTCGATATCGCAGGTCTTGTAAAGGGCGCATCAAAGGGCGAAGGTCTTGGAAACAAGTTCCTCGCAAATATCCGTGAAGTTGACGCTATCGTTCACGTTGTTCGCTGCTTTGAGGGTACGGACGTTATCCACGTTGACGGAAGCATCAATCCGAGAAGAGATATTGAAACCATCGATCTCGAACTTATCTTCTCCGACATTGAAATGCTCGACAGGCGCATCGACCGCACAAAGAAGCTCGTAAAGGGCGACAAGAAATACATCGCAGAGGTAGAATTCCTCGAAAAGCTCAAAGCTCACCTTGAAGCAGGTCACTCCGCACGTTCCTTTGACTTCACCGAAGAGGAAGCCGAGGCTATCAAGAGCACACCGCTGCTCTCCGCAAAGCCTGTAATTTTCGCAGCAAATCTCTCCGAGGACGATTTCAAAAACAACATCGAAAATTCCGTTCACTACAAGACCGTGTGCGAGATCGCAGCGGAGGAAAAGGCTTCCGTATTCCCTATCTGCGCACAGCTTGAAGCCGAGATCTCCGATATGGGCGATGAGGACAAGGCTATGTTCCTCTCCGAACTCGGACTTGAAGTATCGGGACTTGACCGAATCATCAAGGAGGGTTACGCTCTCCTCGGACTTATCTCGTTCCTCACGGCAGGCAAGGACGAAGTTCGTGCATGGACTATCACAAAGGGTACAAAAGCTCCGAAAGCAGCAGGAAAGATACACACTGACTTTGAAAAGGGCTTTATCAGAGCGGAAGTTGTTTCGTTCGATGACCTTATGGCTTGCGGAACAATGGCAGGAGCAAAGGAAAAGGGACTTGTCCGTCTGGAGGGCAAGGAATACGTTGTTCAGGACGGAGATATAATCCTGTTCCGCTTCAACGTATAATAATAAGGTATCAAAAGGGCAAATTGGCGCAGAGGCAATGCCCTTTGATCATAAATTTTTTATGGAGGATATGAAATGAACACAAAGAAGATACTCGCAGGCGTTATGGCTCTCTCCCTGACGGCTGCACTCACTGCCTGCGGCGGCGGAAACGGCGCAGACAGCGAAACAACAACATCAGAAGCTACCACCACCACTAAGGCTACCGTTGCCGTAAACACAGAGGGACTTAAGGACGAAGAGCAGGAATCGCTCTCTTCCGTTCTCGACCAGCTCCCCGATACTGAGCTTGCAAACAAGGAGATCAAGTGGCTCGCTCACTACGATCTCAACCCATCAAACGACGGCTCTTCCAAGAAAGTAGAGCTTGAACTCTTCGAGCAGAAGTACGGCGGAAAGATCACCTATATCCCTACTACATGGGAAAAGCGTTACGATGACCTTTCCACAAACGTTCTCGGCGGCACGGGCGTTGACTTCTTCCCCGGTGATGATGCCAACAACTATCCAAAGGGGATCATCAACGGAATGTTCCAGTCTGTAGATGACTACATCGACCTCGATTCCGCTATCTGGCAGAACGTTTCAGCAGCTATGGACCTTTACAAATTCGGTGGAAAGCACTATCAGTTCGTTACAGGCGTAACCGCTGAACAGGTAGTTATCTACGACACTTCCACACTCGAAGCTCAGGGCTTTGACGATCCTTGGGAGCTTTATCAGAAGGGCGAATGGAACTGGGATACATTCAAGCAGATGCTCCTCGACTTCGTTGATCCCGATGCTGACCAGTACGGTCTTGACAACTGGTTCAATGAAAAGGCTCTCTACCTTTCCGCAGGCGTTCCGACTGTTTCCGTCGGCGATGACGGTCACCTCGTATGCAATGTAAACAACGCTACAGTTGAAAAGGCCATGAACTTCCAGTATGAACTCTATCAGAACGGACTTGTTCTTCCTCTTGAACAGTTCAACTGGTCTATCCAGCCTCAGTTCATGGGCGAGGGCAAGGAACTCTTCTGGCTCAACGGTACTTGGGGAATCCAGGGCGACCCTGCTACATGGACAGTAGGAATCGAACCGCAGAACCTCGGTATCGCACCTGTTCCGTCACCTGAGGGATCCGATCCTTACCAGTCCGCAGTTGTAAACGGCTATGCACTCTGCAAGGGCGCAGCTAACCCCGAAGGCGTTGCCCGCTTTGCTGAATGTGTTATCGTTGCTGCAAACGACCCTGCAACTATCGCTATCTCCGACAGAAAGGCTATGGACGACAACCAGTGGTCCGAAGATATCATCGCAAGAGTCAAGGAGATCAACGAACTCACAAGACAGTACCCCGTTGTTGACCTCGCATCGGGCTGCTCCTCCGACATCGCTTCCATCACAACGGACGGCGGCTCTGAAATGGGTACAAGAGCTCCATTCCACGGCACAGACTGGGCAACAATGAGAGAAACTATCGCAGATACTCTCATTATGCTTGTTGATGAAGTTGACCAGAAGCTTCAGGAAGCTACAGCTGAATAATTTTACATAATACTAATCTCTGATCAACCTATAGACAAATCCTCGGCTTTAATAAATCCATTCGGCGTCAAGCTCCCTTGAAAGGCGGCAAGCCTTACTGCGGTCGCTCTCCAAGGTCAACACAGTGACCTGACTGGATTTATTCTATCTGTCGGCTTTGTCTATAGAACGATCAGAGATTAGTATAACAAATATAAATGCCGTCAAAGCAATTGCTTTGACGGCATTTGTCTGTCAAAAAATATATTGCATTTATGCAGATCGACGAAAAATATTTTTATACTAACGCTAAATACCAGTTAATATTTGGAAGAAGCCAAACTGATAATCTCTCATATATAGGATTTCGGCGCAGATTTTTGCCTGTATTTTATTGGAGTTTAGTATTATGACTTGTTGCAGAAAGAAGAACTGCCATTCATATCCCGTCGGTGCTAAACGTTCGTCACTTTGCTCCT
>OHSO01001377.1_pt1 | contig 10570 bp, 10 predicted proteins | sample 1578651 | NCBI WGS metagenome assembly OHSO01 (sample SAMEA3879524, study PRJEB24766) | human gut metagenome | biome: human-associated habitat; feature: feces | place: USA | collected 1985/1987 | reverse complement strand
CTTCGGCTCCATCGCCAAAGCACGGGCAATTGCCACACGCTGCTTCTGGCCGCCGCTAAGACGGCTGGGATATTCATTGGCTTTATCAGAAAGATTAACCTTTGCCAACAGCTTCATAGCCTTTTCCTTGGCCTCCTGCTTGGACAGACCGTTTACTACACGGGGAGCGTAGGTCATATTCTCCAGAACAGTCATATTGGCGAAAAGATTAAAATGCTGAAATACCATGCAGGCATTCTTGCGGATATCTTCAATTTTAATTTTGGAATTTACGATGTCCTTACCTTCGAATAAAATCGCTCCGCCGGTAGGCTGCTCCAGCAGATTGATACAACGCAGAAGCGTAGATTTTCCTGAACCGGAAGAACCGATAATGGTCACAACCTCACCTTTTTTTATTGTCAGGGAAACATCCTTAAGGACCTCTAAATTGCCAAAGCTTTTAGACAGGTGTTGAATCTCAATCACTGACGCGCACCTTCTTTTCTAACAAACCGCCCAAAAAGTTCAGGGCCATAACCAAAACATAATAAACAGCAGCAGCTACGATAAAGGCTTCAAACGCACGGAAGGTTTTAGCCTGAATCAGATCCGCCCAACGCAGCGTATCGGCAACACCGATAACGGAAACAAGGCTGGAATCCTTCAGCAGCATAATGCTTTCGTTTACCAGTGAAGGCAATGCATTCTTAATAGCCTGCGGCAGAATAATATCCAGCAGGAAACGATGCTTAGGCACACCCAAGGACATTGCTCCCTCCCACTGACCTTTGTCGACAGCAAGAATACCGCCGCGCAGTGCTTCAGAAATATATGCGGCACTGTTCAGGCCAAAGGAAAGCACGCCTGCCTCCAAAGCAGAAATAGTATAGCTTGTCAATTGCGGTGTCGCAAAGTAAATCAACATCAGCTGTACTAAAAGCGGTGTACCGCGGAAGACAGAGATATAAACCTTCGCCAAGAAGGAAAGCACTCTGTTTTTGGACAGGGTTATCAGCGCAAGAATAAAGCCTCCGAAAAAGCCCATAATTGTGGAGAAGAAAGTGAATTTAAGTGTAATCCAGACAGCGGTTGCCAAAAGCGGTATATAAGGTTCCAGAACGGAAAAATCTAACATCTGCTAATTCACCTCTTACAGCTTAGCAATATCCAGCTTTGCAATTGCAGCTTCGTATTCTTTCGTACCTTCTTCACCCAGATGAGCTACGAGAATTTTATGCAGTTCGCCATTGGTGCGCATTTCCTTCAGGATTTCGTTGATTTTTTCAACATCCTTGGAATCCTTCGGCAGCGCAATAGCAAAGGTATCGTCTTTTACTACAGTTCCCTGCAGAACGTGCAGCTCCAGATCAGGATTTTGTTTTACGAAAACAGCAGCTTGGGAAGAATCAAACAGACCTGCAGCCAGACGACCGTTTTTAATATCCTGAACAACCAGCGGAGTAGTATCCATTTCAACAACTTCGATACCGCCGACAGCCTTCAGCTCTTTAGCATAGGTAGTACCCATAGAAGCACCGGCTTTTTTACCCTTCAGTTTATCCATAGTGTCATAGCCTGCACCCTTTTTGCAGAGAATAGCCTTCATCGGGAAATAATAAGGCTTGGAGAATGATACAACCTTTTCACGCTCGGAAGTCGGAGAAATTGCGGAGATAATAACATCAGCACGGCCACTTTGCAGAGTAGGTACCAAAGAAGCGAATTTCATATCGGTGAATTCGATTTTCTTGTTCATCTTCTTGGCGATGTAGTGAGCGATATCAATATCAACACCTTGGTAATCCTTGGTGCCTTCCTTTACGGATTCAAACGGCGGGAAGGTGGAGTTGATAGCAACAACCCACTTATCACCCTTGCCTGCATCAGCTGCAGCATCTTTTTTCTCGCCACCGCAGCCTACCAGCATCATAGCCAGCATTGCAGTTGCCAGGAAAGCAAAAATACTTTTCATTGTAAACTTTTTCATTAGAAAAACCCCTCTCAATTTTTAATATCTGTTTACTCCGTACATTTAATGAGTAAACTTGCTCATATAATGAATTATTATACCATAGAATCAACGACACTGCCAACAGATTTTTTTCAATCAGTAATGAACCTCAATATCATAACCCTTCTGCTTTAAAACATGTTTAGCACAGGCTTCGTCAGTAGTAATCCAGGCTCCATTTTCTTTTGCATAATGAATAAATGAACGCAATGCACGAACATATCCCGGACGACCGATAAACTGCGGATGCATAACAAAGTTAATGATGCGGCCCTCGTCTGCCAGGCCGTCAAACTCATCCTGCCAAATCTGCACCATTTCGCGTCCGCTGCGCAGATAATAATGCTCCGGATGCTGCAGAGTATACATATCATAGGAGGTATCATCAACAATGCCGTCCTTCGGCAGCTCAACGATAGGTATTTCCTTGCCGTCTATTTGCAGCAGGAAAGGCCCGTCATTGTTACGCCAGTTGGAGGAATAGATGCAACCGCGGTCCAGCCACAGCTGCTTATGAAAATCATGCAAGATACCGTCAGGCATACGCACACCTACAGGACGTTTGCCGGTAAGGCTGCGGAAGATAGCATCAACCTTATCCATCAGCGCATTTTCTTCTTCATAGGTATCCTTTACTTCATGCAGATAACCGTGATAGCCGATTTCATGTCCCTGCGCTGCAATGTATTGAATGATTTCCGGATGAATCTCCGCAGTATAGGCAGTAGTGAAAAAGGTTGCCTTAAGACCTTCCTCCTCCAGCATCTTCAGAATGCGCGGCAAGCCCTGCTTCGTGGCATAAAGACCACGGGACATGTGCACCAGATGACGTTCATTGATATCGTTGCGTGTAAGCCACAGAGTTTCCGCATCGATATCAAAGGAAAGCAGTAAAGCAATGCGCTTATTATCAGGCCAGTTCCAGTTCATCATGCTTCGCCTCCTTCCGCACGTTTAGCATAAAACTCCTTTACGTAACGCGCTACATCTTCGCAGCTTGCAAGCCATGCGCCGTTCGCCTTCATATAGGCAATAAAGCGCTCCAGCATGCGCACGCGGCTGCTGCGGCCGATAAGCTGCGGATGCAGCTTGAGCACAAAAATTTTGTCGCCCTCATTGGCAAGCTCGTCAAAATTATCCTTCCAGATATCGTAAACATAGTCCACCGGATAACTACAGGTGATAGTAGCTTCATCAGCATAGGAAAAATAGAACCAGGAGAAATCATCCAGCGTAGGCTCAGTAGGAAGCTCCACAAGCGGGTAGTCCTCATGCACATACGCCCAGTCGCAATCCTTAAGTGTAGAACCGTATAAATATCCACGTTCAGCCATCAACTGCATTGCACAGTTGGGCAACAAATCCAGCGGACCGCGATAGCCGACAACCTTGCGGCCGCTTATTTTTTCCAGAAGCGCCTCACTCTTGGCCATATTCTCTCTTTCCTCATCAGCAGGCATATCTACAGAGGCTTCGTGCAGATAGCCGTGATAGGCAAGTTCATGTCCTGCATCCGCTATTTGCTGCACTTTATCTGCATAAAGCTCCGCAATGCGGCCGGGAACAAAAAAGGTAGTTTTGAGCTGTTGGCGTTCAAGCATATCCAGACAACGCTTTAAGCCCTCATCAGGACCATATTGACCTCTGCTTGTATCGGAAAAGCCGATTGTTCGCTTGCCGATTACAGATTTACGCAGCAGCTCCGCATCAAAATCAAAGGTAACCATCACGGCGATACGCTTGCCGTCAGGCCAAACCATACCGTCACCATTTTTTAAAGTAAACATTCTTGCCTCCTTGGTAATTATTCAAACTTATTCAGTGAAATGAATCCATATTCTTGATAACTATTTAATTATGTCACTATAAGCAGATAAATGTCAACTCATAAAAATTAAAAACGCAGGCCTTTCGACCTGCGTTCACTTCGTTTTGCTGATGTAAGGTATTGGTGGGCCCAGTAGGGTTCGAACCTACGACCCTCCGGTTAACAGCCGGATGCTCTACCACTGAGCTATAGGCCCATGCAAGCTACCAAACAGTAATATTTTATAATAGTTACAGTTGTTTGTCAACTATTATTCCAAGAAGTCCTTCAGCTTTTTGCTGCGGCTGGGATGACGCAGCTTGCGCAATGCCTTAGCCTCAATCTGACGGATACGCTCACGGGTAACGCCAAAATGCTGGCCAACCTCTTCCAAAGTACGGCTACGGCCATCCTCTAGGCCAAAGCGCAGCTCCAATACACGTTTTTCACGGATAGTAAGCGTTTCCAGAACCTCCTCCAGCTGCTCACGCAGCAAAGTGAAGGAAGCAGCGTCGGCAGGTGCCGGTGCATCGTGGTCCTCAATGAAATCGCCCAGATGCGAATCCTCTTCCTCACCGATAGGAGTTTCCAGAGAAACAGGCTCCTGCGCAATTTTCATAATCTCGCGCACTCTGTCAACGGAGGTATCCATTTCCTTGGCAATTTCTTCCGGCAAAGGCTCGCGGCCAAGCTCCTGCAGCAGCTGGCGGGAAACACGGATGAGCTTGTTAATGGTTTCCACCATATGTACGGGAATACGGATAGTACGTGCCTGATCGGCAATCGCACGGGTAATCGCCTGACGAATCCACCACGTAGCATAGGTACTGAATTTAAAGCCCTTGTTATAATCGAATTTATCTACAGCCTTAATCAGTCCCAGGTTACCCTCCTGAATCAAATCCAGGAACAGCATACCGCGACCGACATAACGCTTGGCAATACTTACTACCAGACGCAGGTTGGCTTCGGACAAGCATTGCTTAGCTTCGTCACCCTGATGTGCAACTGCTTTCAACAGCTTTTCGAAATCCTCATCCAGATTGCAGTAAGCTTCAACAACAGCGGAATCCTTTTCTCTGCCGTCACTCATACGCTCTCTGAGCTCGTTGAGAATAGCCTTAATCTGATAAAGCTTGTGATCATCTAAATCGCTTGTTTCACGCGTTACTATGAACTGCTCACAGCCCGGAATCAGACATCTTTGTTCTACCATCAGGCGCTGCAGATGCAGACGCTCATCTTTGGTAAATTCAAAAATCAGGTCCTCGTAATCATCAACAGTATAAGGCTGACCTATGCTCTGACGCTTTTTAATCATCTGCGCTACACGGAAAACAGAACGCATATTGGTAATCTGCCATTCCTCTTTCAAGCTCTCGCGCAGCTTTTCAATCAATGCGTTGCCGCTGTCCTCAGCAGTAAAAGCAGGCTCCTCCAGCTCAATCATTCTGCCGCGCTGAATACGCTCTGCCTGACGGCCCTTATCCATACGCTTAGCGAGCTTAACCTCATCCTCACCGATAAGCAGCGGTACTCTGCCGATTTCCTTAAGGTACATGCGTACAGGATCGTCAATGCTGATGCCTTCGGGAACGCTCATGTTTTCCAGCTCACTGCTGCTGGGCTCATCATTATCTTCGTCGTTTCCTACCAAAGGCAGTATATCTTCGTCGGAGGCATTGTCATCATCAACAAGCTCCAGACCTTTACGTGTAATAACCTCGTAGATATGCTCAACATCTTCGGGCGTAATATCTTCCAAAGTATTGGTGAGGTTCATTACATCGCCATAGGTGAGAACACCCTTATTAGCTTTACCCTTGCGGATAAGCTCATCAATTTGCTCCTGCGTTATTTTAGTAGCTGCAGCCATGGTGTCCCCTCCTTCCTTATTTATTTTGGTTTCCATAGAGTTTTTTGATTTCATTCTTTATCCTTTGACTTTCCATTAATTCACTGAGAAAACGCTCATCTGCCGATCTTTCATATTCATCCGCCAGCAGACGATGCTTTTCATATTCTTTTTCCAGACGAAGCCGCCGCATCTGCCTGAGGCAGTCCTGCATAAGCTTATCCATATCTCCCTCCGGAAGCTGATGTGCCAAAATACGTGCCAGCGCTGTCTGCGCCGCGTCGTCCAGGACATTATTCAGCTTATCCGTTGTATAAGCGGTGCCAAGCTCGCACAACCTGTCAAACAGCTGTGCCAGCACAGCATCTTCAAAGCCTGTTTCCTTTACCTCCGCACAGCATTCGTCACACAGCTGCGGCTGCTCCAAAAGCAATCTCAAAAGCAGTTCTTCTGCCTGCTGACCGATACCGGCGCTTTTTTCCTCCGGAATCACCGTCGGCTGCCCAGTCTGCTGTCTGCCGCCTCTGCGTGCTGCCTTGCGGTATTCTTCCGCAATCAGGCCTTCATCAATAGTCAGCCGCTGTGCCAGCCTTCGGATATGCTCCGACGCTTCAATTTCATTTTGACATTCTAATAGGAATGGTAGTATATTCGACACAGCCTCTACTTTTCCTGCTAAATTAGCAATATTATTTTGCAGGATAGTTTCATCTATTTGAAAATCAATACCATTCTGCGCCGCCGCCAGCACCTGTGCAAAAGCATCATGACCATGCTGACGTACATATTCGTCGGGATCCTTGCCGTCAGGTACACCTGCTATGCGCACCTTCAAGCCTGCTTCCCGGGCAATGCTTACTGCCCGCACCGAAGCCTTGCGGCCTGCGCTGTCGCTGTCGTAGCAGAAGATTACTTCATCCGCCAGACGCTGCAAAAGCTTAGCCTGCTCCTGGGAAAAGGCCGTTCCCATAGATGCTACGACATTATCAAAGCCTGCCGCATGCAGGCTGATAGCATCCATATAACCTTCGACAACTACAGCCCGACCGCTTTTGCGGATAGCCTTCAAGGCTATATCCAGACCAAAAAGCAGCCTGCGCTTATTAAACCACTGCGTTTCCGCTGTATTCAGATATTTAGGTGTGCTGTTGTCCAGCACTCTGCCGCCAAAGCCGACTATACGTCCGCGCGCATCGCGGATAGGAATAATCACACGGTTGCGGAACTTGTCATAATAGCCGTCGCGCCCACGGGCCGCCAGTCCGGCAGCCTCCAGCACCTGCGGCTGACAGCCGCGCTTAGCAAGAGAGCTGACAAGCGCGGTAAAATTATTCAGCGCATAGCCTATGCCAAATCCGGCAATAATTTCTTTGCCGATTCCGCGCCCTGCAAGATAAGCCAGGGCAGGTTCACCGTAAGCAGTTTTTGTAAGACAAGCCTGAAAAAATTTTGACGCCAGTTCATTAGCACTATAAATGCTGTCCCTTTGTTTCTCGCGCGCAATTTCGGCGGCCGTCTTCTGCTTTTCCGGTATCGGAATACCGTATCTGCCGGCCAACAGCTTTAATGCATCCATAAAGCTGCAGTTTTCGATTTTCATAATAAACTTAAAAATATCTCCGCCCTCATGGCAGCCAAAGCAATAAAACATGCTCTTGCCGGGGTTCACCGAAAAGGACGGTGTTTTTTCTCCGTGAAACGGGCAACAGCCCCAGTAGTTCTGACCTTTCTTTTTCAACGGCACGTAACCGGAGATTATTTCTACCATATCAGCTGTGCTGCGCACCTGCTCTTTAAAGTTTTCAAAATCTCCGTTCATTACCCTCTCCGCCTCCAACTACTATATCACACATAATTTATATTCAATGTATAAAGGAAAAATCCTCTTTTTTTCTAAAAAAATCTTTTTTAACGCTTGCGCCGATTCTCTAAAAATACTATAATAAAGAGTACACTTAAAATTTTTCCTGTTTTTCATGCTACAAGAGGTGATTTATTCATGAAGAAATTACTTTTAATATTAACCATGCTTGTTATGATGCTGCCTTCTATGTGCTTTGCCGATCCGGTAATCAAGAGTGACAGCCGTACCTTTAACCCGCTCACCGGTGTATATGACCTGCAGGGACACGTTTTTGTACAGTTCCCAGCACATGATACTACCTTAACTATTACAGGCGATGCCACCAAGGTGCTTCTTTATGCTATGGAGGTTCACGGCCAGGGCAATATTCATCTGAGCTTCGGCGATATGAGCTTTGCCTGCGATAAGGTAGATGTATATCATTCCGACAGAACTGCCTATGTAAACGGCAATCTTGTTTTCAATGATAACAGCAATAAAATTACCGCAGACAGCGGCAGTTATTGCTGGAAAACGAAAATTGCAGCCTTCCATGGTAATGTAACGGTCAATGGTCAGCCGCATGACGGTGATGTAGCCTATAACGTTATGGAAAAACAAATTACAGCACAATAAATTCTGTACAGACAAAAAATCAGCCCATGCTTTACAATACGTAAGGCATGGGTTTTCTGTTGTCAAAAAAACAGGCTGCCGAAACATCCGACAGCCTGCATAAGCTTTAAAAATATTCGTTATTGTAAGTGCGGCATTTAGGGAAAAGCTCATCGAGCAGCTGCAGCTTCCGCACATCGCTGCACTTGATGCGCCCTGCTTCCCACAGCTCCGTAGCGCTGAACGCACCGAAATAAAGCTGGGTAAAAGCGCCCATATCCATGGTAACCTCCTCCTGCTCCAGCGTGCTGACTGCCTCCAGCTTGCCCGGTGACGTGCGCAGCTGCAGCAGATGATTATTACGCTCAATCATCTTATCCGTAAGCAGCATGACAACGCTGCCGCTGCTCATGCTTGCTGCTACCGGCAGCTTGGCGAGCGCCAAACGCGCATCAAGGCAGCGTGCCATCATAAAGGGCTGCAGCCTGCCTGTAAGCGCCTGGTCCGCAAAGCCAAGATATGTTTTATCCCACGGCTCCGCCAGCCAGCAAAACTCCTGAGCTTCGCTTCTGTGTCCTGCGGCATATTGCAGCAGACGGTTCTTCGCCGCAGCATCCTGCGTAAGCAGCTCCTGCACGTTGAACGTGCCGTCAGTCAGTGAGTAAAGCATATAGCCAACTGCTTTCCCCGCGCGATAGACAACAGCGCACAACACGTTTTCCTGCGTAACTACAGACAACAGCTTGCGCCATTGAAAAGCAGTGCGCTGCGGCACGCCGTTCCACGCTGCGGTAACACTTGCGTAAATATCTGCCAAAGGATTGCAAGACTGAGCTTTTTCCTCAGCCACAGACTGCAGCAAGGAAACTAAGTCTAGACGTTCTGCCGACAGGTCATCACCTATTGCAGCAGGCTGAAGCTTTGTCAGCGGCATTTTATACTCATGACGGTAATAGCAATAAGCAAATTCGTACGGCAGATAAATACCGGCGCTTATAGGCATCAGCGTTACAAAGGGAAAGCCCTGTGAACGCAGCACCTCAAAGGCAGTTTCCAGAAGCGGACGCAAAAGATGCTGTCCACGTGCTTCCGGAGCGGTGGCAATACCCACGAGATACGGCACCAGCATCTCCTGCCCGCGCAAATGCAGCATATAAGGATTTACATGCAGCATCGTGCCTTGTCAAAGCCGCCGATAACCATATTGTCCTTGCCGCAGTACTGCTCAAAATAGTACTGAAAGAAAGGCTCTGTCTTTTTTTCAAAGCAATAGTCCCAAAGCTCCTCTGCCTGGTACATGCGCTCCTTGCTCAAGACACGGTAAATCATAAGCTACCTCACCCAATAATTACATTATATTTTTTCACCATAAATTCCGGATGCAGCGCCAGCTTTGCCTCACGCAGACCGGGATGTCCCATATCCTCCTCACGGTTGAGATATTTTACATCCGTCCAGGCATGAGCGGCGAACTCCTTGGTAATAGCAGTATACAAGCCGCGTACATCATGACGCGCCTTTTCTACATGCAGAACCGCTGTATCGTCGTTAATCTTCTTGCCAAAGCTGAAGGCCTGAATTTTACCGTCGAAACGGATTGCACCACCGCGCAGCTCCAGCTGTTCAAAGCTCAGAAAGGCCTCCTGAATAGCATATGCTCATCGCACCAGCGCTCGCCGAAGTTCAGGCATTCCATCATATTATCCATAGTAATCGGCTCATAAACGAAATCCGGATGCGCCTTGACAAAAGCATTGTAGTGATTCTTCTGCCCGTGCAGCTTGCGGCCGGAAAGCGTTGCCAGCTTTTCCTGCAGATATACATAATCACAGTTATCGCGGTCTTCTTCATATGTCAGACCCGGCATCACGCGCTCAAAGCGCTCCTTGGTAAAATCATAGATACCATGCATTTCAAACGGTTTGCCCTGATGCTCCTCCTTCAGCTCCTGCATCAGACGCGGCAAATCCTCATCACGTCCGCCAAAAGGCTGAATGTAAAAATCAACGTTGTTGCGTTTAACCTTCAGCAGCAGGAAATCGTGCGCTACGCACCAATAAATATGATAGCAGTCACGCCATATAAAAAGATTGGAAAAGGCACATTCGCTGCCATTTTGATGTGATTTTGATATATAGCTTTCAAACAAAGGCTTTTGTGCCAATGTTACAGGTTTAAATTCTAAAATACTGATAACCCCCTAAAAAACTCATTACTGCTTGTATATTATAGCATATGAAATATAGCTTGCGTTATTGTAATTGCATTTTTAACATTAACTTCACAAAATAGATAACTACTATCCATTACCTATATTATAATATGCTGTTTCAGCTTTTCTGTAAAGTATGCACAAAAAAGTGCTTCAGTTACCAAAAGGTTACTGAGTAAAGCCGAAGCATTAAACAAAATAACCGCTCAGCTTTTGATATGTACCCCCAATACTGGACACCCAGT
>OHSO01001372.1_pt1 | contig 10611 bp, 8 predicted proteins | sample 1578651 | NCBI WGS metagenome assembly OHSO01 (sample SAMEA3879524, study PRJEB24766) | human gut metagenome | biome: human-associated habitat; feature: feces | place: USA | collected 1985/1987 | reverse complement strand
GCGTTTCGCTGCCTTGAAGCTGCGCAAAGTCCCAACGAAAATTTGCGAATAATACGAAGTATTATTTTGTTTCGGTTTTTAGAGAACCCCAAATGATGTTTAGTATAAATGATCATATTATCGTATGATATTTATTCCCATTACAACTCTGTCATTGCCGCCGAGGTCTTTCATCACCTTTATGTCGGTATAGCCGCTCTTTCGGAGGATATCCGAAACCGCTTCGCCCTGCTCATAGCCTATCTCGAACGCGAGCAGACCGCCCTCTTTGAGTATCTCTTTCCAAAGACCTGCGATAACACGGTAGAATTTCAGTCCGTCCGTGCCGCCGTAAAGCGCCGATTCGGGTTCGCACTTGACTTCGGGCGAAAGCTCACCCATTTCCTTTTCTGTGAGGTATGGAGGATTTGAAACGATGCAGTCAAGCTTGCGGAATTCGCCGATGTCCTCGGGATCGGTGAAATTTCTAAGCAGGTCGCCTTTCAGCACGTCGCCTTTCATCGTCTTTACGTCAACGCCGTTCCTGCGGATATTCTCCGTGAGATAAGGGAACGCCTCGGAAGAAAGCTCCACCGCCGTTACTTTCGACTGCGGAAGATTTTTCTGTATCGCAACGGCAATGCAGCCGCTTCCGCTGCAAAGATCGATTATCTCGGGGTCAAGCTTTCCAAGCTTCATAAAATGATCGAGCACCGCTTCAACGAGCGTTTCCGTGTCGGGACGGGGGATAAGCACTCCCTTTCCTACTTTGAACGGCAGACCGAAGAACTCCCATTCGCCGAGAAGATACTGGAGCGGCTCGCCTTTCAGCCGCTTTTCAAGCAGTTCAAGCGCCTTTGACATCTTAGCTTCATCGGCATCTTTAGTGCCGTTCATCGCAAGCTGCAAGCGATCAAGACCCATAATATCCTCGATGATGCATCTGCTCTCAAAAGTCGGGTCGTCTATACCTGCGTTTTTCAGGCTGAATCGGATATAGTCGTACAATTCTTCGTTGGTCATATTGGAGAAGTCCTTTCTGTGGTTATTGCAAAATGGGGTGGAAAGTTTATTGCTAAGGTCGGGGCAAAACGGGCGGATATGGAATCTGCATCTGACAAATTTGCGGCTTTGCGTTCATATCCCATAGCTGTACATATTATATCTGAAAGCCAATATACGCACTTCGTTTGTATATTGGCTTTCAGAGGACAGTTTATCGGGATATAAAGAATGGCGCAATTCACTATTATGGCTTTACGAAACCTAATTCTCATTTTTCGTTTTTCATTTTTGATGTGAATTGCGCCCTTTAGCTATTAATAATTACGCTATTGAGGCAATGCTTTTAGCTATAGTTCAGGGAATTTCGCTCTCTGCGGAGAGCGACCAAGGGCTTTGCCCTCTGGACACCTACCACCTTTGAAAAGGTGGACGAAACTTTTGCTTGGCTTCGCAGTACCGGACAAACCTTAGCTCTGCAAATAATTACGCATTACGAATTACGAATTACGCATTGTCCCCGCTCACCACTTATCTTCCTCGTCCTCTTTCGGCAGGCAGGGTGTGAGCGCCGCTATAGCTACCTCTATCTGCTTATCGTCAGGCTCTTTTGTTGTGATGTGCTGTAACCAAAGTCCCGGTGCGGAGATTATTTTTGTGAAAATATTGTCATATCTTCCCGCAAGCTTTATAAGCTCGTATGCTATCGATGCTTCGGGGATAAGCAGTACAAGCTGCATCAGCAGTCTTATACCAATGTTTTTCCACGGCAGGAACATTCCGACGATTATGCTTATAAGAATCACTATCATTATGAAGCTCGTTCCGCAGCGTGGGTGGAAGCGGCACATCGGGCGGATATTTTCCACCGTAAGCTCTTTCTGTGCTTCGTAGCAGGCGATAGTTTTATGCTCTGCACCGTGGTACATAAAGGTCGTGTGCATTGAGTCCGTGAGCGAGATAACATAGAAATATCCGATAAGTAACGCAAGCTTTATGATTCCCTCTGCAACTGTTCTTCCCCAGTCGGGTACGCCTGCACTTAAAAGCAGCTTTGATATCAGCATCGGCAGAAATTTGAACAGCAGTACGCAAAGCACCATTGCAAGCACTATCGAAATAATCATTATAACGTTGACAAGCTTATCACCGAATTTTTCTTCGAGCCATTTCTCGAACTTTGAGGGTTCTTCCTCCTCATCGTCCTCGGTCATCTGCTTTTCGGCGGACTTCATCGTACAGCGTATGCCCTCCGCCATGGTTTCGGCAAAGTTGAAACAGCCGCGGATAAAGGGTGCTTTCTTGTACCAAGGTGCTTGCTTGCCGTTTTTTATCTCCCATGTTTCAACATCTATCGAACCGTCGGGGAGTCTGCAAGCCATCGCCGCAATGCCGATGCCGCGCATCATAATGCCCTCGATAAGAGCCTGACCGCCTATCTTTGATTTGAATTTTTCTTCCTTATTCTGTTTACTCATTTTAATGTTTTTCCTTTCGGGGATATCAATGAAACACCAACATTTTGATCGGTATTTCCTTAAAATATGCTTGGGTGAGCTGTCAAACAAACCCTATCCGCGAACGCAAACTCATTTCCTTACAAAACGAGCGCAGCAAAGCGGAGCGTGGCGCGAACCTGCCGCGGAGCTTCCCCGCTATTGCTTTATCGGGAGGATTATGCGGACTGTCGTGCCCTGCCCCTCCTCGCTCAGAATGTCGAGCCTGCCGCCGTGCATGGTGACAATCTCGTCCGCAATGGCAAGACCGATGCCCGAACCGCGGCGCGTGTAGTTCGCCTTGTAGAATTTCGTCTTTACTTTCGCAAGGTCTTCCTTGCTTATTCCGCAGCCCGTGTCGGAAACGTCCACAACGATGTGCGTGTTGTCCGCCATTCCTGCCTGCACTGAAACAAGTCCGCCCTTGTCGGAATATTTTATCGCATTGTCGATGATGTTTATGAAAACCTGACGGATACGGTTCTTGTCACCGATGATGAACGGGAGCATATCGGGTTCGTCATATTTCAGCGTGATGCCCGATTTCTTCGCGCTTTCGCCGTAGATAAGCACCGCATCACCAAGCTCCGCAAGAACGTCCATAGTTTCCTTTTGCAGCGAAAACTTGCCGTTCTGCATACGGGAAAAGTCAAGAAGCTCCTCGACCATTCGCGTAAGGCGCTCCGTTTCAAGATCGATGACCCTCATTCCCTTTGCAACGGCCGCACTGTCCTCGGGCATACTTGCTATCGTTTCCGACCAGCCCTTTATGGCCGTGAGCGGAGTGCGGAGTTCGTGCGAAACGCTCGAAATGAACTCGTTTTTCAGCTTTTCGGAGTTCGCAAGCTCCTTTGCCATATGGTTTATCGTGTCGCAGAGCTCGCCTATCTCATCATCGTTTTTCTTGCGGATACGCACGGAAAAGTCACCCTTTGCGTAACGCCTTGCGGTCGCGCTTATCTGCCGCACGGGGATAACTATCGACTTCACGAAATACATTCCCGAAAAGAACGTCAGTATCAACACCGCCGCGCAAATCGACGCAACGACAAGGAACATCATAAAAAGCTGTCTGTCTATCCTTTTCATCGATGAAGCAACTCTTACCGCGATGTAGCCTGCATCATTGTCGGGAAGCAGGATACTCAGCGCCATCATCTTTTCGCCGCCGACCGTTCTTCCCACGAAGTAACCCGTTTCGCCCGATGAAACAGCGTCCCTGTAGTCGGTCATAGGGTCTTCCACGGTCGGAATGAAGCCCGAAGATGTGAGAACAACGTTCCCGTTCCTGCCGATTATCATAAGCTCGGTGCGGTTCCTGTCCGCCCAGTTTTCGACAACGGAACGCGTTTCCGCGGTGAAGCTCGTCGCAGGGTCGTTGTAGGAATTCTGCAAAATGCTCGTGACCATATTCATTCGCGAGGAAAGATACTGCCGAGCGGAATTGTAGTAAAAGCTGTGGAGAAATATCGTGCTTGCGAGCGTTACCGTCAAAAGAACAATAAAGATTATGCCGATATTGTTGACTATCCAGCGGCGTGTTATGTTGTTTCGCCTTGTGATCTTTTTACTTTCCAAAGCGGTTTTCCTCCCTATACTAATTCTTGATCGTTCTATAGACAAAATCGACAGATAGAATAAGTTCAGTCAAGGAAAGCGACCGCAGACAGGCTGTCGCCTGGCAAGGGAGCTTGACGCAGAATGAACTTATTATAACCGAGAGTTTGTCTATAGGTTGATCGAGAATCAGTATTAATCAAAGTGTAGACAAAAAATCGGCGCAAAAGCCATATAAAGCTGTTAAACAGCTACGAGCTTTTGCTTGATTTTTTGTACACTTTCAGTTTAAAAATTAGTATAAGCAAAAATACCTTTTATCTATGGGGTAAAATTTATGAATAACAACCTGAAGCTTCTTATAGATGAAGCAGAAAAAGCAGGCTGCAAGGTGGAATTAAAGCCTTTGCTGAAAGACTACACGACCTTTCGCATAGGCGGCGAAGCTGCTGCACTTTTTGAACTCGATTCTGTTCAGAAATGTCAGCGGCTTATTCCGTTTGCGGCGAAAAACAATATACCGTATTTCGTCTTCGGAAAGGGTTCAAATATCCTCGCCGATGACAGAAAAACGGACTTGGCAATTTTCCGCATCAACGGCTCTGCGCCCGAGATGATCGGTGAAGATACAATACGCTGTTTCGCAGGAGTTCCGCTCGTGAAGCTTTGCGGCTTTGCGCTTGACAACGGACTCGGCGGACTTGAATTTGCCTACGGTATCCCCGGCAGCGTTGGTGGAGCGGTATATATGAATGCAGGAGCTTACGGCGGCGAGATGAAAGACGTTCTCGCCTCGGTAACTGCGCTTGACATAAACGGAAATATCCGCGAATATTCCGCAGACGAGCTGGAAATGTCCTACCGTCACAGCCGTTTTACGGACAGCGGTGAGGTCATACTTTCGGCTGAGTTAAAACTTCAAAAAGCCGATAAAAACAGCATAAAAGCAAGAATGAGCGAGCTTATGGAAAAACGCCGCTCAAAGCAGCCGCTTGAATTTCCGAGTGCAGGCAGCACGTTCAAGCGTCCTGAGGGCGCTTATGCCGCACAACTTATCGAAGAATGCGGCTTGAAAGGCTTCACGGTCGGAAATGCACAGGTCAGCGAGAAACACAGCGGCTTCGTCATAAACCGAGGCGGGGCAAGCTTTGACGATGTTATGGCTGTTATCGCAGCGGTAAAAAAGACCGTTGCCGAAAAAACAGGCTATAAGCTTGAGTGTGAACCTATCATCATTTCGGAGAGGGAGGAATACGGAAAATGAAATTTCTCATAGTAACGGGACTTTCGGGTTCGGGAAAATCGGGCGTAATAAATGTCCTCGAAGATATCGGATATTACTGCATCGACAATATTCCGCCGCAGCTTATCCCGAAGTTCGCCGAGATATGCATAAAATCGGATAAGATGATCCACAATGTCGCTATCGTCACCGATATCCGAGGGGGGGAGCTTTTCCTCGAGCTTGACGAGGGCATCGCCTACTTCAAGGAAAACGGACTTAACTATAAGATACTTTTCCTCGATGCTTCCGATGATGTTCTTATAAGAAGATACAAGGAAACGCGCCGCAGACACCCTCTTGACGAGCAAACACACGGCAATCTGCTCCGTGCTATCACGACCGAGCGCCAGATGCTTATGTCTGTGCGTGAAAATGCCGATTACTACATAGACACCTCCGACCTTTCAATGGCACAGCTCAAAGAAACGCTCTACACGCTTTTCCTTGACAATCCGAACGATTCAATGGTCGTAAAGGTAATGTCTTTCGGCACGAAATTCGGCTGCGCAAGAGAGGCTGACCTCGTTTTTGACGTTCGATGCCTGCCGAATCCTTTCTATATCCCCGAACTCAAAGAGCATACGGGTCTTGAAGAGTGCGTGAGCGGCTATGTTATGCAGTTCGACCAGTCAAAGGAGCTGCTGAAAAAGCTCACCGACCTTATCGACTTCCTCATTCCGCTTTATCATCGCGAGGGCAAGAGCCAGCTTGTCATTGCGTTCGGCTGTACGGGCGGAAAGCACCGCAGCGTTACCTTTGCCGAGGCTATTTTCAAGCATTTGCAGGAAAATGGCGTTCGCAGCCGAATATGCCACCGAGATATAAACAAAAAGTAAGGGAATACCTATGTCGTTTTCATATTCCGTTAAAAAAGAATTGTGCGGCCTTATGACCGACCGTGACAGAAAGTTCGCCTGCCTTTACGGTATGCTTCTTTTCTGCAAAAATTTTGATGCAGACAGTATCGTTTTCCAGACGGAGAACGATATGGTCTGCAATTTGTTCTGCGAGCTTGCGGACGATGTCCTTGAACGTCACAAGGTCGTGACGGTTTCAAGCAATGAGAAGAAAAACAACACGGTTCTATACACTTTGAGCATTGAAAAGCTTGAAGACCGTGAGGAAATAATCTACCGCTTTCATATTTCGAGCCGCAGTCTTATCCATCGGATACAGCGTGAAAATATCAACAATAATGACATTTTCGCCTTTGTCGCAGGCGCATTTTTATCCTGCGGAAGTATTTCCGAGCCGCTCAAAGATTACCACCTCGAATTTTCTGTGCCGTATTATAACCTTATGCTCGACCTGACGGAGCTTCTCGGCGAGATAGGCTTCAACGTAAAATCGACCGAGCGAAAGGGCAACCACGTTATCTATATGAAAGACAGCGAGGTAATAGAGGATCTTATCACATTTATGGGTGCAACGATGTCCTCGATAGAGCTTATGAACGTGAAAATCCTCAAAGACGTTCGCAACAAGGCGAACCGAATTGCCAACTGCGATGCGGCAAACATCGACCGAACGCTCAAAGCCTCCGACAAGCAGATAGCAGACATTGAGTACATAGCCGATAAGATAGGTATGGAAAATATGCCGCCCGACCTTGCCGAAATTGCCGAGGTCAGGCTCGAATTTCCCGAAATGTCGCTCAAAGAGCTTGGCGAGGAGCTGGAAAAGCCGCTCGGACGTTCGGGAGTGAACCACCGCTTAAAGCGAATTTCCGCACTTGCCGAACAGCTTCGTGAGGAATACAACGAACCGGAAACAGAAGAATAATTATGGATAATTTTGTGAATCTTCATCTTCACAGCGAATACAGCCTGCTTGACGGCGCTTGCCGCATTAAGGATCTTGTCGCAAGGGCAAAAGCACTCGGGCAGAACGCTGTCGCTGTCACCGACCACGGCAATCTTTATGCTGCGGTCGAATTTTATAAAGAGGCAAAGGCGCAGGGGATAAAGCCTGTTATCGGCTGCGAAGTTTATGTTGCACCACGAACACGCTTCGATAAAATTTCGGGCTTGGACGGAAAGCCTTATCACCTTGTACTGCTCTGCGAAAACAACGAGGGTTATCACAACCTTGTAAAGCTTGTTTCGATAGGCTATACCGAGGGATTTTACAACAAGCCGAGAGTAGATATCGAAGTTCTGCAAAAATACTGCAAGGGCATAATTGCGCTTTCGGGCTGTATCGCAGGAGAGCTGCCGCGCCTGCTTGCCAACGGCGAATATGACAAGGCAAAGGAAACCGCGCTTTTGTACCGTGATATCTTCGGCGAGGGCAACTATTATATCGAGATTCAGAACCACGGGATCCGTGAGGAAATGTCCGTCCTGCCGCTTCTGTTCAGGCTTTCCGCCGAAACGGGGATACCGCTCTGCGCAACCAACGATGCGCACTATATTACCAAAGCCGATGCGAAGGTCCAGCGTGTGCTGATCGCAATTCAGACGAACACGCCGCTCAGTCAGCCGACACCGCTTGCTTTTCCGACTGCTGAATTCTATATGAAAACGCACGATGAAATGGCAAGGCTTTTCCCGAATCATCTTGATGCGATAGAAAACACCGTGAAAATCGCCGAGCGATGCAATGTCGAATTCGAGTTCGGCAGGATAAAGCTTCCCCGTTACGAAGCCGAGGGCGTGACCGACAACAAGGCGTATTTCGTTCGGCTTTGCAGGGACGGATTGAAAAAGCGCTATGGCGAAGTGCCGCCGAAGGCTTACGAAGAGCGCCTTGAATATGAGCTTGACGTTATAATCAAAATGGGTTATACCGATTACTACCTTATCGTGTGGGATTTTGTCAACTATGCGAAAACGCACGATATTTCCGTAGGTCCCGGGCGAGGCTCGGGCGCAGGAAGTATTGCGGCTTACTGCATAGGCATAACGAACATCGACCCGATGATGTACGATCTGCTCTTTGAGCGTTTCCTCAATCCCGAGCGTGTTTCGATGCCCGATTTTGATATCGACTTCTGCTATGAAAAACGTCAGCTTGTCATTGATTATGTCGTACGGAAATACGGCAGTGACCGTGTTGCACAGATAATAACGTTCGGAACAATGGCGGCAAAGGCGGCTATCCGTGATGTTGGGCGAGTTATGGAAATGTCCTATCAGAAAACGGACGAGGTCGCAAAGCTTATCCCGTTTGAACTTCACACAACGCTCGACCGTGCGCTTGAAAACAGTCCCGAGCTGAAAAAGCTTTATATGTCCGACAGCGATGTTCACGAACTCATAGACACCGCGAAGAAAATAGAGGGTATGCCCCGTCACGCTTCAACTCACGCGGCAGGCGTTGTTATCTCCGATGCGCCCGTGAGCGATTATGTCCCCGTGCAGAAAAATGACGGCGCGATAGTAACGCAGTACCCGATGAATATCCTCGAGAGCCTCGGACTGCTGAAAATGGATTTTCTCGCACTGCGAAATCTCACGGTTATTGACGGAACGGTCAAGGACATTCGCCGAACAGAACCGAATTTTGATATTGATAAAATTCCGCTCGATGACGAAGCGGTCTTTGCGATGCTTTCCGCAGGAGAATCGGACGCTGTTTTCCAGTTTGAAAGCGCAGGAATGAAGCAGGTTCTTGAACGGCTCAGACCCGAGTCGATAGAGGACCTCATCGCAGTGCTTTCGCTCTACCGCCCCGGTCCTATGGACAGTATCCCCCGCTATATCGAGAACAAGCGCCACCCCGAAAAGATAACCTACAAGCACCCCCTGCTCGAAGATATCCTGAACGTCACCTACGGCTGTATCGTTTATCAGGAGCAGGTCATGCAGATATGCCGAAAGCTTGCAGGCTATTCCTACGGCAGAGCAGACCTTGTGCGCCGCGCAATGGCTAAGAAAAAGGCTGACGTTATGGAAAAGGAGCGAAGCGTTTTCATCGACGGCGCAGTGAAGAACGGAGTTTCTGCCGAAACCGCCGAGGATATTTTCAACGAGATGTCCGGCTTCGCTTCGTATGCGTTCAATAAATCCCACGCCGCCGCTTATGCCCACGTTGCGTATCAGACGGCTTACCTCAAATGCCACTATTATAAAAAGTATATGGCACAGGTCATGACGAACGAGTTTGCTTCGCAGGGAAAGCTTATTGACGATATCGCACTCTGCGAAAAGAACGGCGTGAAAATACTCTGCCCCGATATCAACAGAAGCGGCGCAGGCTTTACAGCAGATGAGAACGGTATCCGTTTCGGTCTGCTCGCAGTGAGAAACCTCGGCAGAACAGCTATCGACAATATCATTGAGGAGCGCAGAAAAGGCGGGACATTCCGCTCGCTTGATGAATTCTGCCGAAGAATGAGCGGAAAGGACGTAAACCGAAAGGCTGTCGAAAGCCTTATAAAATGCGGCGCGTTCGACAGCTTTGCACTCAACCGCCGTGAGATGATGGAGAACTACGACCGAATTTTCATCGCCCTCCAAACCGACGTGCGGAATAATATCGAGGGGCAGATGAGCTTTTTTGATTCAGTAGGCGGTGATGATTCGCCGTCAATGATAGATAACCTCCACCGAACGGAGGAATATCCGCTGAAAACACTGTTAATGTACGAAAAAGAGGCAGTCGGAATGTATATCTCGGGTCATCCCCTCGATGAGTTCAGGCTTATCTCCGCCGCCGCAAAGCATAACACGATACACAGTTTCTTCTCGGAAAATCACCCGAAAGACGGCGCACCTGTGCAGCTGATATGTATGATAACCTCGGTAAAACAGCATAACACAAAAAAAGGTGCGCAAATGGCGTTCTCGACCGTCGAGGACAACGGCGGCGAGTGCGAGGTAATCTTTTTCCCCGAAGTCTACGCCCAAAGCGTACAGCTTATCCGTACCGACAGCATAGTTTTCCTCAAAGGAAAGCTCTCATATAAGGACGAAGAGCCGAAAATACTCGCCGAAACGGTCATTCCTGCCGCACAGTATGTGGGACTTGCTGCGAAGAGCGGACTTTTTATCCGCTGTATGAGTACGGATAAGGAAAAGATAACCCGAGCAGCCGAGCTTTGCCGAAATTATAAAGGCGAAGGAAAGCTGAATTTCTATTTTGAGGATATAAAGAAATATGTCCGTCCGAAATCAGCCGACGGCGTGAATATAACCGAAGAACTGCTCGAAAAGCTTGCGGATATCGTGGGAGAGGGGAATATCGCTTTAATGCGTAATTCGTAATTTTTTGCGGAGCTGACATTTGTATGGCGTTGCGAAGCCAAGCAAAAGTTTCGTCCACCTTTTCAAAGGTGGCAGGGGTCAAGGG
>OHSO01001363.1_pt1 | contig 10672 bp, 9 predicted proteins | sample 1578651 | NCBI WGS metagenome assembly OHSO01 (sample SAMEA3879524, study PRJEB24766) | human gut metagenome | biome: human-associated habitat; feature: feces | place: USA | collected 1985/1987 | reverse complement strand
GATCCTGAAGGTCATCATCGAGACCTGCCTGCTGACCGATGACGAGAAGCGCAGGCTTGCGGATTATTATATAGATTCATTTGAAGAGTTATTTGTGCAGGATAAGAATGTACAAAAATAAGGAGCAGGATGATACATGATTTTTTGCCCATATGTAAGGGCGATATGAAAAAGAGGGGCTGGGATGAGTGCGACTTTGTGTATATCACGGGGGATGCATACGTGGACCATTCATCGTTCGGACCGGCGATAATAAGCAGGATACTTGAGGCACACGGCTACAGGGTTGGAATTATTGCCCAGCCAGACTGGAAGAACAGGGAGAGCATTACAATACTTGGAAGACCGAGACTGGGCTTCCTTGTGAGCGCCGGCAACATGGATTCAATGGTTAACCATTATACCGTTTCCAGGAAAAGGCGTCATACGGATGCGTACTCACCGGGAGGCAGAATGGGGCTTCGGCCGGATTATGCAACGGTTGTATACTGCAATCTTATAAGGCAGACATATAAGGATGTACCTATAATTATCGGAGGAATAGAGGCGAGTCTGCGTCGACTGTCACATTATGATTACTGGTCGGACAAGGTTAAGCATTCAATACTGATTGATTCGGGAGCAGACCTGATATCATACGGAATGGGAGAGCATTCAATAGTAGAGATAGCAGATGCATTGGATGCCGGAATTAATGTAAAAGATATAACATATATAAGAGGAACCGTTTACCGTACTGATTCGACGGATAATATAACCGAGGAATATATAGAACTGCCATCGTATGATGAGGTGAGTACGGACAAGAAACAGTATGCACACAGCTTCTACAGCCAGTACTGCAATACGGATCCGTTTGTTGCAAAGATACTTGTAGAAAAAGTTAAGAACAAGATGTATGTGGTTCAGAATCCCCCGGCGTATCCGCTTACACAGCAGGAGATGGATGATGTGTATGCACTTGATTATATGTGTGATTATCATCCGGTGTATAAGAAGGATGGTGGGATACCGGCACTGTCAGAGATTAAGTTCAGTCTCACGAGCAACAGAGGATGCTTTGGCGGATGCAGTTTCTGCGCCCTTACATTTCATCAGGGACGTATAGTCCAGACGAGAAGCCATGAAAGCATAATTAATGAAGCAAAGCATATGACTGAGGAAAAAGATTTTAAGGGATATATCCATGATGTAGGAGGCCCGACTGCTAACTTCAGGCATACATCCTGCGATAAACAGCTCAGATATGGTACATGCCCTTCAAAACAGTGTCTGTTTCCAAAACCGTGTAACAACCTGAAAGTAGACCACAAGGATTATGTGGCGCTGCTGCGTAAGCTGCGTAAGCTTCCTAAGGTCAAGAAAGTATTTGTAAGGTCGGGAATAAGATTTGATTATGTTATGGCTGACAGTGATGATACATTCTTAAGGGAATTATGCGAGAATCACATAAGCGGGCAGCTCCGCGTGGCTCCGGAGCATATAAGCGATAACGTACTTAAGATGATGGGAAAGCCTTCTAATGATGTATATATGGCATTCCTTAACCGGTATGCAAAGATCAACAAAAAGACAGGCAAGGAGCAGTTTGTTGTTCCTTATCTTATGTCATCGCATCCGGGGTCGACTATGAAAGAGGCAATTGAACTTGCTGAGTATGTAAGAGATATGGGGTACATACCTGAACAGGTGCAGGATTTTTATCCTACCCCGTCAACATTGTCTACATGCATGTATTATACAGGATATGATCCACGTACAATGGAGAAAGTGTACACACCGAGAAGTCCGCATGAGAAGGCGATGCAGCGTGCACTTATCCAGTACCGCAATCCGGAGAATTATGAACTTGTAAAGGAAGCGCTGCTTTCCAACGGAAGAAGTGACCTGATAGGATTTGACAGACATTGTCTCATTCCACCGCGTAAGATGGCAGCAAGAGGTGAAAGATTTGAAAAGACAGGGAAGAAGAGAAAAAGGAATACCAGGGTACATTAAGGCACGAAAGACCATGTACATTGTGGCTGTATCAATAGGACTTGCCATTGTTGCGGCGTTCTTTGTGACAGGACTTATACTGTGTAAGACGCGCAATAATCTGCTGACTGTGATGGCGATACTCATGGTGCTGCCGACAGCCAAATTTGCAGTAGATCTGATTATGTGCATAGCATGCCGGCCGGTAAGTGATGAACTGTATGAAAGAATTGAAGCTGCAGATGACAAATTCCTTCACAAATATGAGTGCTTATTCACATCCAGGGAAAAGGCAACATATGTTACGGCACTTGTCATAACACCTCATGCAGTGTGTGCATATACAACAGATGCAAAAGCAGATGCAGGCAGATTTAAGGCAGATCTTGAAAAGTACATAAAAGAGGCAAGGCTTTCGGCTACAGTATCATTATATAATGATGAGAATCAGTTCATCAAAAAAGTAAAGCTTATGTCTGAAAGCAGGGATACAAAGCTTACGAAGGAAGAATCGGACCGCATGCAGTGGATATGGGAATCGGCACGCTGCATGTGTATGTAATCACATAAAATGGAGAGGTGCAATGAAAGAACTTGTTATATCTTCACGCGAGGCAGGGCTGAGACTGGACAGATATCTTGAAAGATATCTGTGCAACGCGCAGAAGAATTTTATATATAAGATGCTCCGCAAAAAAAATATAACACTGAATGACACAAAGTGTAACGGTAATGAAAAGCTGGCTGGTGGCGACAGAATTAAGATATTTTTCTCTGACGAAACTCTTCGTAAGTTCACATCGGCCGAAAAAGATACAACACACCGGGATGTCCCTGATAAGATAAAGCTGAAAGTTATGTATGAGGATGAAGATATTGTTATCATAGACAAGCCGTCAGGAATGCTCTCACAGAAGGCATCAGCAGGTGATAAGTCGCTTGTTGAATATGTAACGGAGTACCTTCTTGATACGGGAAGTCTTACGCAGAAAGATCTTATTACATTCAGACCCGGTATCTGTAACAGACTTGACCGTAATACGAGCGGACTTGTTGTTGCGGGCAAGACAATAAAAGGACTTCAGGAGATGTCAGAAGCATTCAGGGACAGAACACTCCACAAGTATTATATATGTGTTGTTGCGGGACGGATTAATGAACGCAGCAGAGTAAGCGGCTATCTTGTACGTGATGAAAAGACTAACAAATCCACGATATATGCAGATTATAAGGAAGCCCTGGATAATGCAGAGGCTGACATGATCAATAATATTGAAACGGAATATATTCCGGTTGTTTCTAATGACAATTTCACCCTTCTTAAGGTGAAGCTTATAACCGGACGTACACATCAGATAAGGGCGCATCTTGCGTCGCTTGGGCATCCGATTGCCGGTGATGTGAAGTATGGCAGCAGGAAGATTAATAAACGAATGTCAGACCAATATCATATAAAAAGCCAGATGCTGCATGCGTATGAGCTTGATTATCCGCAAAGAGGACTGTGTGTCAGAACGGATATTCCGAAGGAGTTTGACAGGGTACTCAAAGGTGAACATATATGGGAACATGGAATTCAAGAGGACTTAGAGGCTCTACATTAGAAGAGCTGATTAATCATAGCAATGACAGATACAGAACATCAGGACTGGCACTTATACAGAAGGTTCCGACACCGATTACCCCGGTTAAGATGGACAAAGGCACCGGGCAGATTACTCTGGCATATTTTAACCAGAAGAGTACGGTGGATTATATAGGTGTTGTCCAGGGAATTCCGGTATGCTTTGATGCCAAAGAATGTGCGTCAGATACATTCCCGATTCAGAATATCCATGAGCATCAGATTGAATTCATGAGCGATTTTGAGAAGCAGGGCGGGATTACATTTATCATTGCTGATTTTGTGATGCGTAATGAGACATATTACATTCCGTATTCAGATGTAATGCGGTTCTGGAAACGTGCCAGAGATGGCGGGCGAAAGAGCTTTACTTATGAAGAGATAAATAAAGAGTTTAAAATTCGTTCTCATAATGGTATAATGGTTCATTATATTGAAATGCTTCAGAAAGATCTTGATGTGAGGGACAGCTATGGAAAGTAACTATATTGAGAAGTACGAACTGATTGACGGTTGGGCAATTATTAATGTTAATTTTGAGATTGTATCTGCTAATGAAAGTTATTACAGATTTGCAGGTATTGCGAGAAATTATACAATAACAGATGTAATACATCAGGTTGATCTTGACGATTTTATAGAGGTGGCTAATTCACTTAAGACCAATGCATCCAAGACAATGGTTCTGCGTATGCGCCGTGTTGATAATTCATACAGATGGATTATGGCCGAGATACGACGGGGTGAGTTGCGTGGCAATAAGACTGATGATGCCGATGAAGAATCTGCATATGAATATCTTGAACTTAAGCTTAATGATATACAGGCACTTAAGCATCAGAATCAGAATCTCCGTCAGATGATTAATGAATACAGTCATCTGCTTTCACTCGAAGGAGAGCTTGTATATGCAATTGACTGCAGGCTGAGAGACGTTACAATATACAGATTTATAGATGATGAGATGTCTGTCGTTGATACAAGACCGCTTGTTGATATAGCAGCAGAGTACAGGGCACCGGGAATTATTCCTGATGATGAGAAGGCTGAATTTGAAGCACTGTGTTCGGATATAGATAATGGTTCGGCAAGATTTGTACATAAGTTTCACGTTAATTCATCGGAATACAGTGTACTGAGCAGCGGTCTCATTGAATTCAAGGGAAGTACTTATTATCTTGAAGGAAAAAAGACAAGAATAGTAGGAACTATTAAGGTGCTTGAAGAGGGAATATCATTCTCAAAGAATCTTCTTGGTGATGATAAGGAAAGCCGTAATCTGACAAGCACCGGTGTGCTTAAGTATATTAAGGACAGCATTACATATACTCCGTCCGGTGAGATGATGCTTATGCTTCTGCAGATTGACGGACTTGATAAGATGGCGGCAAAGTACGGCAAAAAAGCCGCTGATGACACGTTCAGGCTTGTGCTTGATATGTGCAGGGATAAGGTATGGTGCAGAGGTGTTGCCGGTGCAGATGATAATAATATAATTTATATTGCCGTAAGGGATATCAATGTTGAAGTTAATGCGAGAGCATTTATCGAATCTCTCAGGACCATGATTAAGTGGAGATACATGCTGCTTAACAATGATAAGATTACATTTTCAATAGGAGTTTCCCGCTATCCGTTCAACGGCAAGGATTATGACAAGATGATTCTTAAAGCCAGAAGAGCACTGGAGATTGCCAATGAAAAAGGACACAACAGATTTATAATATATAAAGAGATGCTTCATGGAGAGATATAAAGCCATTGACATAAGTTCATGTTTAATATATAATTCTAATCATTCTAGCGCGATAACACGTTACCACGCTAAAGTGACATAGCGTAAGGAGAGATTTATGAAAAAGGAACGACTGCTTCATACACCTGAAGGTGTACGTGATATTTATAACGGAGAATGTGCCAGAAAGCTTATGGTCCAGAACAGGATTCATGATGTCCTGAAGTCATATGGCTATAATGACATATCTACTCCTACATTTGAATTCTTTGATGTGTTCAATAAGGAGAGAGGAAGTGTGGCATCTAACGAGATGTTCAAGTTCTTTGACAGGGATGGCAATACACTTGTGCTTCGTCCTGATATGACACCTTCGATTGCAAGGACTGCTGCCAAGTATTATGGTGACAGCAATATGACGCTTAAGCTGTGCTACATCGGCAATACATTTATTAACAATCATAATTATCAGGGACGTCTCAAGGAGACAACACAGATTGGAGCAGAGCTTATCGGAGATTCGTCAATATATGCCGATGCAGAGATAATCTCTATGGTGATTGATTCTCTTTTGAGTTCGGGACTTAAGGAATTTCAGGTTGAGATAGGACAGGTCCAGTTCTTCAGAGGACTTCTTAAGGAAGCAGGAATAGATACCGATACGGAAGATGAGCTTGTTGAGCTTATGCTTAATAAGAATTTTTACGGAGTAGAGGAACTTCTGAAATCACAGAATCTTGATGACAGTCTTACCGATACACTCCTTGTTCTGCCACAGCTTTTTGGCTCAGTTGAAGTACTTGACAGGGCGCGCTCTATTACAAGTAATGAAGAAGCACTTGAAGCTATTGCATATCTTGAGGAACTTTATGGAATGCTTGCACAGAACGGATATGACAAATATATTACATTTGACCTTGGAATGCTCAGTAAGCATAAGTACTATACCGGAGTTATATTCAACGGATATACATACGGTACGGGGGATGCAGTAGTCAAGGGCGGACGTTATGATAAGCTTATAGGACAGTTCGGAAGTGATAAGGCATCAATCGGATTTTCACTCACGGCCGACCAGCTTATGGTAGCGTTAGAACGCCAGAAGATAGAGATACCTTGCGACAGGAACGGAGTAATGATACTTCACACGCCTTCACAGTGGAGCAGAGCGGTAAAGCTTGCAGCACAGCTGCGCAATGCAGGAGTCAGCGCCAGCATGTTATGCAGCAGGTCAATTGATGACAGCGAGTGCAGGGCATATGCAGAGTCATCGGATATTACGGATATTATCTCAATGACAGACGGTGAGGATGTAAGAATCCTTAATCTTGCGTCAGGTGATATTAAGACTGCTGCAGCACAGGATGTTTTAAAATTGCTTTAAGAATTCAGCGCATGATGCGCTATGATGGAGGTTGTTATGGGTAACGACAGATATATAACATTTGCACTTGCCAAGGGAAGACTTGCCAGGAAGACATTGCAGATATTTGAAGAGATAGGGATTACTTGCGATGAGATGAAGGATGAGAACTCAAGAAAGCTTATATTCACTAATGAGGATCTTAAGCTCAGATTCTTCCTTGCCAAGGCAACGGATGTTCCTACATATGTGGAGTACGGAGCTGCTGATATAGGAATTGTTGGAAAGGATACGATACTTGAAGAGGGACGCAAGCTCTATGAAGTTCTTGATCTTAAGACCGGCAACTGCAGGATGTGCGTGTGCGGACCACAGTCGGCAAGGGAGCTTCTGATGCACCATGAACTTATCAGAGTTGCGACAAAGTATCCTAATATTGCCAAGGATTATTTCTATAATAAGAAACATCAGACGGTTGAGATAATCAAGCTTAACGGTTCAATAGAGCTTGCACCTATCGTAGGGCTGTCAGAGGTTATTGTCGATATAGTCGAGACAGGAGCCACACTCAGGGAGAATGGACTTACGGTACTTGAGGAGGTATGTCCGTTATCTGCAAGAATGGTTGTTAATGAAGTAAGCATGAAGATGCAGAATGAGCGTATTAACGATATCATTACAAGATTAAGAAAATATATTGACGAGAAGAATGCATAATAATGCATATAGCATAATGCATATAGCATAATTCATAACAGTGCATTGCACACAATGTATAATCGTCAGGGCAGGAGGCTAAGATGCGCAAAATAAAACTCACAGAGGAAAGTAAGAATAATATTCTGGAGAATCTTCTTAAGAGAAGTCCTAACAGCTACGGACAGTTTGAGAGTGCCGTTAATGAGATTCTTGAGAATGTTAAGAAGAATAAGGACGCAGCAATATTTGACTACACAAAGAGATTTGATGGGGCGGATATTAATACGGACAATATCGTTGTAACTAAGGAAGAGATTGAAGAGGCTTATACACTTGTTGACGAGAAGCTCGTGGAGGTTATCCGCAAGGCACTTGTAAATATCAGGGATTACCACCAGAAGCAGAAGCAGTACAGCTGGTTTGACAGTAAGCCGGACGGAACAATGCTTGGACAGAAGGTAACAGCTCTTTCAAGAGTAGGTGTATATGTACCGGGAGGCAAGGCTGTATATCCGTCATCAGTTCTTATGAATATTATTCCTGCTAAGGTAGCCGGAGTAGAGCAGATTGTAATGACAACGCCTCCTGCAAAGGACGGAAAGGTATATCCTGCGACACTTGTTGCAGCCAATGAAGCAGGTGTTGATGTAATCTATAAGGTTGGTGGGGCACAGGCTATAGCTGCACTTGCATACGGAACAGAGTCAATTCCTAAGGTTGATAAGATTGTCGGACCAGGTAATATATATGTAGCACTTGCCAAGAAAGCAGTATACGGGCATGTAAGCATTGACTCTGTAGCAGGTCCCAGTGAGATTATGGTTATTGCAGATGAAACAGCCAATGCACATTATGTTGCGGCGGATCTCCTTTCACAGGCAGAGCATGACCAGATGGCATCTGCAATACTTGTAACTACAAGTGATGAGCTTGCAGATAAGGTATCGGCAGAGATTGACGGATATCTTCCTAAGCTTTCTCGCCGTGAGATAATTGAGAAGTCACTCGAGAATTACGGATATATACTTGTTGCCAGTGATCTTGAAGAGGCAATTGATGTGGCTAACGAGATTGCATCAGAGCATCTTGAGATAGTAACTAAGGATCCGTTCAATACAATGACAAAGATTAAGAATGCAGGAGCTATTTTCCTTGGGGAATACAGCTCAGAGCCGCTTGGTGATTACTTTGCAGGACCTAACCACGTACTTCCTACCAACGGAACTGCCAAGTTCTTCTCACCGCTCAGTGTGGATGACTTCATTAAAAAATCGAGCATCATTATGTACTCAAGAGAAGCACTTGAGCCTATCCATGAGGATATTGAGACATTTGCAAAGGCAGAAAAGCTTACTGCACATGCCAATTCAATACATGTAAGATTTGAATAGTTAACTGACACGGAGGAACAGGATATGTCATCAGATTTCAGAACTGCAACTGTGGAACGTAATACAAGTGAGACACAGATTAAGTGTACATTTAAGATAGATGGAAGAGGCGAGGCATCGGTAGATACGGGAATAGGCTTCTTTGATCATATGCTTAAGAGTTTTGCCAGGCATGGACTTTTTGATCTGCAGATGAACGTAAAGGGAGATCTTTACGTTGACTGCCACCATACGATAGAGGATGTCGGCATTGTGCTTGGTCAGGCGATAGCACAGGCAGTAGGCGACAAAAAGTCTATTTGCCGCTATGGAGACTGCATTCTTCCTATGGATGAAGCACTTATATTATGTGCGATTGATTTATCAGGAAGACCATATCTTGTATTTGAGTCACAATTCACTTCCAATATGGTTGGATATTTTGATACACAGATGGTTAAAGAATTCTTCTATGCCATATCATACAGTGCAGGAATGAACCTTCATATAAGAAAGATAACCGGTGAGAATGACCACCACATTATTGAGGGAATGTTCAAGGCATTTGCCAAGGCTTTAGATGAAGCTTGTATGAAAGATGCAAGAATTAAATCAGTATTATCTACAAAGGGAAGCCTGTAAATATAAATATTAAGTAAAGATTGGAGCATACAATGAGATTATACCCAGCTATTGATATTAAAGACGGACAGTGTGTAAGATTAAAAAAAGGTCTTTTTAATGATGTAACAGTATATTCAGATAAGCCTTATGAAATAGCCAGGGGCTTTGAACAGGACGGTGCTAAATTCATACATACTGTTGACTTGGATGGTGCATTAAAGGGGCGTGGCGTAAATGCTGACACAATCAGAAAGATAGTATCAAGTGTCAATATACCTGTCCAGATGGGCGGTGGAGTAAGAACACTTGAGAATATTAAAGAAGTTCTCGACCTTGGTGTATACCGTGTAATTATTGGTACTAAGGCAGTTGAAAATCCTGATTTCATAAAGCAGGCAATTGATAAATTCGGACCTGAACATATTGTTGTTGGTGTTGATGCCAAGGACGGGCTTGTAGCCGTTGAAGGCTGGGAAAAGGTAAGTGACAAGACTGCTCTTTCTTTAGCTTTGGCTATGAAAGATATGGGTGTCCAGACAATTGTCTATACTGATATATCTAAAGATGGTATGCTTCAGGGTCCTAATATTGAACAGACTAAGCTTTTATCTGATAAGACAGGAATTAATATAATCGCTTCTGGCGGAATGTCCTGTGTGCAGGATTTAAAGAATATCAATGATGCAGGTATCCACGGAGCAATAATTGGGAAAGCCTTATATGAGAACAGAATTAACCTTAAAGACGCTGTTGATATGTTTGAATCTGGAAGTTCTGTAATTGAAGCTTCTAAAAAGCTTAATACAAGCCTTTCATTTTCTGATTTCAAGCTTAACTCAGATGGTTTAATTCCAGTAGTTGTACAGGACTATGTCAATAATGAAGTGCTTATGGTTGCATATATGAACGAAGAAGCCTATAACCATACTGTTAATACAGGGGTTATGACTTATTACAGCAGAAGCCGTCAGGAGTTATGGATTAAGGGTGAAACTTCCGGACATTATCAGTATGTAAGTTCACTTGACATTGACTGTGATAATGATACAATACTTGCAAAGGTACGTCAGATAGGTGCAGCCTGCCACACTGGCAATAGAAGCTGTTTCTACCGTAATCTGTACCTTAGAGATTTATAATTCATAGATGAGAGCAGGATATGACTATTAAATATATCATTACACAGATTAACGATAATATAATATATTCAAAGTATAACAACAACGGTTGTCTTAGTCTTAATATAGTAGACAAAAGCAGTCTGGTTGGTAATATATACA
>OHSO01001362.1_pt1 | contig 10675 bp, 9 predicted proteins | sample 1578651 | NCBI WGS metagenome assembly OHSO01 (sample SAMEA3879524, study PRJEB24766) | human gut metagenome | biome: human-associated habitat; feature: feces | place: USA | collected 1985/1987 | reverse complement strand
TGGAAAAGGCGAAGGAGCCCACGCTGTCCGACCTGCTGGTGGACTACTTCAATCTCCGCAATGAGCAGCGCAGCGATTGGTCTGGCAAGGCAAAACTGAAATGCACTATTCGGGACTTTGAGGAAGTCAAACAGGCGGTGGACTATATGAAAGCCCATTCCCTGAACACCATCGAGGATTTGGACACTGCAATTTCTAACCTGAACCAGACCGCCGCCCCTCTCCGCAAGCAGTTGAAGCAGAACGAAAACCGTATGCGGGCAATCGCCCAGATCAAGGACGCTGCCGCCGCCCATGCCAAGCTGAAGCCCATCCACGACACCTTTATCAAGAAGAACTTCAAGTTGACCAAGGACGCTTACGCTGCCCAGCACAAGGACGAGCTGGACGCATTCAATAAAGCCGTCCGCACCCTGATAAAGCTGAACGGCAGCACAGCGGTGGATTTTTCGGCATTGGATGCCGAATTTTCTGCGCTGCAATCCAGCAGCGCAGAGTTGCGCACCCAACTGGAAACCTTGCAGCCGGATGTCTCTGCCCTGAAAAGTGTCCGCAAGTATATCGACATGGTACTGAATAAGCAGCAGCTTTCCGTACCGGGCGGCAAGACCCCGGAAAAGGAATCGGTGCTGAAAAAGCTGGAAGAAGCCAAGGCGGCGCAATCCCAGAAGAAGGCCGAGCAAAAAAATCACACACCGGAACTTTAAGGAGAAAGAAATATGACCTACACCCAAGCCCAGATCGACAAAGCCAATGCGGTGGATCTGGAAAAATTTCCCCGGGCGCAGGGCGAAACGCTGGTGCGCAGCGGAAAGGAGTATCGCTGGAAAACCCACGACAGCCTGACCGTCTGCGGAAACAAATGGTTCCGGCACAGCCAGAGCCAAAACCGCCGCTCCCAAGAATCCCAATTTATGAAAAGAACGCAGGCAGAACTTTTCGCAAAGGTGAAGGCTCTGCCTGCTTTTTTGCACCCCTGCCGCACTTTTCTCTTCGCCGCAAATGTGCTACAATAGCCTTAGCATAAGGAAAAGGGGAACGCGCATGGCCAGAAACAGGCAGAACCTGAACATCATCTACATCTCGGACCGAATGCGGGAGACGCTGCGGCCTATAGCGTCCTGTTCGCTCACGGCGGTGGTGGCCCCCATGGGCTACGGTAAAACGATGGCGGTGCGCTGGTTCTTGGCAGAGCAGGCCAAGGCGGGGGCCGTGGTGCTACAAGCCAGCATCTACTCGGATAACCGCTCCATCTTCTGGAAAAGCGTGCAGAAGGCCTTTGCCGCCGCCGGGCTGACGGTGCTGGAGGGCTACGACTGCCCCGCCGACGCCAGCGGTGCGGCTTTGCTGCTGGAGGACCTGTGTGCCGCGCTGGGCGGTAAAACGCCCTACTATCTTTTTCTGGACGATTTCCACCTGCTGGGGGACGAGCGGGTGGCGCAGTTTTTGTGTCGGCTGGCCTACCGCCTGCCCGAGAACGTCCACCTTATCGTGGCCAGCCGCAACCGCTTTCTGCCCGGGGAGCAGGTGGTGCGGCTGGGGCGGCGGCTCCACCGCATCGAGGCCGATGGCCTCCGCCTGAACCGGGAGGAGCTGCTGGCCTACACCCACCGCTGCGGCGTGGAGATCACCGCCGCCCAGGCCGAGAGCCTGCTGCGCTCCTGCGAGGGGTGGTTCTCCGCCGTCTACCTGAACCTCCATGCCCTGGCCGAGCGGGGGAGCCTGCTGCAGCCGGGGTCGGACATCTACGCCATGTTCACCGCCGCCATGCTGGAGTCCCTGCCCGAGAAGACCCGGGGCTTCCTCGCTGTGATGGGGCTGGCCGATGAGTTCACGGTGGAGATGGCCCGGGCTGTCACCGCCCTGCCCGACGCGGAGGAGGTGCTGCGGGCCCTCACCCAGCAAAACGCCTTTGTCACCCGCCTGCCGGACGGGGTGAGCTTCCGCTTCCACCACATGATGAAAGAGTGCGCTGAGCGGCTCTTTGCCCAGCTGCCCGCCGCCCGGCAAACGGAGGTCTGGCAGCGGTATGGCCGCTGGTATGCCCAAAAAGCCCAGTACCTCCACGCGCTGCAGGCCTTTGAGCACTGCGGCGACCACGATGCAGCCCTTGCCGTCATCGAGGCGGACGCGGGGAATCTGCTTGCATCCCTCAGCCCCGCCGAGCTGCTGCAGCGGCTGGACCGCTGCCCGGTGGAAGCGCCGCAGCGCCACCCGCTGGCCATTTTGGTGCTGATGCGCCGGATGTTCACCTGGCAGCAGATCCCCAAAATGATGGAGCTGAAAGCCCTGCTGGAAGCCGCCGTGGCCCAACACCCCGAGTGGCCCGCCGCCGAGCGGGGCAACCTGCTGGGGGAGTGCGATCTCATCCAGAGCTTCTTGTTCTACAACGACATCACCCAGATGAGCCGCCTCCACCGCAGCGCCAGCCGCCAGATGAGCCGCCCCGCCGTCACCCTGCGCAACAGCGGCAGCTGGACCTTCGGCTCCCCCTCGGTGCTGATGATGTACTACCGCGCCCCCGGGGAGCTGGGCAAAGAACTGGCCGAAATGTACGAGTGTATGCCCCATTATTATAAGATCACCAACGGCCACGGCCGGGGGGCCGAGCTTTTGATGGACGCGGAAGCCGCCTACCTGCAGGGGGCGTGGGAGAAAGCCGCCGTGCTGCTGGAGCGGGCCCGGGCCGATGCCGCCGGGCAGGAGAACATGACCCTCTGTTGCGACTTTTTGGCCCTGCGGCTGACCCTGTGCGGCAAGGGGAAAGAGGAGTACGATTTTGCCGCCAAGCGCGCCGCCCTGCTGCAAAAGCACGACGGGGTGCAGGTGCATCTGCTGGAGAGCATCGCCGCTTATTTCTACGCTTTGCAGGGCAGGCCGGAGCAGGCCCCGGAGCTGTTCCGGGAGCACAAGCTGGCCGAGGTGAGCTTCTTTGGGCCCTGCCGCCCCATGATGTCTCTCATCGAGCAGCAGGTCTGGCTGGCGCAGGGGGAGTACGTGAAGGTGATTGCCCACAGCGAGGGCCTGCTGCGCCGGTGCGAGACCATGCACTACGGTCTGGTGGGCCTGCAGGCCCGCATCCAGCTGGCGGCGGCGCAACTGCGCTTCGGCCAGAGGGCCGAGGCCCGGGCCACGCTGGCAGCGGCTTTGCTGGACGCTGTGCAGGACGATTTCTGGGTGCTCTTTGTGGAGCAGTATCCCGCTCTGGCCCCCCTGCTGGAAGGGGAGGACTGGGCCGTGTGCGAGCCGCGTCTGGGGCCCTTCGTGGCCCGCATCCTGCCCGCAGGCCGGGCCTTTGCCGCCCGGCTGGGTCTGCGGGCCCCCGCCCCCGCGCCGGAGCTGCCCCTGACCGACCGCGACCGGGAGCTGGCCCGTCTGGTGGCCGGGCGGTGCACCAACAAGGAGATCGCCGCCGCCCTCTACCTCTCCGAGGGCACGGTGAAGCAGTACATCAACCAGCTCTACGCAAAGCTGGATATGGGCGGCGACCCCCGCACCCGCCGCGCCCGCTTGGCCGAGTGGTACCAGAAAAACGCCCCCCGGAATTAACCAAAAACTAACCCCGGGTTAATAGCAAAAACCAAAGCTCCACGGTATCCTAAAAGTGAACCGTGGAGCTTTTTTCCTGCAACAAAATTGGGTGAAAAAAGGAGGCTTTTGCAATGAAACGAAGATGGAAGAAATTCCTCGCCGGGGTGCTTTCCGCAGCCCTCGCGCTGAACCTCGCGGCCCCGCTGGCACTGGCGGGCAACTCGACGATCGGAGCAGCTTGCAGTGTGACAAGTGTGTTTCTGTATCCGGAGTATGTCGGACGGGTCGATGGTGAGAATGTGAGCTGCATTCAGGGTGAGGTATCCTATGACCATGGCCTTTTGACCTTTCACGGAGACGTGACGCTGACCACAGTTGGAGTTGCGGATTTGGGGACGGTCCCGCTGGTCAAAGCCCTCAGTGAAAAAAATCTGAGGCTGGTGGCAAACGGCAAGGTGACGGGCAGAACGAAAGGCAACGGCATTGAGGAAGCAAAAGAGATCGCCGGGGGAGAATACAATCTCACCTATGCCGATCTGGGTGCCTATTTGGATACTAAGCCGAACGGAATTTTGGGCGGAGACACAGGAACAACGATCACAGCCGGGACCGAAATCACGCTGAAAGATTTTCATACGGGCATCGGCGGAGGAGACGTCCGGATCGATGGCACCGTGAACATCACAGGGGCAATGTTCGAGGGAGCAACCTACGGCATCGCCAATTTCACTACCATGAACCCGGGCAGCGAGCTGGAGATCCATGCGGATCGGTACATCAGGAAGGATTGTCTTCTGACATACAACGGCGGCCATCTGCTTATGATTGTGGCAGAAAACGGCGACGGCAATAACATCGTCCAGGGGAGACTGAGCATCGGAAATGACGTAAGCAGGTTCTGGTATCGCACCGACGAGAATGGAGCGTATACGGAAATCAACGTGAAGGAAAATTATGAGAACTTTACGGCTGCCATAGGACAGAACCAAGACTATCTGGAACTGACGGATGTGGACCCGGACCAGCCGGAAAGCGAAACCTACGACCTCTGGGTAGCAGGCAAGCAGGTCACAAAGACCAACCAGAGCAACGTGCTGGGTGACGGCACCGTGTCCTATGACCCGGATACCCACACCCTGACCCTGAACAATGCACACCTCACGCTGGGCGAGGATGCGGAGGAAGGCATTTCCAGCTGCATCGATTCCGACTTGACGGATGATATGCTGACCATTACCGGCACCGCCACCCTTTTCGATGCCGATGGAATCCTTACGGATGGCCCGCTGACGCTGAAAGATGCAACCCTTACCATTACGGGCAATATCGATGACGACATTGGTGATGACGCGATCCGGGCAGGCCGCTCTGACGAGGACATCACCATCCAAAACAGCACTGTGACCATTGCAGGCACGAACGCGGAGGGCAACTTCTTCCAATATGGCATTCGGTGCGGCAACCTCATTGTGGCAAACAGCACGCTGAACGTGAAAGCCAACAGCTCGGCCATCGTGGCAGACGAGTTGAAGGCTTCCGGCGCAGGCACCGTCATCACGGCAGAAACGGATTCGACGGACGAGGATGATTATGCCCTCGAACTGGAGTATCTGACCAGATACGACGGCCTTGTTCTGGTGGAAGGCGAAATGAACAAGAGCAAGAAGGCGAGAATTGCCCGGCCGGAGCAGGCCCCCACGTACTTTAAGGTCTACTGGGTCGTCCATCCGGGGGACGAACCGGTGAATGGAGGAATGCAGATCCCCGGTGCGATCTTCGGCAGCGAGGAGGAAGAACGCCTCTTTGAGGGCTGGTTCCTTGAGGACGGCACCCGCTTGGAGGATAGCCCCTACTACATGGGCCCGGGCGTGGACCATGTGGGCAACCTCGACCGGGACGTGACCTTCTATGGCCATTGGCGCACCGCCGAGAGCGACGAGGGCAGCGGAGACGGCGGAGACGGCTTCGGCACCCTTCTTGCGGTCGGCGCAGTCGTGGGCGTGGCGGGCGTCGTGGCCTATCAGGTGGGCACGAAGCTCATCCTTGACCAGCTCCTGCCCGCAGGGGTGGCCGTGCCCCATACCCGCGCCGAGCTGGCAATGCTCCTCTGGAACACCGCAGGCCGCCCGGCCCCGGCCACTCTGCCCGCCTTTGCGGACGTAGCCGACCCGGAGCTGGCCCAAGCCGCCCAGTGGGCCATCGAGCAGGGCTACCTGAAAGCCCGCGCCGACGGCAGCTTTAAGCCGGACAAGGGCGTTGCCAAGTGGCGCGTCATCCGCGGCTACCGGGCAGTGACCGAACCATGACCGTGCAGGTAAAATAGCCCCACAGCACAAGGCCCCGCAGACTTTGAAAAAGGTCTGCGGGGCCGCTGTTTGTTTATGCACCTTGCCGCCGCTTGCACCAGCGGAAAGCTGCTGCCCAACATGGAGCGAATGGAGCCCTTCAACGTGATCTACCAGACCGCCGAAGACGGTCTGGGCGATACGGTCAAGCCCCGCCTGATCGAAGCCGGGGCAGACCTTGACCGGGTGCTGGTCATTGACGACAGCGAGGTGCAGTTGACCCTCTCTGACGAACGAATTGAAAAAGCCATTATCGAGAACAACGCCCGACTGGTCATCATCGACCCGATCCAGGCGTATCTCGGTGCCGATGTGGACATGAACCGGGCGAACGAAGTCCGGCCCATCTCCATGCGGTTGGGACAGGTAGCGCAGCGAACAGGCTGCGCTATTTTGCTGATTGGGCATCTGAACAAGGCCGCTGGAATGCAGAGCTTGCAGCGGGGCCTTGGCTCCATCGACATTGCTGCCGCCGTGCGCAGCGTCATGTTCATCGGCAAGCTGAAGCACGACCCCACCATGCGCATCTTGACCCACGAGAAAAGTTCTCTTGCCCCGCCGGGAGCGTCACTGGCGTTCTCTCTGGGGGACGAGGGTGGCTTCCGCTGGGTCGGCGAGTACGACATTACCGCAGACGAAATGCTGTCCGGCATCGAGCCGCAGCGGGAAACCAAGACCCAGCAAGCCAAAGACCTGATCTGCGCCCTGCTTGCCGGAGGAAAGCAGGTGCTCAGCGAGGACATCGACAAGGCGGCTCTGGAAAGGGGCATCCCCGGCAGAACCGTCCGGGATGCCAAGCGTGAACTGGGCGATGCCCTGAAAAGCAAGATCGTGGAAGGCCGCAAAAAGGTCTTTTGGATGGAATAAGCCATTTGACTGGCAGAAAAATTTGGCTGGCAAGAAAATCATGGTACACCCACAGTTGCCAGTCTGCCAGCCAAATTGGGAAAATGACGATTTAAGGAGGAATTAAATGGAGAATCAGAATTCGAGTTATTCGGTACAGATTGGCAAGACCACCTTTATTGTGTGTGTGAAGCAGTCCGAAACTGCCAAAAAGCCGATTGAAAAGATGTTCAAGGATATGTGCAGACATGAGGTCACAAGGGGCTTCCTTGCGGACAACCTGATGAATTTAGAAAAATTACCGAAAACCTCTTGACGAAGTCCAGCCCGAGGGCACGGGCTACCGTGCACGCACCCGGTTTGCCAAGTTTTTCAACCTTCCGGAGCTGATGGCCATGTTCAAGGAAGTGGCCGATATCAAGACCAGCGACCAGCTGCATCTCTCGGTGCCTGATGCAAAATTTGAGACGGTGGTGGTCAAACCTTCGGAAATCCAACAGGACATGGTGCAGGCGTTGAGCGAACGTGCAGCCGAAGTCCACAGCGGTTCTGTTGACCCTTCTGTGGATAATATGTTGAAAATTACGTCGGATGGCCGCAAAATCGGTCTTGACCAGCGGTTGATGAATTCCGCTCTGCCCGATGACCCCAACAGCAAGTTAAATGCCTGCGTCAACAACGTCCTGCGCATCTGGAACGACACCAAGGAGCAGAAGCTGACCCAGCTGATTTTCTGCGATATGTCTACTCCCAAGGGGGACGGTTCGTTCAACGTCTATGACGATATTCGCACCAAGCTGCTCAACGCCGGTGTGCCCGAACAGGAGATCGAGTTCATCCACAACGCAGATACGGAGAACAAGAAAGCAGAACTTTTCTCCAAGGTACGCAGCGGACAGGTGCGTGTGCTGCTGGGCAGCACTGCCAAAATGGGGGCAGGGACCAACGTCCAGACGCTGCTCGTAGCGGTGCATCATCTGGATGTAGGCTGGCGTCCGTCTGATATGACCCAGCGCAACGGCAGAATCATCCGCCAAGGCAACCAAAACAAACAAGTTTACGTCTATAACTACGTCACGGAATCGACATTTGACGCCTACCTCTATCAGACCCTTGAGAATAAGCAGAAGTTCATTTCTCAGATTATGACGAGCAAATCTCCCATGCGCTCCTGCGATGATATTGATGAACAGGCTCTGTCTTACGCAGAAATCAAAGCTCTGTGTGCAGGCGACCCTCGCATCCGGGAAAAGATGGACTTGGACGTGCAGGTAGCAAAATTGAAGGTGCTGCGCGGAGACTTCCAGAATCAGAAATATCGTCTGGAGGATAAGCTGCTCAAAACTTTCCCGGAGGAGATCCAGAAACAGAAAACCCGCATTGCTGCTTTACAACAGGATTCACAGATTGCAGCAGCACATCCACAAGACAAAGAAAACTTCTGCGGCATGACCATCAAGGGCATGGTGTACGATGACAAAAAGGCTGCGGGCGAACGGCTGCTGCTGGCTCGGCAGGAGATGCCCAATGCTGATATGATGCTGCTGGGCACCTACCGTGGCTTTGAACTGAACATTCGATTCGACAGCTTCAAAAATGAGCATCAGGCAGTACTCCGGGCAGAGTTGAGTTACCCGGTGTCGCTGGGCGATGATGCGCGCGGCAATATCACTCGTCTGGACAATGCCATCGACAATTTCGCTGACCGTATTGCAGATGCCGAAAATGCTCTGCAAAACCTTGAACAGCAGAAGCAGGCCGCAGAGGTCGAAGTGGCAAAGCCCTTTGCACAGGAGGAAGAACTGGCCGAAAAGTCTGCCCGCCTTGCTGAATTGAACGCCTTGCTGAACATCGACCGTGACCGCAGTTCCTCGCAGGATGTTCCCGAAGAAACCGAGGAAACCGAAACACCTGCAACTCGTCCGTCTGTGCTGGCTGCATTGGGGGAAAAGACCAATCAGTCGGAGCCTGTCAAACCGTTCCGAAGCTATTATGATAAGGATGGTGATGCCCGGTGAGCGACCGCCGCGACCAGCAACTCCATTTCCGAGTCAGCAAGCCGGAGTTAGAACGGATTCGGAACAAGATGGAATCCAGCGGTATTCTAAGCATTGGCTCCTATCTGCGAAAGATGGCGCTGGACGGATATTGTCTGTATCTGGATCTGCCGCAGCTGCGCCGCATGGCATATCTTTTGCAGATGTGCAGCAACAATTTAAACCAGTACGCCAAAGTAGCCAATGAAAATGGCCGGGTCTATGCTGCCGATATGGAGGACTTGCGCGCCCGGCTGGATGAACTCATCAGCATCGGCAAGCAAATTCTTTCCCGGTTGGCAGAACTTTAAAACTTTCCCCGCAGTTGGAGGGCTGCGGGGGTACATATGGGTTGACATCCTTGCAACGCAATAGCTGATACCTTTATAATAGAGCCGAAAAGAAAGGTTGGTGTTCGATATGATGTTTACGCTGAAGAAAATTGCTCTTTTCCCGATTTCTCTCTTTGTGGCGTTTCTGGCTCTGATGGCAAAATGGCTGCTGACCCTGTCCAGCTATGTGGTCGCGCCGCTGATGCTCTACATCTTCGGCTGCGGCATCTACACCGCCTACCGCCAGACTTGGGATCAGTTTTTCATTCTGCTGGTGGCAGAGTTTATCTGCTTCGTTCTCTTTTTCGGTGCAACTGCCATCACCGAGGGCATCGGGCGTTTCAGTGAGTGGCTTGCAGAACTGTGAGGGATGCTATGAGCAAACAGAGGATAGAGGATTGTTATTTTGAACACAACAGCACGATTTTTTCTGAGATGCTGGGTGAGGATGAAGAGTATCTGCGACTGAAAAAAGCCAAACGAGCAGCTGAGGAAGCCTTGCAGAGCGTTATCAGCAAAGAAGCGTGGAATCAATATCTCGCCTTAGATGAAATCTGCAATGAGTTGGAATGCGCCAGATACAAGGCAATGTATCTGGCGGGTGCTGCCGATTACGAAAAATTATCCAAATGATCTCAATGCCGCCTCCGGGCGGCATTTTTTCTTTGCAATAGGGGGTGATGATGCTGGCAACAACACGGCTGATTGCGCTGCACAAAAACAAGGGCATGACCGTTGCGGCCTGCCTGAAAAATCGCACGGACTATATTGAAAACCCGGACAAGACCGAGCAGGGGCAGTATGTCAGCAGCTATGCTTGTAGCGCCCTGACAGCAGATGAAGAATTTATGCTCACCAAACGGCAGTACGACCTTGTGAACGGACGAAGGCAGAAAAGCGATGTGATTGCTTATCAGATACGGCAGTCCTTCCGTCCGGGGGAAATCACCGCAGAGGAGGCTAACAAAGTAGGCTACGAACTGGCCATGCGTTTTACCAAGGGCAAGCACGCCTTTGTGGTGGCAACGCACACGGACCGGCAGCACATCCACAACCATGTGATCTTTAACTCCACGGCACTGGATGGCACCAGAAAGTTCCGGGATTTTTTCTTTTCAGCGTTGGCAGTGCAGCGGTTGAGTGACCTGATTTGCTTAGAGCACCAGTTGTCCGTCATTGAAAAGAAGCCCTACCGGGAGCGGCAGAAGCGTGTTCTCTATCCTCCCAAGGAGAGCAACCGTGACCGCCTGTGCGGAATCATCGACACCATCCTTGCGGAAAAGCCGAAGGACTTTGAAGTTTTTCTGCAAAAGCTGGAGCAACAGGGATATAAGGCGAAGCGTGGCAAGCACACGGCGGTAAAGGGCAAGGGGCAGAAACGCTTTATTCGATTCCAAACTCTGGGCACCGGGTACAGTGAGGAAGAAATCAAGGCAGTGCTGGAGGGTAAAGCGAAATATCAGCCGTACCAGAGAACGCTGCCCAAAGAACAGCCCTTCCAGTTGCTGGTGGACATTCAGGGAAAAATGGCAGAGGGCAAAAGCGTCGGCTACAAAAAGTGGGCGACCAAGTTTAACCTGAAAGA
>OHSO01001358.1_pt1 | contig 10709 bp, 8 predicted proteins | sample 1578651 | NCBI WGS metagenome assembly OHSO01 (sample SAMEA3879524, study PRJEB24766) | human gut metagenome | biome: human-associated habitat; feature: feces | place: USA | collected 1985/1987 | reverse complement strand
GTGTATTGAAGAGGTGGCTCATGTAAGCGGAATACACACCTGTAGGTATCCAACGTTCACCGAAGTTAAAGTCCAGGTCCTCAAAGGCTATCGGTTCGGGAAAGCTTGCCTTCAAGGCTTCCAACGACTCCCTCACGATTGCATGGTCTGGATTTTCCTTCAGCCATTCTTCTATACGCTCCGCTTTCTCTATTACATTGCCAGCAATGAAGCGGTCGGCTATCTCGTAGCCGTCTATGAGCGGATTGTAATAGATGCGCCCTTTAAGCGCTTCCGTCAGTTCCAGTTCCGGCATATCCGATAATTCAGTCATATACGGCAAGTCGATACGACCGAACTTGTTGAGCGAGGCGGTGAGCGCTTCCTCTGGTGAATCCACATGGCTGACCTCGTCAAGAGAAAAAGATACAGGATGGTCGAAGATGTCTGACTTTGTGAACTGTCCGTTTTCCACCCGTTCCAATGACAGCATGTCGCGCCCTGAGGCATCCATGAGGATAAACTTCACGTTCTGCTTGGCATTGAGGTTGCCGAAGCGGATGAAGAAAGCATCATAATAGACATTCAGACTCTCACGCATCTGCTTGTTTTCCGTCTGTTCTTCCGCTTCATAGGTGTAAAGTTTCTGATAGGCATCACGGAGAGCGATATACAAGATTGCCTTTTCTTTCTGCTCCATATTCAGATCCAACGGCATGAAGGTAGCACCATACTTGGTAAGGTCTTTCAATACACCGATGTTTCTGGCAGAGTCGAACACCATAGAACCCTCACGATGAAAACTTTCCAGTTTCTCATCAAATGGACGGGGCTTCATAGCATCCTCTTTCTTCCTTGCCAGCTCCTCCCGCTTTCTTTCTTGCTCTTTTTGTTGTTCCCGCTCATGATTTGTTTCTTCCAATGTGCTCTGAATCTTGGAATCTTCTTTTGGCTCATTCCCTTTTGACTGTCCATGCCCGATTTGAGTTTTGAGAACTTCTATCGGTTCCATCGGAGGTTTGAACTTCGGATCAAGCGTATCTTCAACGCCCAGAGCCTTGAGTTGTTCCTGACGGTGCAGTTCCGCCTTTTGGCGCAGCAGCACCCTGTCTTCGGGAGCCATGGTCATCATCATCTCGTAAAAGCCGTTGATTGGCGGATTCTCTTCCCAAGAGATGCTTGCGTATGGTTCATCCCCAGGCAGGATTGGTTTTGTCTCCTGTGTTGTTTCCTGCTCTTTTGCATCTGTCAACGAAGGCTTTTCTTCTTTTTCCACAGGCTTTGTCACAACTTCAAAAGTCGGATTGACGCTTTTTACCAACGGACTTGCTCTCTTCCTTGACACTTTCTTGGCGGCAGCACCCACTGTTACCTCTGCTTTCTTCTTCGTTGAATGGACAGCCTGACGGTTTTCTTCTTCCATTCCCCAAAGGTCAAACAGAGTCATTTGGACTGGTGGCTGCTGATGATTGGACTTTTGGGATAGCTCAGCATCATCAGTAGGCTTTTCCTGCTTTTGCAAGGATACTACCGTATCGTTCTGCTTTTCCTCAATGGAAGGCTTCATCTTCTCTGTTTCTTCTATCTTTTCTGTTTCTTCAACCTCCTTAACTTCCTCAGCCTTTGTTTCCTCTATCCCCAAGTATCTGTTCAAATTGAGGTTCTTCTTAAAGTCTTCATGGAGCATCTTTCGCAAATCCTCTGCAATGCCTTCCACACCATCCTCATGCGTGTATATCATTGCAGGTTTGCCGAACGGGTCGGTATCCAACTTTGCTGTTGTATGGATAATGCGTTCCGGATGCTCCAGAAAGTAGTTGTTTGTCGGAATGCGGTTCTCGTCATTATAGACGGTATCAAGCAGGTTGTCGTCTCCTCGCAGCGACTCCTTTTGGGTATTTTTCTGCAGAATGATGAGGTCACTGCCCACTTCCGTATTGGCATTTTCCGTGAACAGATTGTTGGGAAGACGAATCGCTGACACGAGATCTGCATGATAGAGCATCATAAAACGCGCGGCACTGTTGTTTTTGGCATTCAATACGCCTTGTGAGGTGATGAAGGCAACCAACCCACCATCCCTTACCGTATCAAGAGCCTTGACAAAGAAGTAGTTGTGTATGCGTCTGGTGACAAGTGCCCTCATGCCTTTCATGGCTGTATAAGACGGATCAAACACGGCAACATCGCCAAAAGGAATATTTGAGATGGCGAGGTCGAAGTAGTCATTGAAAGGCTTTTCTATCTTCTCGAATCCCTCTATGCGCACTTTCTGCTCCGGGTGCAGATGGCGGAGTATCTTTCCCGTAAGCAGGTCTTTTTCAAATGCCATAATGTCTGCCTTGGGATTGTTATCCAAGACGGAATCGACAAAGGCACCGATGCCTGCCGAGGGTTCAAGCACCTTTTCGGGGATAATCTGATGCTCTTTCAACACATCCGTCAGAGCCTCCGTAACGGCTGAAGGCGTGTAGAATGCCGTGAGGACAGACTGTTTCAGACTGTCCATCAACTGTTTGTACTCGCTTTCATTCTTGCTGTTTTCACGGATAAGTCTATGCAGCTCCACTGTTGGAGCAAACAATTCAAGGTCTGACTTTGCCCAATGGACGGCATCCGCCAGTTCCCTGGCAGGGTTCAGGATGCACTTCAATCCACCGAATCCGCAATAACGCTCCAGAAGGAGACGCTCACGGGCAGTCGGCGTGCGCTGTTCCCTGTCAAGGATGAATGCCGTCTCTATCGCCTTGATGTTGTCGTTCAGACGTTGTTTTCTATTGTACGCCATTTGACTCTATGAAAAGAGCTACGGCTCCAGTCAACTCTGTATAGAGCTGGTCGTAGTCCGGTGACTGGGCAAAATCGTCATCGGTGAGGTCGTAAATGGAATACACGTTATCAACCAAAGGCAGGAGGTTCTTGACAAACGCTTCCTGATCTTCTACTGCTACCTCCAGGGGAAACTCACGGTCAACAACATCGTACAGGATGCTGTACTTGGAAAAGCGGAGACCTTTCAGCAATGCTGCCATGGCAAGCTCTTGTGCCGCATCGGCAAAGAGGGCATCACGCCGTGCCTGCTCATATACTTCTGCGGCATGGTCTGCACGTTCGCGGATAAAGTCCGCATCGTTGGCTTGTGGAAAACGGTTCTCTCTGAGATGGTTCAAGAGATACAGTCCGTAATAGGACAGCTCTGTTTGTGCCTGTTTCTTTCTGTTCATTTGTCTGTTGAATGGATTAAGTGGTGAATAATAAACCGTGGATGGCGGTTGATGTTTGTTGAAAGCAAGAAAAAGGCACTCGGTATCCCTCCGAGTGCCGCCACTTAATCCACAGTAAATAAAAGCATCCATAAATAAAGACACCATTTATGAACCATGTTTCGGTGGCAAAGGTACAAACTATTTCTTGTTTCTCTTCACATTTCCTCGCTTTTCTGCTGTTTTGCGCTCTGCAAAGACGAATTTCGTGTTGAAATTCTCGTCAAAGGCAATGGCTGCGGAGAACGATTTGCCTTGCTTGCTGATGAAACCATTGAGCGTTCTGGTCTTGCCCTTGGTAAGCAAGTCGGTGATGTCGGAATCAGTGAGCAACTTTCCTGCTACCTGCTTGAACACTGGCATACCGCACTCCTTGTTGCTGCATCTTACTACCTTTCCGAAGAACTGCATGGTACCTTGCTTGCATTTAGGACACTGGCAGCCGGAATCCTTGTGGCTGAAAAGTCTGTCGCAACCTAACAATTCCGCAGTGATTTCACGGGTATAACCTTCGATACTATGGGTGAACCCGTCTGCACTTGCTTCACCTCGTTCAATCTTGGCAAGTTCCGCCTCCCATTTGCCCGTCATCTCCACATTGGCAATCGCCATGTTCTTCACCACGGAATGCAGGGCGAGTCCTTTTTCTGTCGGCACAAGTTTCTTCTGCTGGCGCACCATATACTCTCGTTTGAGCAGGGTTTCGATGATGGCGGCACGTGTGGCAGGTGTGCCAATACCGCAGTCCTTCATTGCCTGGCGCATCGTATCATCTTCTATCTCTTTGCCTGCGGTCTCCATTGCTGCAAGCAATGTGGATTCCGTATGCAATGGCTTTGGTTTGGTCTTGCCCTCCGTGATGGTGCAGCCTGAAAAGGTGATATGCTGTCCTTCTTGCCAGTTGGGAATGACTTGATCCTTGACCTCATTGTCTGTTGCGTCTGCATCCTTGTCCTGCCTGTTGTTCTTTTCCTTGAGCGACAACGCTCGCCAGCCAGTCTGTCGGATGATGGAGCCACTGATGCCAAACTCAACTTCATGATCCACTTGCGCCGTTACTGATGTGATGTCCTTGATGCAGTCTGCTGAGAACGCTTCAATCATCCGGCACAATATCATGTCATAAACGATCTTCTCGTCCTTGAAAAGACCAATGGCTGCATTTTCTGTGATGAGCAGGGCATGGTGGTCGGTCACCTTGGCGGCATTCACGCTGTTCTTGCTGTAGTCCTCACTGCCAGGCAAGAGTTTCACTTTCTCTCCATATTCCGAATGATTTTCCAGATTCTTGAAGAGTTTGGGAAGGGTGGCAAATACATCATCCGAGATATAGCGGCTTGATGTTCTTGGATAGGTGATGAACTTTGCCTCGTAGAGTTTCTGGGCGATGGAGAGTGTATGCTCTGCCGTGAAGCCATGCTGGGAATTGGCTTCTTTCTGCAAGGTGGTAAGGTCGTAAAGGAGCGGTGCCTTCTCCACCTTTCGCTTGGTTGCGACCTTTGTGATGATGGCAGAACCGGTATCTTTCACCTTATTATATATATCGGTTGCGGTGCCTTTGTCTGTCCATCGGTTGGCAGATGTGAACTTCAGTATATTGCCACTGTCTGCATCAACCACACCGAAGTGTACCTGCCAGAACGGTTTCGACTCGAAACGCTTGTGTTCCCAATAGCGTTCGCACACCATGCCAAGGGTCGGAGTTTGCACACGACCTACGGAATAGGTGCCACGTCCTGCGGCTATAGTAAGGGCTTGTGTGCCGTTGATGCCGACGAGCCAGTCTGCCTCACTTCGTGCCTTGGCTGCATGATAGAGATTGTCATACTCCTTGCCGTCCCTGAGGTTCTGAAGTCCCTCACGGATGGCGGTGTCCGTAAGCGAACTGATCCAGAGACGGTCGAAAGGCTTCCTGCAACCGAGATACGCATAGAGGTATCGGAAAATCAACTCTCCCTCACGTCCGGCATCGGTTGCTACGATAATGCGCTCACTGCTGTCAAACAGCTTGCCGATAATTTTAATCTGGGCAAGCACACCTGCATCTGGTTTGTAGCCGTTCTCTGTCTTGACTTGTCGGGGAACAAGAATGAACGGGTCGGGAATCACAGGCAGATTCTCTGCATGGAATCCCTTCATGCCGTAGGTTTCCGGCATGGCTGGCTGCACTAAATGTCCGAATGCCCATGTCACATAATAGCCATTGCCCTGCATATAGCCTTCCTCACGCTTGTCAGCTCCCACAATGTGGGCGATTTCCTTGGCTACGCTTGGTTTCTCTGCGATGATTGTCTTCATTGTCTGTTGTTTTTGTGACATCCGCAACCGTGGGATAGACGGTCGCAGATGTCGGTTGTTATAATGGATGATTAACTCTGTGGATCAAGTGGCGGCAACTACATCTTCACGCTTCTTGCCTTTCTCTTTGGCTTCTGTTCCTCGGCGTTCTGTTCCTTCTGCTGCTTTTCGTTCTTTGGCGCAGACTGTCCCGGACTCAGCGGATCCTTGGTGTGCTTGGTCGCCTCATGGGTCTTGCCCTGCTCGTTGACGGCGACTTGTACCTTGTTCTCATTGGTAGGAATCTGTTCCTTTGCCTGTTTGAGGTCTGGATTGTTGCGGTAGGAACGTGGCTGCATCTTGTCGAAGTCGAACTTTACGTAGGCGGTATAGGTACCGCTGCCGTTCTTGTTGGGCACTTCCTTGATCTCGATGGTCTTACCTGCCACATAGTCGTCCTTCTGCTGCTCGGTCAGTTCCTTCTTGAAATAGGTGTTGAGTCGGCGGATGGTCCCGTCCTCATTGAGCCAGTGGTTGGGATCTTGCTGCTTCTTCTGGCCGCCCGCATCACCTTCTGCCTTCTGCTCCTGCTTGTCAGCGGTCTGCTTCTTGTCTCCATTCTGTTTCTGACCTTGCGCCTGTCTTGTGCTGCCAGGCACGAACTCCACGCCACGCTGTTCCACATTCACCTGCAACAGCGGTGTAAACTTGCGCCCGTTGGCAAGCTCAATCTCCTTGCGAAGCGGAATACCTGAGTAGAGCACTCTCTTGTCGTCCTTGGTAATAGGTGTCTTGCCGATGGTGTCGGGTATGCGCACCTTGTTGGTCGGGATGTCAACAATCTCATTGGTGAGACGGTCGATACTGATGAAATGAGGACGCAGCTCACCTGTATTCTTGTCGGGGAAATCCACTACCTTTCCGAGGTTGCCGTTCTGCAACAGGTTCTTCTTGTCCTCTGGAGTAAAGGTATAGCCTTTGTAAGCGACATCGAGTTTTGGCTCGTTGCGCACGAAATGCGGCACGAGTTGCAACTGGTCGTTATCGTCCTTGCGGAATGACAGACGGGCCTGTATCTCTATCTGTTCACCGCCGAAGGTCGGCTTCACAATCACAAGCCCCGTCTTGCCGTAGTTGAGCAGGGCTTTCATATCCTTCTCATTCATACTGTTGAAGTCAATGCCATATTTGGCACCAAGTTCCTGCAGGTTCACATCGTTACCACTAATGAGGTTCTGCTTTACACCCGGAGCGGTCTGTGCCTGCTGTTCGGTTGCGGCCTGTTCTGGTTTCTGTTCCATGTCATTCTCTTTTTCGTTGGTTTGTTCAGATGATACATTCTCTTTTTCTGTGTTAGCTTGCGTCTTGGACGCATCGTCCGATGATGCGGTTTCTTTCGCCTGACCTTCCGATTGCTTTGCCTCTTTCTCATAATTGGAGGTGTCAACCTTGTGGGCGGAAAGAATCTCCTTGTTAGCCTCCGGATCTTTCAGTAACTCCTTCATCACGCCAAGCAGGTTTTCCACCTGTTCTGCCGCTATGTGGTAGAATCCGAATCGGCTTGGCTCCTTGCACTGGCGGAAGAAGTTTCTAAAGAAACTGTCCATCAAATCACTGTTGCGGTCAAAACGCAGGAAGTCGGACGTGTTCTCCGCCTTGGCGGGTGCTCGCTTCGGTGTGCCGTCTCTGCTGAGTCCGGCGACGACGCTGATCTCGCCCGTCTTCTCGTCACGGACTACCAGCACGTCCTGTTCATCACTCTTTTTCTTTTGTACCATAATTGTAAATTTTTAATGGTGAATACTGTTATTATTTGATTTTTTGGTGAATGCGGGTCATATAATGCTCCACATTCTCTTTCTTGAATTCTTTGACATTATTCTCTACAAACTGCATCACATCCTCTTCCGTGTAGTAGGTTTTCTGCCCCAAACGCTTGTAGGGAAGCACTCCCAGACTGCGATAGCGTTGAAGGGAACGAGGGGAGATTTGAAATAAGAGGCAGAGGTCTTGGTTGTCAAGCAATTTTTCATTGATGGCAGAACTTCCTTTTTGCTCCGTCTCTCGTTCGTGTCTCAACATCAGCATGTCGTAGATGCCGTCTATCTTTTTGTGTAGGTCATGGAGATATAACTCCAGTTTTCTCAATGTTCCATCTTCCATGCTCATGTTTCCTTTGTTATTGTTCGTTCCTCAACCATTCTTTCAATGGCTTCAACTTGGTATCGGCATTGATTGCCAATTTTAATAAAATCAATGCGGTTCTCTGAGCGCATTCGCTGCAAGGTGCGCTTGCTCACACCAAGCATCTTAGCTGCATCGTCATTGGTCAACATCGGCTTCAATCCCTTACCCGTCAAGTTCTCTTGAAATGCCATTTTTGCCAATCGCACGTACTGGACTATTTCTGTCAACTGTTCTGTCAGCTTTTTGAAGGCTGCACTTTCCATTGTTATTACTTCCATTCTAATTCCGTTTGAAATGTTATATAATTCGTTGTTTTGATTTCTCGGCGGCAAAATTAAGCATTTGAGAAATACCCGTTTAACAACTCATTAATGACCCACGTATAATTTTCTTGATTTTTCTTGCCAAGCGGTCGGCAAACCCCAGAAAAGCACTGCCACAGTTATTCATTTTCATTGTTTTTCAACATACACACATTAACTTTGCATCCGAATTTGTTGAACCAATAAAACAGAGAATATGGAAGTAGTAACAATGGAAAAGAAGGCATTCGACTTGATGATGGCAAGATACGATGCCTTGGTAAAGAAAGTTGAGTTGCTGAAGCATAAGGCTAACGGCAAGCGTCTGAACAAATGGCTTACAGGTCATGAGGTCTGCCAGCAACTTCGCATCAGCCAGCGCACCTTACAAAAACTTCGTGACCGCCGTTTCTTGGGGCATACCCAGATAGGTCGCCAATTCTATTACTGCCCCGAAGAGGTCAAAGCCATCGTTCCGCTTATCGCCAGAATCAAATCGGTATAGCGTAAAGCTAAACTCGCCCAAGGCAAAGCCGAAAACTTTACCCTGGGCGAGCCAACACATTTTATATTCACCACTTAATCCAAATTGTAAACAATGAACATGAACCAACTTCTTACGCATGAGAGCAAGTCGATAGACACCGCCATGCAATCCTTGAAGAAAGCCAACAACTGGCTATCCTTATTCATCGAGTCCTACAGCCCACCTTTGGATGGGGAGCGATACCTCACCGACAAGGAACTCTCCGATCTCCTGAAGCTTAGTCGCCGCACCTTGCAGGAATATCGCAAGCAAGGCATCTTGCCCTACATTATATTATGTGGCAAAACCCTCTATCCGGAATCCGAGATACAAGCACTTCTCACTGGTAATTACCGCAAGCCGATAATCGACGGCACTGTTTCACAAGGGGAGGGTACTGCTTCATAATAGCGAAACAAGAATAGCGTACAGGGTACAACGACAAAAATCGTTTCCTCTGTACGCTATTATATTATAAAGGTGAAGGAATCTTATTAAAAAGATGAAAGATTCTAACTTGCACCTTTGGGCGTCATTCCGTTCATCACAATAATCATCGGATACTCGTGTTTTACTTGCTCTACTTGGCAAACCTTGCGGTTCACAACCTTACTGATAAACCATTGTCTGAACAACAAGGCTTGGTATGTATCCATTTGAAGTGCTATGGCGATAATCACTTCCATATCATAGACATGCGCAGAATATCCATTTTCAAGTTTGATGTATTGAGAATGCTGGAAATCTTTCAGCACACTTTGTTTCCAAATGCGCTTGATGGTATTCTTCACTGCTGTCCCTGTTACATTCAACAGTTCGGCAATCTCCCAAACTGTCATCCACACCTCACCATGATGTGGGGCGTAGATGACCATATCTTCTTGTATTGTTATCACTTGTCGTTTCATACTCTGCCATTTATAGTGTTAGTATTATCGTTGCTAACATTTCCAAACGTGAATTCCTCAATGTTATTAATCTGCTGAGACAACTTTTCCACGTCTTTGCTCAATTTTTCCTTGGTAATCTTGGCATACACCTGGGTTGTCTTTATGTCCTTGTGACCAAGCATTGAACTCACGGTTTCTATTGGAACTCCGTTGGAGAGGCAAACCGAGGTTGCGAACGAATGACGGCTCATGTGCCAGGACAGCGGCTTGGTGATACCACATTTCTTTCCCAGTCTTTTGAGCGAATCCATACAACTTTGGTAGTTGGGTACTGGAAATACCCTGCCGTCTTCACACAATCCACGGTATTTTTCCATAATCTGCTTGGGATAATCAAGCAACTTGATGTTGGCTTCCGTTCCAGTCTTCTGTCGATGGATAACAATCCATTCACCTTCATCGAAAAATTCCTTGATGTTCTCTTCCTTCAAGTTGTACAGATCAATGAAAGCGAGACCTGTAAAACAACAGAACAGGAACAAGTCACGCACCATACTCATCTTCTTTCTTGTGATAGGTGTTTCCATCAACAGGTGAATCTCTTCTTTGCTCAGAAACTCTCTTGTGGTCTCTTCTTCCTTGTACTCATATCGTCTGAATGGGTCTTTTACGAGCCATTCATTATCTATGGCACGGAATACCATTGCACGGAGATTGCGGACAAACACCATCGCAGAGTTTATCTTCAAGTGCTTGTCGGTTCTGAGAAAAGTCTCGTAGTCTGTGATAAAAGGCAGCGATAACTCTTTCAGAGCAATATCCTTCACATGGTAATGCGTCTGCAAGAACTCGCCCACATAGGCACACCCGATTCTATACTTCGTGTATGTACTCAAAGATTTCATGCCAGCCTTATATTGCTTTTCCATTTCATCACGGCTTTGAGAATAGACTTTCATCAGTGTATGGCAACGATACTCCAAACCAAGAAAGGCGTTCTTCACCTTGTCGGCAGTGACAAAGTTATCCCTGTCCATAATCTCCTGATAATGCTTACTGATACTCACACGCATCTTGTCCAATTTGCGGTTCACCTCCAAAGCCTGCATACTCTTACCTATCATGCGTCCGCCCTTGGTGTCCCACAAATCTGGATTGGCAGTTGTCTTGCAACTGAACTGCGCCTGTGTTCCGTCCACTGTGATACGTCCCATAACTGGAACAGTACCATCTTTCTTTACTACCTGTCTTTTGAGGTAGAAGATAATTGAAAATGTACTCTTCA
>OHSO01001356.1_pt1 | contig 10723 bp, 9 predicted proteins | sample 1578651 | NCBI WGS metagenome assembly OHSO01 (sample SAMEA3879524, study PRJEB24766) | human gut metagenome | biome: human-associated habitat; feature: feces | place: USA | collected 1985/1987 | reverse complement strand
ATCTGCATATTCTTCCGTCAAGCCTTGATTTAGCTGCCGCAGAGCTTGAAATTGCAGAAAAACCGCACAGAGAGGCACTTTTAAAGAATGCTTTGCTCCCGATAAAGCAGTATTATGATTACATAATCATCGACTGTCCTCCGTCACTCGGACTTATCACGGCAAATGCATTGACGGTTGCCGACACATTTCTTGTGCCGATTCAATGCGAATATTACGCACTTGAGGGACTTACACAGCTTATACATACAATTAATCTTGTAAAACGTAAGCTGAATCCTGAACTTGAACTTGAGGGAGTTGTGTTCACAATGTATGATGCAAGAACTAATCTTTCACTTCAGGTGGTTGAGAATGTCAAAGAGAATCTGGGACAGAATATATATAAGACGATTATACCAAGAAATGTAAGACTTGCAGAGGCACCAAGCCATGGACTTCCTATTAATATATATGACTCCAAATCAGCAGGAGCAGAAAGCTACCGATTACTGGCAGAAGAGGTCATGAATCAGAATTTTGGTTAATGCAATATTGCAGCATTAGTATGACAATATTTAAGTAGAAATGGAGAACATAGCAATGGCGTCAGCAAAAAACAGTAAAAGCTCAGCAAAAACTGTAACTAAGGGAACACCAAAGACAACACCGAAGCCTGCAGTTAAGCCGGCAGCCAAGAGTAAGGGACTTGGAAAAGGAATCGGCAAGGGAATAGGAGCTCTTATAGCTGAAGATGTAGAAGACAAGAACGAAAAGGTAGTTGTAAAAGAAGTAATTAAAGAGGTGAAAGTCCCGGCTGATACGAAGCTGAGAATTTCTGAGATAGAACCTAATAGAGAACAGCCTAGGAAAGCATTTGATGAAGATGCTCTTATAGAACTTGCTGAATCTATTAAACAATATGGAATACTTCAGCCTCTTCTTGTACAGAAGAAAGACGGATATTATGAGATAATAGCCGGTGAAAGAAGATGGAGAGCTGCTAAGATTGCGGGAGTTAAAGAAGTACCTGTAATTATTAAAGACTATTCGTCACAGGAGGTTATGGAGATAGCGCTTATAGAGAATATACAGCGTGAAGATCTTAATCCTATTGAAGAGGCAAAGGCTTATCAGCATCTTATAAATGAATATAAGCTTAAGCAGGATGATGTTGCAGAAAGAGTATCAAAGAGTCGTGCAGCTATTGCTAATTCGATGAGATTGCTGAAGCTTGATGAGAGAGTTCAGCAGATGGTTATGGATAACATGATAAGCAACGGACATGCCAGAGCACTTCTTGCTATATCAGACGGTGATAAGCAGTATATGATTGCACAGCAGATATTTGATGAGAAGCTCAGCGTCAGGGAAACCGAAAAACTTATGAAGCTTCTTGATAAAAAGAAGGAAGCACCAAAGGAAAAAGACGTTGCAAGAGAACTTATATATCATGAACTTGAAGAAAAGGTAAAGTCTGTACTTGGAACTAAGGTCTCGATACACAACAGAAAAAATAATAAGGGTAAGATTGAAATTGAGTACTATTCACAGGATGAACTTGAGCGTATAATGGATATGCTTCAGTCAATTAAGTAAATCAGGTGGATAAAGATTGGAGCATACAATGGTTAACTTTTTTGGATTATTTTCGGTTGACATGCAGTATGTTATAATAGCAGTATTAGTGATGGGGATAATATCAATAGTATCACTTATTCTTGCAATTGTAGCAATCTGCAAGATGGGACACACTAGGAAAAAGTATGAGAATTTTATGGAAGGCAAAGATGCCAGGTCACTTGAACCTCTGCTAAAAGAAAGATTTAAAGAAATAGAGGATCTCAAGAGGATAAATGCCAAGAATGTGAAGAATATCAAGTTCCTGCTTGATAAGATTCACTATTCATACCAGAAGGTTGGAATTGTAAAGTACGATGCATTTCATGAGATGGGCGGCAAACTCAGCTTTGCACTTACAATGCTTGATAATAAAAATAATGGATTTATCATTAATTCAATGCACAGCAGAGAGGGCTGCTACATGTATATCAAGGAGATAGTTGCAGGCGAGTCATATATTGAGCTTGGCGAAGAAGAAGCTGAAAGTCTTGAAAAGGCGATTGCCGGACCACTTGGCGATACAGAACTCGGTCATATGAATGAGGTTATTAATAATACAGTAGATATTAATGAACTGGATGAGGCATTGGACGCACTTGACCTTGATGATACAGAATTAGCAGAAGCTGAGGCTGCAGCGGCAAAGGAACAGCAGGAACAAGAACAGCAGAATTAATAACAAATGTTTCACGTGAAACATTTTAATAAAATCTTTACGGAGGACATAAAGAATGTTAGATTTAAAATTTGTCAGAGAGAATCCAGAAGTAGTAAAGCAGAACATCAGAAATAAGTTTCAGGACCAGAAACTTCCATTGGTTGATGAGGTTATAGCACTTGACGAGCAGGCAAGAGCAACTCAGAAGGAAGCAGATGAGATTAGAAGCAGCCGTAATAAGATATCAAAGCAGATTGGTATGCTTATGGGACAGGGCAAGAAAGAAGAAGCTGAGGAACTTAAGGCACAGGTAGCTAAGAATGCTGAGCGTCTTACAGAGCTTGAAGCAAAGGAAGCAGAACTCAACGAAAAGGTAACTAAGATAATGATGACAATTCCTAACATCATTGATCCAAGTGTTCCTATCGGTAAGGACGATTCAGAAAATGTAGAGATAGAGAAGTTTGGTGATCCATTTGTACCTGATTTTGAGATACCGTATCACACAGATATTATGGAAAAGCTTCACGGCATAGACCTTGATTCTGCAAGAAAGGTTGCGGGTAATGGATTCTATTATCTCATGGGAGATATCGCAAGACTTCATTCAGCTGTAATCTCATATGCAAGAGACTTTATGATTGACAGAGGCTTCACATATTGTGTACCTCCATTTATGATAAGAAGTAATGTAGTTACAGGTGTTATGAGTTTCGCAGAGATGGATGCCATGATGTATAAGATTGAGGGCGAAGATTTGTATCTTATCGGTACGAGTGAGCATTCAATGATTGGTAAGTTTATCGATACGATTACGCCTGAGGCAGAACTTCCTAAGACACTTACAAGTTATTCACCATGTTTCCGTAAGGAGAAGGGTGCGCACGGAATCGAGGAGAGAGGCGTGTACAGAATTCACCAGTTTGAGAAGCAGGAAATGATTGTTGTATGTAAGCCTGAAGACAGCAATATGTGGTATGACAAGCTGTGGCAGAACACAGTAGACCTCTTCAGATCACTTGATATTCCTGTAAGAACACTTAACTGCTGTTCAGGAGATCTTGCAGATCTTAAGGTTAAGTCACTTGATGTAGAGGCATGGTCACCAAGACAGAAGAAGTACTTTGAGGTGGGCAGCTGCTCTAACTTAGGAGATGCACAGGCAAGACGTCTTAAGATTCGTGTAAATGGCGAGGATGGCAAGAAGTATTTTGCACATACACTTAACAACACAGTTGTTGCACCACCAAGAATGCTTATTGCATTCCTTGAGAATAATCTTAATGAAGATGGAAGTGTCCGTATTCCTAAGGTTCTTCAGCCATACATGGGTGGTAAGACAGTTATAGAACCATAACAGTAAACAGTAGAACGGCAGAATAACAGTAGAATTATTATATGATGTCGGGGGCAAAAGCCCCGGCTTTGATACCTTTTGACACTGGTATCATTATATTAATTATATAACACAAAATCCGCAGGCAATCATAATCAATGTCGCCTGCGGATTTTTATTCTTGTGTTATGAACTTTGTTTAAATATTTATTTTGAATACTTATTCAAAGTTAACAACATCTATCCACTTCGTAAGGAGTTCTTTCTCTTCAGGACGTTTCTTGTCAAGCTGTGCAGCAGCGACGATAGGAAGCCAGTTCTGAACATAATTTTTGGCAGTTCCGGACTTGGCACAGAATATATCGAGATATCTGTCTGCAACAGCTATATCATTGAGAGCAAGCAGAAGATAAGTTCTTGCCACATCAGCACTTGCATTGCCCTGGGTTGCATGTACCCAGTCTACGGCAACAAGCTTGCCGGACTTGGTAACAATGATATTCTCAGGAGAAAAGTCGCCGTGGCAAAGCTTTGAATGTTCATGCATTCCGTTAAGCCTTGTGAGAATCTCATATTTTTTGGTAGAATCTATGCAGTCAAGATCGTTAATCTGTCTTATGAGCTTATCCTTAAGTCTTATCATAAGAGGATTACGCTTGCTGTGGATAGAAAGCTGAAGATCAACCATCTGCTGTAGATAAGTATCCATCTTCTTAGGATGAGCTTTCATTAACTCAGCAAGAGTACTGCCTTCAACATATTCACTTGTAATGCACCACTGCCCGTCGATAACATCAACAGAGAGAAGCTTAGGTACATCAGCTTTGGCGTCCTCTACACGCGAAGTATTGAGTGCTTCATAGAGAACATCTGACTTGTTGTATTTTTTATCAAATACTTTAATGGCTTTGCCGTCTTTAAGATAGACGCTTTTTAATTTTCCTTTGGAAATGCAATTGTCAAACTTCATTGATATCCCCTCCTTATTTATTCACCATAGTAAGCCTTAAGATACATCTCTTTGATTTCACTCATAAGAGGATATCTTGGGTTAGCTCCTGTACACTGATCATCAAATGCATTCTCAACCATCTCATCGAGAGTAGCAAGGAAGTCAGCTTCCTCAATGCCGTAATCCTTAATAGTCTTCTTAATTCCAACCTTATCCTTAAGTTCCTCTATTGCATCGATAAAGTTATTAAACTTATCTTCTTTAGTGCGTCCCTTAATTCCAAGAAAATCAGCACATTCAAGATATCTGTCAAGTGTATGAGGATATGCATACTGTGAAAATGTTCCCATCTTAGTCGGAACTTCCGCAGCATTGAATCTCATAACTATAGTTATAAGAAGTGCATTGGCAATACCGTGTGGCAGATGATGGTATGCACCGAGTTTGTGAGCCATTGAGTGGCAGACACCAAGGAATGCGTTGGCAAATGCCATACCTGCCATAGTAGAGGCTTCAGCCATCTTCTCACGTGCCTTGGCATCGTGTGGCCCTTTATCGTATGCATCAGGAAGATATTCAAATATATTCTTCATGGCTTTAAGTGCAAGACCATCTGTAAAATCAGTTGCCATTATTGACGCATAAGCTTCAAGGGCATGTGTAAGTGCATCAATGCCTGAAGCACTTGTAAGTCCCTTAGGCTGGTTCATCATCATGTCAGCATCGACAATAGCCATCTTAGGCATAAGTTCATAATCGGCAAGAGGGTACTTGGTACCTGTTGTCTCATCAGTAATTACGGCAAATGGAGTCACCTCTGAGCCTGTACCTGATGATGTAGGAATAGCAACGAAATAAGCTTTGTCGCCCATGTGAGGGAATGTGTATACACGCTTCCTGATATCCATAAAGCGCATTGCCATATCCATGAAATCAACTTCCGGATGTTCATACATTACCCACATAATCTTAGCTGCATCCATAGGTGATCCGCCACCTATGGCAATTATACAGTCAGGCTCAAAGAGCTTAAGCTGTGCAAGACCTTCCTTGGCACATGCAAGTGTCGGGTCAGGTGTTACATTGAAGAATTCTGAATGACTAATCCCGAGTTCATCGAGCTTATCTGTTACACATTTGATAGAACCACTCTTATACAGATACTGGTCAGTTACAATAAATACACGCTTCTTACCCATTACATTACCCAGTTCGTCAAGTGCAACAGGCAGGCATCCCTTCTTGAAATATACCTTTTCAGGAGCTCTGAACCAAAGCATATTCTCTCTCCTTTCAGCTACAGTCTTAACATTGAGAAGGTGCTTTACACCTACGTTTTCTGATACTGAGTTGCCGCCCCATGAGCCGCAGCCAAGTGTAAGTGAAGGAGCAAGCTTGAAGTTATAGAGATCACCGATACCACCATGTGACGAAGGGGTATTGATGAGGATTCGGCATGTCTTCATTGCTTCTGAGAAGACTGCAATCTTATCAGCCTGTGTCTCAATATTAATATAGAGAGAAGATGTGTGACCATATCCACCGTCAGCAATAAGATGTGAAGCTTTATCCACAGCATCCTCAAAGTTATTCGCACGATACATTGCAAGTACAGGTGAAAGTTTCTCATGAGCAAATTCTTCTGACAGATCAACAGATGTTACTTCACCTATAAGTATCTTGGTTGCTTCAGGAACCTTAACACCGGCAAGTGCTGCAATAGTGCATGCTTTCTGGCCTACAATCTTAGCGTTGAGAGAACCGTTTATAATGATTGTCTTACGAACTTTATCAAGTTCATCATCCTTAAGGAAGTAACATCCTCTGTATGCAAATTCCTTTTTGACAGCGTCATATATAGACTTATCCACAATTACCGATTGCTCTGATGCGCAAATCATACCATTATCAAATGTCTTGGAGTGGATAACTGAATTAACTGCAAGCTTAATGTCACAGCTTGCATCCATAATTGCAGGTGTGTTACCGGCACCAACGCCGAGAGCCGGCTTACCTGAAGAATAAGCTGACTTAACCATTCCGGGACCACCTGTTGCAAGTATGATATCAGCCTCCTGCATCAGCGTATTAGTCATCTCTATTGAAGGAACATCAATCCATCCGATGATATTCTTAGGAGCACCGGCAGCAACAGCAGCGTCAAGTACAACCTTGGCGGCAGCAATTGTGCTTCTCTTAGCCCTTGGATGCGGACTTATGATAATTCCATTACGTGTCTTAAGTGAAATAAGTGTCTTGAAAATTGCTGTGGACGTAGGATTAGTAGTAGGGATTACAGCTGCTACGACACCGATGGGTTCAGCAATCTTTTTAATTCCAAATGATTTATCCTCCTCAATAACACCACAGGTCTGTACATCTTTGTACTTATTGTAAATGTACTCGGCGGCATAGTGGTTCTTGATAACCTTATCTTCAACTACACCCATGCCTGTTTCCTCTACAGCCATCTTGGCAAGTGGAATACGCGCCTGATTAGCGGCGATGGCAGCTGCTTTGAATATTGCGTCTACCTGCTCCTGTGTATATGAAGCAAATATCTTTTGTGCGTCGCGCACCTGTGCAAGCCTGGCATTAAGGGTGTCCATGTTGTCTACAATGTTCTCCATTGCAATACCTCCTGTATTAGTATTTATACATCGTTAATATTTTAACAATTGCATTATATGCTTAAAACGACCAAATGTCAACATTTACATGGATATATAGGAATTATTTCACAATAACCTCAATAAAGAGTTATATTGTGTATTCAAATATATTATGTTAGAATACTAACAGAAATATCTGGCATATATATGTATATTTTACATATTGGTACATATATGCGGGTTAAAATCAGATGGAGACGGTCAGAATACAGCAGGAGCACGCAATGCAACAGGTACATGTAGACAATTTAAGAGGTAATGAGGTTCTTGGCATGCCGGTCGTGTCATCAGGCAACGTCATACTGATAAGCGAAGGAACGGTACTTAGCGAAGAATATATCAAAAAACTGCGCGAACTTGACATTCAGGATGTATACATACGCAATAATGGTGCGGATGAGAACAGAGTATACAGTATTGATGAGACATATAGCGAGTCAAAGCGTAATATTGAGAATGTGCTTGAAAAACACATTTACAAGCATAACAGTGATTTGCAGAAGGTTGCGGTAGAAGCAGTAAGGATAATGGACTCTGTTATCGAGAAACCGGAGGTTGTTAACGGACTTACTGAGATACGTAATATAAGCACGGACATGTATTCTCATTGTATTAATGTGTGTTCAATGTCAACAATTCTTGCCATAAGGCTTAAGATGACAGAGACTCAGGTGCATGATATAGCAATGGGGGCGATACTTCACGATATAGGGCTTAAGTATATAAAGGTTCCTTATATTAATGTGGATGTCGAAGATATGTCTCCGAAGAATCAGATGGAATATAAGAAGCATACTATATATGGATATAGTGCGCTTCAGGATGAGACATGGCTTTCTGACACAGCCAAGGATATTATACTTATGCATCATGAGCGTGAGGATGGCAATGGATATCCTTTCCAGAATTCAAGATTCAGGGTAAGCCAGGAGGTTAAGCTTGTTGCGGTATGTGATGATTTTGATGCAATGATAAGCGGAATCGGACGCAGGAAGATGAAGATATATGAGGCTATTGAGTACATAAAGGTCAATGCCGGAATTATATATGAGCGTTCTGTTGCATCCAAGCTTCTTAAGACCATGGCGGTATATCCGGTAGGAACGAGAGTACTTACAAGTGACGGCGAGATCGGTGTAGTGGAGAAACAGAATTCGGAAGCACCGGAGAGACCTGTTATAAAGATTCTTAAAGGAGCAGACGGACATGATTATGAGAAGCCGGATTTTAAGGATCTTATGAAGATTCTTACATTATTTATAGTTGATACGATTGATTAGCAATCAGTATCCGGAAAGGTTTGAATGGCAGTATGCATCTTTTTTTGAGGGCAATAGGATTTGCGGAATTTGACGCAGAGGGCGAGAAGAAGTTAATAGAGTCGGCGGCAGCGCAGAGTCCGGAGAATAATCTCCTCATGAAGAAGAATGAATACTACGGAAGAGCAGAGCTGCTGGTGCCGATAAGCGACAGCACGGGCATATGTGTATATGGGGCTCTTGAGGATGTTAAGGATGGCAGTGCTTCGTCATTCAGACCTATTTATTATTATCCGATGCTTATGGGGAGCAGCAGAAGTGACAATGACGAGTTATCGATAGAGCGGCATTATGACAAGGAGTCATATGAAGTTATATGTGACGACCTTAAGCCCGGAGTGACTTTGATGTTCTATCTTCAGAATGCACTTGATTATCTGAGGTACAGACAGGGCAGAGTTGAATCCGGTAAGGAAAAGCCGGATTATTTTATGCTTGACCGCAAGAATCCGGCAGAGAAGGATGCGATAAGCGGCAAGGATGTCATTCTCTCGGCGCTTTCGGTAGGCGGAATGATAATTCTGCCTACAGCAAGCCGCAGCACGTCAAGACGTCCTGTATCAGGCCGTGAGGCAGCTAAGGATGCAGCAAGAAGGAATCTGCTGGCGGCAGCCAAGAATGGTGACCAGGACGCCATAGAGAGTCTTACTATTGATGACCTTGATACATATACAGCGATATCAAGAAGAATTATGAATGAAGATGTTCTTTCAATTGTGGATACTTCATTTATGCCATGTGGTGTTGAGTGCGACCAGTACTCGGTTATAGGTGAGATTCTGGAGGTCGATAATCAGACCAATGTAATCACTGATGAGAAGATATGGATTCTCAAGCTCATTTGCAATGACATCATATTTGACATGGCGATCAACGAGGCGGACCTTGTCGGCGAACCGGCTGTAGGCAGAAGGTTCAAGGGTGTTGTATGGCTGCAGGGCGAAGTCCTCATCTAAATATATTTGACAAATGTGACAAATACATATAAAATAATAAAGGCTCTTTTGAGCCGGAAGGTTCTCATAGTTAAACGGATATAACAAGCGCCTCCTAAGCGCTAGTTGTGGGTTCGATTCCCGCTGGGAACATCGGTTTTTTGCAACAATGATCGTAAAAATTCATTGTTGCATTTTTTATTATATGGTGCTTGCGGGTACCGAAAAAATATAAAAATGAGTAATTGGAGCACCGAAAAGACAAAACAGGCCTGACGAAGTATCGCTCAGATTAGATTAAAAATTCTAGTCTGGGCGATTTTTTTCGTTCAGGGAAAAGGAGGAAGTGATCGGTGACAGTCAGATGATTGAACTACAGGACAGTATTAAGAAATATTGAGTTCTTAATCCCTTGATCGTCCGGCCAGGGAAAGAAGGTTACTATGAAATCATTTCAGGCTACAGAAGGAAATATGCAGCGGAGCGACTGGGGTATAAGAAAATTCCTGTGATTATTCGCATGATGCAGGATGAGGTAAAGGAGGCGCTTGGCAGTGAGTATACCGATTACAACCTGATAATGGCGACTACTTTTGGAATGCCGATTAATGGCAGCTATATTCGTGACCGGATGCAGAAAGTAATTGATAAAGAAGGGCTTTCGGATGTGGTTTTTCATAGTCTGCGCCATACAAGTGTTACATACAAGCTGAAACTGAGCGGTGGAGATATCAAAGCAGTCCAGGGAGATTCCGGACATGCACAGGCGGACATGGTAACGGAAGTGTATGGTCATATTATTGATGAGGACTGGCGAAAAAATGCAGAGAGAATGGAGAAGAAAATAAGATTGCCATACCAGAAGGAGTAGATCCTGAACTGCTGATGAAAGTACTTGGCAATCCGGAGATGGCGGCTTTGCTTACTTCTCTGGCAAAAACAATGAAAGTATAAATATAGAAGAACGATATTGTGTGGAGTAAGAAATCTATGCAGTATCGTTTTTTTCGTTCTTGTGAAAAAATTTGTAGTTATTTGTAAGAATTTGTCGAGAAGTGCCATGTATATAATGTAGGGAGGTTTTAACATGACCAAAGATGAAGAAATCAGGATGATAAATGAAAAATTGGATTTTTATGTAATGGAGGCAAGTGATGAGGAGTTTGATACCGAAGAGGTACGCAAACTTGTGAAGTGATTAGATGAATTGGATCCCATACCATTGCCGTGGAAATCGGATGAGGAAGCA
>OHSO01001352.1_pt1 | contig 10748 bp, 9 predicted proteins | sample 1578651 | NCBI WGS metagenome assembly OHSO01 (sample SAMEA3879524, study PRJEB24766) | human gut metagenome | biome: human-associated habitat; feature: feces | place: USA | collected 1985/1987 | reverse complement strand
AAAATCAATGGCTGCTATAACAATGTTGTAGGTCTGCCGTTGTCATTGTTGTACTTAATGATGCAAAGATTGGGAGTATGAGGAGCTATGAAGAGTGACTAATCCTGCAGTAAGCAGGACCTGCGATTTTTGCAGTGATTTTAGTAGTATCGACAAAACAACAAACACAGAGAGTATTAAAAATCTTCCCTTAGAGGACAGACCACGGGAAAAGCTTTTTCTGCGTGGGGTGGAGGCGCTGACTGATGCGGAGCTGTTGGCAATATTGCTGCGCACAGGCACTGCTCAAAAATCAGCGTTGGAGATTGCTAAGGAGCTCACAGCTGACGGAGGCCTGTACAGGCGTCTGGCAGGAGTGAGGGACTTAAATGAGCTTATGCAAATCAAGGGTATGGGGCAGGCCAAGGCAGCAACAGTTTTGGCAGCTCTGGAAATAGGCAGACGTATTGCGTCGGCCCGCCCTTTGGATAAAATCCATTTTGGCTGTCCGCAGGATGGTGCGGCATTTTTGATGCCACGCCTGCGTTATGCCACAAAGGAACAATTTTTAGTAATTTTGTTGAACAGTAAGAATAAAGTAATAGGCACAGAGCTGGTATCAGAAGGTTCGCTGACCAACTCGGTGGTGCATCCGCGTGAGGTATTTCTGCCGGCGATTCTGCAGCATGCAGCCTCTATCTGTGTGGCACATAATCATCCCTCGGGTGATCCGATGCCAAGCATTGAGGACAGGCAGCTGACAGCTGTTTTGCTGGCGGCAGGACAAACGTTGGGGATTCCGCTTCTGGACCATCTGATTATCGGGGACGGTGCTTATTACAGCTTTCAGGAAGATGGAGCATTAGAAGTTTAGGAGGATAGTCGGAAATGAAGTTTACTTTCCCTAATATCAGTATTTTTAACAATATGTCGGATGACATGGGTATAGATTTGGGCACTGCGAATACGCTGGTGCATTGCAAGGATAAGGGTATTATTATCCGCGAACCGTCGGTAGTAGCTGTTGAAAAGGACACTAACGAGGTACTGGCAATCGGTGCGGAGGCTAAGAGAATGATTGGCCGTACTCCCGGTAACATTGTCGCTATCCGTCCGATGAAGGATGGTGTTATTGCCGACTATGAAATTACTCAGTCTATGCTGAAATATTTTATTAAGCAGGCTATGGGCAACCGTACCTTTGTACGTCCGCGTATTCTGGTTGGTGTGCCTTCCGGTGTTACCGAAGTAGAAAAGCGTGCAGTTGTTGATGCTACTATTGAAGCAGGTGCGCGTGAGGCTTACTTGATTGAAGAACCGATGGCGGCAGCAATCGGTGCAGGCTTGCCTGTACAGGAAGCAACCGGCAGCATGGTTGTTGATATCGGCGGCGGCACCTGTGAGGTTGCCGTAATTTCTCTGGGCGGCATTGTTGTCAGCAAGAGCGTACGCTGCGGCGGCGATGCTATCGACAGTGCTATTGTACGTTATATCCGCAAAGCCTTTAATATGTTTATCGGTGAGCGTACAGCAGAAAATATTAAAATTGAAATCGGTACCGCTATGAAGGTGGACGAGCCTGCTGTTATGGAAGTTCGCGGCCGCGACCTGCTCAGCGGTCTGCCTAAGAGTATAGAGGTTAATGCCAACCATGTTTGCGAAGCTGTTAACGAGCCTGTAAGCATGATTGTGGACGCTGTTCGTAACACCTTGGAGCGTACACCGCCTGAACTGTCCGCTGATATTATGGACCGTGGCATTGTTATGACAGGCGGCAGCTCTATGCTGCGCAATCTGGACAGACTTATTTCTCAGGAAACCGGTATGCCAGTATTCGTATCTGATGAAGCTTTGAACTGTGTTGCTTTGGGCACCGGTATTGCTGTAGAAAATATTGACATTTACCGCAAAGGCTTTATGACCTCTAAATAAGTAGGAATGCAGCATGAATAAGAAGGTTATGTTGGTAGTTCTGTTTGTTCTGGTCCTGTTTTCTATGCTGGCGATGGCCGTAGCAGGCAGAAGCCGTTTTCCTTTGGTCAACAGAGCGGTGGCGGCAGTAGTGCTGCCGGTAGAAAGTATGCTGACCGGGTTAGGCAATGCCGGTGATGGCGTGCGTGGCTATTGGAAGGCACTGACAGTAATGCAGAGCGAAAATGCAAAGCTGAAACAAGAAAATATTGAGTTGCGTAATGCCAATATCCAAATGGCTTCGATGTATGCAGAAAACAGGCAGTTGAGAGGCTTGCTGGAGTATAAGGAGCAGCACAAATCGCAGAAGGTTGTAGCAGCAAAGGTAATTGCCCGCAGCTTCGGCGATTTACGTGACTGCATATATATCGCTGCCGGTAAGGACAGAGGTCTGGCACCGGATATGGCAGTTGTTAATGGTGGCCTTGTAGGCGTGGTTGATGAGGTATATGATGATTATGCCCGTGTACTTTTGCTCACCTCTCCGCGCTGTCGAGTAGGTGCTAGGGTATTGCGCGCTGATTCACGTGCTGTCGGTGTAGCCGGCGGTGTCAGCGGCAAGGATAAGCTGCTGTTGGAGCATATTTACCGCGAAGCAAGCCTGCGTGAGGGCGATATTATCGTTACCAGCGGTTACAGCGGCAGCCATCCAGCAGATATTCTTATCGGTAAGGTTACTGCTACTCATATGGATAGTGTCGGTCTGCTGCAGGAAGCAGATATTGTACCTGCTGCTGATATTGCAGATGTTGAACAGGTATTGGTTATTGTTGGCTTTACGCCGGAAGCGAAAATCGTATTACAGGGAGGACAGGCAAAATGAGGAGACTGATTTGGCCCGTCCTGTTTCTGTTCTTAATGCTGCTGCAGGGTTCGATGTCTGTGTATTATACGGGCTGGCTTTCCTGTGATTTGCTGCTTTTGGCGGTATATGCTTATGCGCTGCTGCGCGGCGAAAAAGCTGGTGCGGTAGTCGGCGGTATCACCGGACTGCTGCAGGATGCAATGACGGTGGGTATTTTTGGCTTCCATATTCTCAGTCGTATCTGTGTAGGTTATATAGTGGGCATGACAAAGGAAAAGGTGTTTAAGGATAATTATCTTTATCATATGAGCGCTATTGCGACGATTACTTTTATCCTGCGTTTTGTTTACTGGTGGCTGGAACTTTTGCGCAGTGGCGGACGCTGGAGCATATTTTTTGCATATTTATGGGATTCCCTGGGCTATATTATAGGCAATGCGCTGTTGGTATGGCCTGTTGTAGTTATAATGAAGATGATTTATGAATGGATCAGAAAAGAAGATATATCTTATTAACCAGGAAGCAGGAAAGGAGACAGACGTAGCCTATGGAAGATAGAAACCGGATAACCAGATTGCACACCTTGCTGGTTGTGTGTCTGGTATTATTTGCTGTGCTGCTGGGACGAATGGTTTATTTGCAGCTGTGGCGCGGTGATTACTACGCTAAGCAGTCTGACGGCAACAGGCTGCGCCAGTCGCGTATTCTTGCTCCACGCGGAATTATTTATGATAGCGAAGGTAAAGAGCTGGTAAATAATTTGCCCGGTTATGCCGTAGTATTGCAGAAGCAGTCCAGCTATAAACCGGAAACACTGCAGCGCCTCAGTAATTTGCTGCAGATGCCGGTAGAAGAAATTAACGCTAAAATTAAGGCGAGCAAAAATTTTTATGAACCTATTATGCTGAAGAATAATCTTGATCAGCAGATGGTAACCAAAATAGAAGAACAGCGCCGCTATATGCCGGAGGTTATGCTTTCGGTGCAGCCTATCCGCAATTACCCTTATCATGAGCTTGCTGTACATGCTTTGGGTTACGTAGGCGAGGTAAGTGCTTATGAAATTGAGCAGGGACTGTTTAAGAATATTAGTCAGGGAAGTCTTGTCGGTAAGGGCGGATTGGAAAAGACTTATGATAAATATCTGCGCGGTGAGGACGGCGCCTTTATGGAGGAGGTTGACGTTGCCGGTAACGTTGTCAAGCATTACGATTCAGTGCAGCCTATTCCCGGCAAAAATCTGAAGCTGACGATAGATTACGAGCTGCAAAAGGAGCTGGAGGCTTTTACAGATAAGCATCTTGCCTTTCTGCGAAGCTCCGGTATTGCTCCCGGAGCGAGAGCAGCGGCGGTAGTAGCCATCGATCCGCGTAACGGTGCGGTAAGGGCGATGGTAAGCCGTCCGGGCTATGACCCCAACTGGTTTGTGCATGGCATTTCCTCAAAGAATTGGAATTCTATTAATAACGATCCCAATTACCCGATGAATAACAAGGTTATTACCGGTGAATATCCGCCTGGTTCTACCTTTAAGATTGTTACCGGCAGTGCTGCCTTTGAACTGAAAAAGGTTGGCTTGAACGAGCCTATTTTCGACGGTGGTTTTCATCCGATGGTTCCTACTATGGGTAACGCCGGCGGCGAGGTTTTAGGCTGGCTGACATTTATCAAAGCGTTGGCGATGAGTGATAACGTTTATTTTTACGAGCTTGGTTATCGCGTCGGCATTGATAATATTGAAAAATATGCGCATATCTTTGGCTTTGGCGAACGCACCGGTATTGACCTGGAAGGCGAAAGCAAAGGCCTTGTTGCCTCTAAAAAAGTAAAGCGTGAAATTTGGGATGAGGACTGGCGCTTAGGCGATACCTTCAACGCTGCTATCGGTCAGGGATTCAACCTGACGACACCGATTCAGCTTTCTGTTATGCTGAGTATTGTTGCTAATGGCGGTACCAAGTATCAGCCATATCTGGTTGACAGTATTATAAACAGTGACGGCAGTCTTTTTGAAAAGCCTAAGCGTGCCGAAGGCAAGCATATTGATGTGTCACAGCAGACAATTGACTATATCCGCATGGGCATGAGTGCTACTACGCAGGAGGGTGGTACGGCATCGTACTTTGCCGGCTTGCCTAAGCCAATTGCCGGTAAAACCGGTACTGCCGAAAACTCTCATGGACGTGACCATGGTTTGTTTGTAGCCTATGGTCCGGTAGATGACCCTGAGCTTGTTGTAGTCTGCATTGTGGAACAGGGCGGCTTCGGCTCTGTTGCGGCAGGTCCTATTGTTTATAAAGCATTTGAAGAATTTTTCCAGGAAAAGGGTTATATGGAAGGAGTACATTGTGGATTTAAAACGTATCCTGAAAAATCTTGACTGGTGGCTGATTGCAGCTGTACTGATTCTTATGGGCTGTGGCTTGGGACTTATCGACAGTGCTACCCATTCCTTTGCTGTCAGCACCGGTAAGGCCTGGCATGTGCAGCGCCAAAGTATGTTTATGCTCTTTGGCCTGGCTATTGTTACTGTATCGTTGGCTTTTGATTACCGTGTTCTCAAAAATTATGCCACCAAGCTGTATATAATTAATATCATACTGCTTTTGGCAGTAATGTTTGTAGGACAAAGTCAATTGGGTGCACAGCGCTGGATCCAAATAGGCTCTATGTCTTTTCAGCCCAGTGAATTTGCTAAGGTTTTTCTCATTATCTGCTTAGCTACCTTTATGGATAAGCGAATTGAATGGCTGGAGGAATTTAAGGATTACCTGCCGGTTTTTGCATATATTCTGGTGCCGTTTATACTTGTTATGCGTCAGCCGGACTTAGGAACCTCGCTGACCTTTATTGCTATCCTTATAGGTATGATTTTTGTCAGCGGCTTCAAGTATAAATGGTTCTTCCGCATGGGACTGGCTTTTATGGCCTTGCTGCCGGCCTTTTGGATGATTCTGAAGGATTATCAGAAGAACCGTATCCGCGTTTTTCTGAATCCGGAGCTTGATCCTTTCGGCAGCGGTTATCATGTTATTCAGTCTAAAATTGCTATCGGTAGCGGCGGATTTCTTGGCAAAGGCTGGTTGGCCGGAACGCAGAGCCAGTTGAACTTTTTGCCTGAAAACCATACGGACTTTATTTTTGCTGTTGCCGGTGAAGAGTTTGGCTTTATCGGAACGGTGTTTATCATTTCTATGTATATGATTATTATTTGGCGCGGTATTGCGATTGCGCTTGATGCCGATGATACCTTCGGTATGCTTTTGGCAACCGGTGTAACGTCTATGTTTATGTTCCATGTTATGGTCAACATTGGTATGACTGCCGGTATTATGCCTGTAACCGGTGTACCTTTGCCGTTCTTGAGCTATGGCGTCAGCTCGCTTACGACGAACCTTATGTTGGTGGCGATTTTGTTGAATATTAAGGTGAAGAAGCAAAACCTTCAATTTTAATAGAGGAGAAAATGAATTTGAAAAAGGATTTAACTATTGATATTTTAAGCAGCGTGCAAAAGCCTGCGCGCTACACCGGTGGCGAGTTCGCCAGCATTGTTAAGCCTGCCGAAGAAGTAGAGGCAACTATTGCTCTGGCCTTCCCGGATGTATACGAAGTAGGTATGAGTTACCTTGGCTTTAAAATTTTATACCATCTGCTGAATAAGGAAGACGGAATTGCCGCAGAACGTGTTTACGCGCCTCGGATTGACCTGGAGGCGAAGATGCGTGAGCGTGAAATTGTGCTTTGCACTCTGGAAACCAAAAAGGCTTTGAGGGAATGTGATATTGTAGGTTTTACTTTGCAATACGAGCTTTCATATACCAATATCTTAAATATGCTTGATTTGGGTGGCGTGCCGCTGCTGGCTAAGGATCGTACTGATGCAGACCCCTTTGTTATTGTAGGCGGCCCCTGTGTGTACAACCCTGAGCCTTTGGCTGATTTCTTCGACTTTGCTGTTATCGGTGAAGGCGAAGAGGTTTTGATTGAGGTAATGCGTTGCTACAAGGAGTGGAAACGTGAAGGCAAACCCGGCGGCAGACAAGAATTCCTGCAGCGTGTGGTAAAAATCAAGGGCATTTATGTACCTTCCTTCTATGAAGCAGAATATAATGAGGACGGCACCTTTAAGGCAATTAAGCCGCTGCGCGAGGATATTCCTGCTGTTATCCAAAAGCGTGTTATAGAGGATATGAACAGTGTAGATTTCCCGACATCTCCGATTGTTCCTTTCGGTGAAATCGTTCATGACCGCATCATGCTGGAGGTTTTCCGTGGCTGCAGCCGTGGCTGCCGTTTCTGCCACGCAGGTATGGTTTACCGTCCCGTGCGTGAACGCAAGCCGGAGGTGCTGATGGACCTGTCGCGTAAGCTGGTAGATAACACAGGCTATAACGAAATCAGCCTGGTATCCCTGTCCAGCGCCGATTATTCCTGCCTGGCTCCGCTGGTACATAAGATGATTGGCGAATTTAAGGACGAACGCGTCAGCGTTTCTCTGCCTTCTCTGCGTATCGACAGCTTCTGTGTTGCCATAGCCAAGGAGGTACAGGCAGTGCGTAAGAGCGGTCTGACCTTTGCTCCGGAAGCAGGCAGCCAAAAGATGCGTGATGTTATCAACAAGGGAGTAACGGAAGAGGATTTGATGAATGCTGTCGGTGCAGCATTTGAATCCGGCTGGAACAGCGTTAAGCTGTACTTTATGATCGGCTTGCCCTATGAAACTGATGAGGATGTACTGGCGATTGCTGATTTGGCGCGCAAGGTACAGTATAAATATTTCCAGATTACCGGTAAGCGTGGCTGCAAGGTTACCGTAAGTGCTTCGTCCTTCGTACCTAAGCCGTATACTGCTTTCCAATGGTTTGCACAGAATGATTTGGAAGAAATCCGACGTAAGCAGTTCCTGCTGAAGGATGAAATCAAAAAATATAAAAATATCACCTTAAACTATCATGATGCCAAAACCGGTACGATTGAGGCTGTTTTTGCCCGCGGCGATCGTCGTGTAGGCAAGGCGCTGTTGCTGGCTTGGCAGAAGGGCGCGCGTTTTGACGGCTGGAGCGATTGCTTCTCCTACGAGCGTTGGCTGGAGGCTATCAGCGATGCCGGCCTTGATAAAGACTTTTACGCTGCACGCGAGCGCGGTGAGAACGAAGCTTTCCCGTGGGAGCATATCTCTCCGGGTGTCAGCCGCCGCTTCCTGTGGAACGAATGGCGTAAGGCTTATGCTCAGCAGCTTACACACGACTGCCGTCGCGCAAGTTGTACCGGCTGTGGCGTTTGCCAGGCATTGGGCGTAAAAATCGTTGACTATAAAGAAGAGTATCAAAACAATGGGGAGGTACAGGCATAATGAAACTGCGTATGCAAATTACCAAGGATAAGGATATCCGCTTTATCTCCCATCTGGAATATGTGCGCACCATCGGCCGTGCTATCCGCCGTGCCAAGCTGCCTGCTGCCTATTCCGAAGGTTTTAATCCGCATTTGAAGTTCAGTCTGGCTTCTGCGCTGGGCGTAGGTGTAGTAAGCTATACCGAGTTCGTAGAAATCGAGCTTGCCGAGCCGATGGAGGTAGAAAAGGCTGCGTTGGCGCTTGATGCTGCTTTGCCGCGCGGTATTCGCGTACTGGCTGCCGATGCTGTTGATACGCATCACGCTGCCCTGATGAGTCAGGCGGCGGGTGCAAGCTATCGCGTAACGCTGCCCTATAGCGGTGATGTGAGCGCTGTTGTTGCGGAATTCAATGCTGCACCGGAGCTGCTGTTCAAAAAAGCTGCACCCAAGACGAAGGCTAAGTTCAAGGAAATTGACGTTAAGTTTTACATTCCGCAGCTTACTGCAGAACAGACCGAAAAAGAAACAATCTTCAGCTTTGACTGCAAGATTACGCCGACCGGCAGCATGAAGGCAGTAGATTTGCTGAATGCACTGAATGAGCAGTATGGTTTGGCGCTGCCTGTTGAGATGGCCGATATTGAGCGTCTCAGACTATACCGCAATAATAAAAACGGCAAGCCTATCCCAATGCTGAACAGTGATGCTGTAACCTTAGGCTGATTTTAGCTTAAGGCTGTAAAAATAAAAAAGAGCAAAGCCTGCTCAGTGCTTTGCTGATTAGAAAACCCCATGGCGTCTGCCACGGGGTTTTTGTGTGCATTAGATATGCTATTTTATCTGCAGCTCCAGCTTGTAAATATACTTATCGGTATCACCTGTCAGCCAGTAATCACACAACGATGTTACATAAAGCGGTGATATCGGTGTAAGCTGATGCTCCTTGCAATATTCTGCCAACATTTGCAGATATTTTTTGTTGTTGAACATGTAGACACCTTGAAAATATAGCGTCAGATAATCGCCTTCAGGCTTTTGGTGGCAATGCGGTGTAGCGAGCTTATCGTTAAGTGTGTAAAAATAATGCTTCAGATGTTTGGTTGAAAAATCCTGCAAAATTTCCGTATCGTAAATATAACCAAAGCCGTTGGTTGTTAAGGTAATATCGTTCTGCAGATTGCTAAACATTTGGGCAATATGCGTAGAACGCTTTTTAAAGCATTCATTTTCTTCGGTAGCATTGCTCAGATAAAGATAATGTGCCTGCTCATGGACAAGCATAATTTTATCCAGAGTAATGTCCGCAATATGGTCGAGCTTGCCTAATTCGCTCTGCAGCTTTTTTTTCATAGTCTGCAGACGGGCAATTTCCTGCGTGAAGAAATCTATGCGCTCATTAAATAAATCACGATAGTTTTGCGGCGAGCGGTTGGCAAGATAATCTTTGATGCGCGCAATCGGCACATCAAGCTGGCGTAGCGTAAGAATCAGCTGCAGTAAAAACAGCTGGCTGCGCTTGTAATAGCGATAACCGTTTTCATCAACAAGCTCAGGAGTAATCAATCCCAGCTTATCATAGTAAAGCAAAGTCTTGCGGGGAATTTTGCAAAGCTGCGATAATTCACCGGTTGTGAAGTAATTTTGTATGTTTTTTGACATTTTTAGCATTTCCCCCTTGACTGTCTAGCTGCTATACACAGTATTATAACATATAAAAGAGAAAATGCATATTAAGACTTAATCCAAATAATTTCAAGTATTTAATATGTACTTTGTTGATGTTTTTTGTGATGAGTGAATGGAGGTATATCTGTGAAAAAATTGGCAAGCAAAGGTTTATTGATGAGCGCATTGATTTGCGGTAATGTATTTTTAGGAAGTACTGCGGTATTTGCCGAAGAGATTAAAGAGTATGACCTGGATGCGATGGTTGTAACAGCTACAAGAACCATGAAGCAGATTCAGGAGGTTCCGTCCAGTGTCAGTGTGGTAACGGCAAAGGAAATCGAGGATCGTAACATTACATCCGTTCCAGAAGCTTTACAGACATTGCCTGGTGTGTATAAGAGTCAAGCAATTCAAGGCGGTATTCAGCTTAGAGGTTTTGGCTCTGGTGATATTCTTGTATTAGTAGATGGTTTACAGATGAACTATCCTTTCAACAGCACTGTGGACTGGGAGATGATACCGGTAGAAAATATTGAGCGTATTGAAGTTGTGCGTGGTGCTGGTTCTTCTCTGTATGGCGGACATGCTGTTGGCGGTGTAGTAAATATTATTACAAAGGATGCCAAGAAGAAAGGCTTGAATGCTAACATAGTTTTGAATTATGGTAGCAATAATACTTGGAAAAAGGCTCTTTATGCTGATGTAAAAGCCAATGAAAAAGTTGCTTTCGGTGTTGGCTATGAAAATCGTAAATCTGATGGATGGGGAAATTATTATCAGACCAAGGCTGCTAGCAAGGGCAGTGGTACAATTGTTCCTGATAATAAACCGCCACAATTAAGCAATGGTAAATACATTGTAGCTACACGCGGCGATAGAAAATATGAGAGCGAAACCTATAGTGCAAATGTAAAGTATAATTTCGATGCGGAACGTTCCTTGAAATATACTTTTGCCAATACTACAAGTACTTATTATTATCCGA
>OHSO01001338.1_pt1 | contig 10855 bp, 9 predicted proteins | sample 1578651 | NCBI WGS metagenome assembly OHSO01 (sample SAMEA3879524, study PRJEB24766) | human gut metagenome | biome: human-associated habitat; feature: feces | place: USA | collected 1985/1987 | reverse complement strand
GGCTTAACAACACATGGGAATGGAACATACTCAATCTTATGTCCCTTATGTAATGTCACACCCTTAGGCATAGGAATGCCCTCTGGTACAAGAACCTTTTTCGCAAGTTCCTTGCTCATTGATATAGCACTGCTTAAATAATCTGTACCTGTATATCTGATTCCAAGCAGATCAAATGTAGCCTGAACTTTACCGTCCTCACCATTGCTTCCATGAAGTCCCATAAATACCATATCTGCTTCTTTACACAATTCTAAAACATTACGTCCGAAAAAGCTTTCTCTTGCCTCAGTTCTTCTCTTAACCTCTGCCGGAATGTCCGCTGTTTTCTTCTTTAAATTGTCAGACAGTACTCCCAAATCATTCTTTTCTGTGAAAAATGTCTCAGCCTCACTGTCATCAACACCTAGGAAGATATCAAGCATATTTGCTTCATGTCCGTTTCTTCTAAGGCTCTCACATACTCTGTATCCTGTAACTAACGAAACATCTCTTTCTGTACTTGTTCCACCTGCTAATACTACTATTCTCATAATTTCTCCTTTATCTCTGAACTTTTCCACAATATTCACATAGTTATTCACATTTTTCGTCAATTGTAAATTTTCTGTAAAATTGTCAGATAATTGTAATATATTTATATAATCCACATATTCTTATGCAGAATCTGTGCGAATTATTACGGTCTTAAATGGCTTCCTTCATACTTTGTATGTGCCTGTAAAACCTTTCTTAAAGAATCAATTCTTCCAGAAAGTTCACCTTCTGGAACAACTATCTCCAGTGATTCAGCCATAATATCTATCATTGGATTTGTGAATCTGCTTTTGTATCTTATAAGGACATCAAGCTTTTCCTCATATCCTCTCGCGTCTAAAAACTTATCCAGGACGCTGTCCCCTGCAGCAACCTGCTGCTCTGGCTGGGCCAGTGAGTTATCCACACTGTCCTCTTTTAATGTATATGCTTCATCAATTCTATTGTCTGAATTAACTCTTACTGTCTGCGAATTGTCAGACTGTAAATTGTCAGATATCTCCTGCATATTCAACGGATTCACCTGCTCAAATCTATATTTCTGTGCTACATCCGGATATTTTACATGATCCACTTCACTCATGAACATATCATATGGTCTTACATACACAGCATATTCACCATACATAGCCTGATATACCACCATTTTCTCTTTGGTTTCTGAATGATATGCAACACACTTTACCTGGTAAAGCTTATTCTTAAAATGCTTATAAAATCCGCCTGGTACTAACTGTCTTTCCATCAGTAAACCTCCCTCCAAAAATATACTGCTATTTTATCGCACATGGCTGTTTCTTACAACATTTTTTAAGCACTTTGCTAATTGTTTTACACTTTAATAAGTTGTCTGAGAGTGGTAAAATACATTTATATTTTACAAGAGGAGATTATTATGAGACAGATAGATTTACATGTTCATTCCACATGCTCTGACGGAACTGATTCTCCTGCTGTTCTGGTTGATAAGGCAGTCGATAAGGGACTTGCTGCATTTGCTCTTACCGACCATGACACTACCAGGGGAGTTAAGGAAGCTCTTTTAGCATGTAAAAAAGCAAATAACAACGGGCACAAGCTTGAAGTTATTCCCGGAGTTGAGATAAGTACTAATTATGATAATACGGAGATACATGTTGTCGGGCTTTTTATAGATTATAACGACAATGAATTCAATTCATTCCTTAATAAGCAGTTAAGTTCAAGAGATGAAAGAAATAAACGGGTATGTGAACGCTTCCAGAATATAGGAATTAATATTACATATGAAGATATGCTAAAGACTTATGGCGATGCGGTAATTACAAGAGCACATTTTGCAGACAGACTCGTTGCAATTGGAGCTGTTGGAGACAGAAATGAAGCATTTGACAGATATTTAGGTCAGGGAAAGCCTTGTTTTGTGCCAAGAGTCAAAGTTGACCCTGCAAAAGCTATTGAACGTATTCACCAAGCCGGCGGTATTGCAATCTTAGCACACCCGGTTCTTTATCATCTTGGCAAAGCCCAGATGAACAAATTGCTTGACCATATGTGCTCTGCCGGACTTGATGGAATTGAAGCCATATATTCAACCTACAGGATGGGTGATGAATTATCAATCAGACGGATTGCTTCTGAAAGAAATCTGCTGATATCTGGCGGTTCTGATTATCACGGTAAGAATAAACCGCATATCCAGCTTGGAACCGGTATGGGACATTTATTCGTTCCTTATGAACTGCTTGATAAGATGAAAGATTCCATGCCAATCACCAACACACAGAAGGAGACTTACGATGAATAACAAAATTCCAAAAACTATACAACTCTTTTTAACTTTCATAAAAATAGGTGCATTTACTTTTGGAGGCGGTTATGCTATGTTACCACTGATTCAAAAAGAAATTGTTGAGAAGAAACATTGGATAACTGATAATGATATTCTTGAAATAGTGGCTATCTCCGAGTCAACTCCCGGACCAATTGCAATTAATGCGGCTACTTTTGTTGGCTTTCGTATCTGTGGTTTTTGGGGTGCACTATTTGCAACACTTGGAGTTGTGATACCATCCTACCTGATTATTCTTATTATATCTTTTGTACTTAAAGAATTCCAAAGCATAAAAATCATACAATATGCCTTTAATGGTATCAGAGCTGGTGTACTTGCTCTGATTATCAAAGCTCTCTGGTCAATGTATATTCAATGCCCTAAGAATGTTATTTCCTATATAATTATGGCATGTTCTTTTATTTTGACTGCTTTGCTTAATGTAAATGTGCTTATTGTAATTATCAGCTGTGCAATATTAGGTTTAGTAACATCTATTACCATATTAAGGAGGAAATGTTAATGATTTATCTTGAGCTTTTTTATATTTTCTTAAAAATCGGTGCATTTACCTTTGGCGGTGGTTATGCTATGTTACCATTGATTCAGGATGAAGTTATTGCTCATAATTGGATAGATTCACAGTCACTTATTGATTTTATAGCAGTTAGCGAAAGTACACCCGGACCATTTGCTGTAAATATAGCAACATATGTAGGAGCAGAGGTTGGCGGTATTTTCGGTTCTTTTTGTGCAACTCTCGGAGTGATACTCCCATCCTTTATTATCATTCTTATTGTTGCAAAATGTTTTATTCAATTTCAAAAGAGTATAGTCATAAAGGGATGTATGTCAGGATTAAAACCTGCTGTAGTTGGTTTGATTGGTTCTGCTGTAATTTCGATGAGTTCAACCGTTTTCATACCAGATGGGTTTAATACTGATATTTCTTTTTATACAACATTAATTATATTTCTAATATCCGTAGTTTTAGCATTCAAAAAAATAAACCCAATTTTAATTATATGCTTATCCGCAATACTCGGAATAGTTAGCGGATACATATAATTAATTATAACAAAACATCATAAAAGACTCAGATTAACGGTCCTGGATAGTTTAAATTAATGCCTGTATCATTTTTCATCCACAACCTGGAAGATGTAGAACTTCAGATAATAGCTCTCCTGTGCCTCCCACAATATTGGATGGTCAGGTGACTGTGTCCTGAACTCGACCTGACGGAGTCTTTTATGTACAGCTTTAGCGGCTTCCTTAATAGTCTTGGTAAGAAGCTCCTGTGTCATGAAGTGTGAGCATGAACAGCTTGCAAGGTAGCCACCGTCTTTGACAAGTTTAAGTCCCTTCATATTGATTTCCCTGTAGCCCTTAATTGCGTTCTTTGTAGCTTCCCTCGATTTGGTAAATGCCGGCGGGTCAAGTATTACAACGTCATATTTCTCACCTGCTTCGTTAAGCCTTGGAAGCTCATCCAATACATTGGCACATTTAAAATGTACTGTATCCTCAAGGCCGTTAAGCTTTGCGTTGGCTCTTGCCTGCTCAATAGCATATTCTGATATATCAAGTCCTGTAACTTCCTTAGCACCTGAAATTCCTGCATTTAATGCAAATGTACCCATATGGGTGAAACAGTCTAATACCCTCTTGTCCCTGCACAGCTTCTGCATTGCAAGTCTGTTGTACTTCTGGTCAAGAAAGAACCCTGTCTTCTGTCCATTCACAACATCTATCATATAGTGGACACCATTTTCAACTATCTCAACATTAGTGTCAAATTCATCACCAATAAAGCCCTTTACTCTCTCCATCCCTTCAAGAGTACGGACTTTGGCATCGCTTCTTTCATATACTCCACGGATATCGATGCCTTTTTCGTGAAGGATTTCCTTCACTTTTTCAACAATAAGTAACTTAAATCTGTCAATTCCTAAAGCAAGCGATTCCACAACAAGCACATCTGAGTACTTATCTATTACAAGTCCCGGCAGAAAATCTGCCTCCCCAAATATAAGACGGCAGGCAAAGGTATCTACTGTGTCAAATCTGTATTCAACCGCAGCCCTTACTCTCTCCTCAATAAATGTCTCATCAACAACATCTGTGTGTCTGCTCAGCATTCTTACTGTAATCTTAGATTTTCTGTTAATAAATCCGATTCCCATGAAATAATCATCAAAATCAAGCACTTTAACAAGATGTCCGTCAATTATTGCGTCAGACATCCATTCAATTTCGTTATCATATACCCAGGCACCGCCTGCCTTTAATGTTCTTCCTTCACCTTTTCTTAATCGTATCTTTCCGCATACGCTGAATAAATCTTCCATTCTGTTCCTTCCTGCCAGATAATTCTGACATTTATCGTAATTCTTCACAATATATTAATCCGTCGACGGATTACCAAGAAAATAAAACATACATACTCCTGCAACCGTAATAAGAAGCGACACGAGCTTAATCCATGAAAATGTTATCTTCTCACTTCCAAACAGTCCGAAAAGTCCTAGCAGATATGATACTATTATCTGTGCAACTACAATTGTCACCTCTGCTTTAGCAATTCCAAGACCACTTATACTTTTTATAACTGTAAATGTTATAAATGCACCTATCACGCCTCCAAGAAGTGTTATCTTGTTATCAACCTTAAACAGCTTCATGATATCAGGTCTTCCGTCAATTACCCACATAATCGCACAAGTCGCCAGTGCTGTCAACTGCACAAACATTGCCGTAACCCACACACTGCTTGCTTTTGTAACATTTGTATTAAATGCGCCCTGTAAACTCATAAGTGCACCTGATATTATTGCAATCAAAAATCCTGCCATTAACTAACCTCCCCATTAATCTGCATAGGATAATTATTAGTTAATAACAGGATATTTATTCATAATATTATTTAGTACTCTGCGTACTGTTTTCATTATTATTTTTAGTTGTTTTTTCTATTGTTGTTGCAAATGTTCTATAAGCCGAATCAACATTTCCACCATCATATACCTGATGAAGCATAATTTCATATCTCATATACACTTCTCCTACTCCGATATATTTAGCTTTTACAACAGAGTCAGAATAAATCTGGTGTAACTTCTGGTAGCTTTCTGCTCTCTTAACCTTTAAATCCGCCCTTGCACAGCTTTTCTTAGCCATAGTTCCAAGATAATCTGCATAATCATAAGATATTGCTCTTGCAACAGCCTTAGATGCATCTACATTCTTAGTATATGGATTAACAACTGCCATTGTTGTAACAGACATTGCTTTTGAATCAAGATTGTCACCCATTGAAGGATACTCACATATTCCATAATCTACATCTGTAATATTAACCTCTGCAAGACTGTCTGCATCAAGCACCGTATAAAGCATATTTCCAGTAGAAAACAAATCCGCACAATCTTTAAGACTTACTGTATTCCTATCAATACCAAAGGCGTCCTTTAATTTTGCATATTCAGTAAGAGCTTTCTTTATCTGCTCATCATTAAGAGATACATCCGTGCTATCCTCAGCATTTTCTCCACCTATATTAATATAAGCACCTGCTGCTGCATAATTAAGGAACATTGAGTCCGGATTCCACTGGAAAACCATTGAGACATCCTGATTCTCATCTGTAATCTGGTAATTATCACTTATATTACGAATCTGTTCTATAGTATCAACTGCCTCTGCATATTTCTTGTTATATACAAGAAATGAAGTGTTGAACGACACTGGGTAACCATATAACTTACCACCATACGAACATGCAGTCATTGCAGCCTTACCATACACATTCTCATTATAGACTTCAGGATACATATCATTCTCAGAGGTAAGACCTGAAAGATAAGCCTTCTCCATCTCTTCAGATGTCAGAAAATATATATCACACGCATTGTCGTTTCTGACCGATTCGTCATATATATAAGTAATATATGAATCAGCCTCAATATATACAGGATTAATAGTTACCAGTTCATTAGATTTCTTAAATTGTCTGGCAACGAATTCAAGATAAGACTCATATGCACTGTCATTATACCAGACATTAACTGTAATAGGTCCACTAAGATTAAGCTTCTTCGCAACCTGTGTCCTGTCATCTTTATTACCACAGCCTGCAAAGACTGTCAGCATGGTAACAATCAGCATCATACTGATAAATCTTCTTAATTTCATAAAGCAAACTCCTGATTCTAGAAGGATTTCTTAAGCTTAGCTATGCATTCATCTACATCTGCCTTAGTGATTACAAGTGGTGGAACAAATCTTATAACATTAGTTCCTGCTGAGAACAGAATAAGTCCATTATCAAGTGCTCTCGCAATTACGTCCTTAGGATTAACTGATAACTCAAGTCCCTGCATAAGACCCATTCCTCGTCTCTCGACAACAACGTCCATTGTCTCAACAAGCTCATCAAGCTTTTCTTCAAAGTAAGCAGATACTTCCCTGACATTATCTAATACATGCTGCTTCTCAAAAAGTTCGAACACCTTGGTTGCCGCTGCACATGCAAGTGGATTACCACCGTATGTTGTTCCATGGTCTCCTGGAACTAATGCCTTCGCAACTTCCTCTGTCGCCGCAAATGCACCTACAGGAACTCCACAGCCAAGAGCCTTGGCAACTGTAAGGATATCAGGCTTAACGCCATACTGCTGGAATGCAAACATACTTCCTGTTCTTCCCATTCCGCACTGAATCTCATCAAGTATAAGAAGGATTCCCTTCTCATCACATAACTTTCTTACACCTTCAATAAATTCTTTAGTAGCAGGATAAATTCCGCCTTCACCCTGTACTGTCTCAAATATTATAGCACAAGTTTTATCATTAACAAGTTCCTTTACACTGTCAAGGTCGTTATACTGTGCAAACTTAATTCCCGGTATCATAGGTCCGAATGCTTCCTGATAATGCTTATTACCAGTTACAGCAAGTGCTCCCATACTTCTTCCATGGAATGAATGCTGCATTGCAATTATCTCTGCATCAGCCTTTCCGTTCTTGACATAATAATATTTCTTTGCAAGCTTAACTGCACCTTCAATAGCCTCTGTTCCACTGTTAGTAAAGAATACTCTGTCCATTCCTGAAGCCTTTGTAAGTGCTGTTGCAGCCTCTACAGCCGGTTCATTATAGAAATAATTAGATGTGTGTATAAGCTTATCAATCTGTGCCTTTAATGCATCGTTATATTCCTTATTGTTATAACCAAGTGCAAATACTGCTATACCCGCTCCAAAATCAAGATATTCTTTACCATCTGTATCGTAAAGTCTTACTCCGTCACCCTTATCAAGTACTATCTGGTAACGGTTGTATGTATGAATCAGCTTCTCTTCTGCTGTTTCTATAATCTGCTGTGTATTCATGATTACTCTCACTTTCCTATTCTTATGAGCACACATTTTCACATGAGCCAATATAATATTATAACCTCAAAGCTTACGGTTCGCAATTATTTATCTGAATCAAAGAATTTTTCTGCATCATCTGAAAGAATAGCTGTACCAACACCCTTGTTAGTAAATATTTCAAGAAGAAGGCAGTGTGGAATTCTTCCATCAAGAATATGTACTCTTGATACACCATGCTCAATAGCATCTATACAGTTATTAAGCTTAGGAAGCATACCTCCACCGATTGTTCCGCTCTCTAAAAGAGTTCTCGCCTCTGAAGTAGAAAGCTCAGATATAAGTGAATCCTTATCGTCAAAGTCCTTATATACACCTTCGATATCTGTTAAGAATGCAAGCTTCTCAGCATTGACAGCTCTTGCAATTGCACATGCTGCGTCATCTGCATTAATATTGTATGCATGAAAATCATCATCATATCCGATAGGGCATATTACTGGGAGAAAATCATCCTTAAGCAATGATTCAATAAGTGTTGTGTCAACATCTGTCACTTCACCAACATATCCTATATCCTCACCCTTAGAATACTTCTTCTCAACCTTTAACATGCCGCCATCCTTACCACTGATACCGCATGCCTTGACACCAAGCTGCTCAATCATTGAAACAAGGCTCTTATTAACCTTGTTAAGAACCATCTCGGCAATCTCCATTGTTGGCTCGTCTGTAACTCTTAATCCATTCTTGAATTCAGGTGTCATGCCTGACTTTTCAACCCATTTGCTGATTTCCTTGCCACCGCCGTGAACGATGATTGGCTTAAAACCAACGAGTTTAAGAAGAACTACGTCCTGAATAACTTTTCTCTTAAGTTCTTCATCTACCATGGCACTTCCGCCGTACTTAACTACAATTATCTTTCTGTTAAACTTCTGAATATAAGGAAGTGCCTCAACAAGCACCTGTGCCTTCATAAGTTCCTCTGTCATATCTTTTGCGCTCATAATAATCTCCATTTCATATTTATTCAGATATATTTGCTTTAAAATGCTGTGTCAGATTAGCTTCTGTAATCAGCATTTATCTTGACATAATCAAATGTAAGGTCACAGCCCCATGCTGTAGCACTTGCATCCCCCTGCTTAACATCCGCAATAGCAATTACAGGATTCTGTGAAAGTATTTCCGTTGCTTTCTCCTCGCTGTAATCTGTAGCAGTTCCATCTTTAACAATCTGAAGCTCACCTGCTTCACTCTTAAAGAATATATCAACCTTTTCAGGGTCAAAATCAGCACCAGAATATCCCATTGCACAGAGGATTCTTCCCCAGTTGGCGTCATGTCCGAATATTGCTGCCTTGGTAAGACTTGAAGTAACAATTGACTTAGCGAGTGTCTTGGCTTCTGCCTTAGTTGTTGCGCCCTTTACCTGAACCTCAAAAAGACATGTACAGCCTTCGCCATCACCTGCAATCATCTTGGAAAGCTCTGTAAATACATAACTTAAGCCTTCATAGAAAGCATTATAATCAGCACCCTCTTCTGTAATCTTCTTGTTGCCAGCCATTCCGTTAGCAAGAACAAGGGCTGTATCATTAGTTGATGTATCTCCATCAACTGATATCATGTTAAATGAATCATCAACAATTGCGCTTGTCATCTTCTGAAGAAGTGCCTTGTCGATATCACAGTCTGTTGTTATGTAGCAGAGCATTGTTGCCATGTTAGGATGAATCATTCCTGCGCCCTTGCACATACCACCGATTGTTACCTTAGTACCTGCAACTTCTACTTCTACAGCAACCTGCTTGCTTCTTGTATCTGTAGTCATAATTGCCTCTGCTGCCTGTGTTCCTGCTTCTAATGAAGCATCAAGCATTGAAGCAAGCTTTTCAATTCCTGCACATATTCTGTCAACAGGAAGCTGCATTCCGATAACACCTGTTGAACCGATAAGTACTGCATTTTCCGGTACATTAAGAACCTTTGCAACTGCCTTTGCTTCTTCTGCACATGCGTTATCTCCTTCAACGCCTGTACATGCGTTGGCAACACCGCTGTTTACAACTACAGCCTGTGCAAAGTCTTCATTATATACAATGTTTCTGTCCCATTTAACAGGGGCTGCAAATACTTTGTTAGTTGTAAATGTTCCTGCTGTAACACATGGCTTCTCACTGTATACAAGTGCCATATCTTTCTTTCCGTTCTTATATTTAATCTGAGCTTCACATCCGGCAGCCTTGAATCCTTTAGCTGCTGTAACACCGCCTTTAATTATATTCATAACATCCTCCTATTGTACATTTATTATGGAAACATTGGTGCAAGCTGTAATCCCTCATTCTCTGGAAGTCCAAAGAGAAGGTTCATATTCTGTACTGCCTGACCTGCTGCACCCTTAACAAGATTATCTAACGCACCCATCATTATAAGTCTGTTAGTTCTTGGCTCAATCTTAAATCCTATATCAACAAAGTTGCTTCCCTCAACCCAGCGTGTTTCAGGGCATACATCTTTAGGAAGTACTCTTACGAAATATTCCTTATCATAGTACTTGTCATATGCTGCCTTAACATCTTCATATGTAACATCTTTGGCAAGGTTGGCGTATGCTGTTACAAGAATTCCTCTGTTCATTGGAACCAAATGTGGCGTGAAGATAAGCTTTAAATCATCTCTTCCACATGCATAACCTAACTGTTCCTCAATCTCAGGTGTATGTCTGTGAGTTCCTACGCCATATGCCTTCATGCTTTCATTAACTTCGCAGAAAAGGTTGGCAACCTTAGCGCCACGTCCTGCACCTGAAGTTCCACTCTTAGCATCAATTATAATTGTATCCGGATTGATTATTCCTTCCTTAACCATTGGGTAAAGTGTAAGAATTGATGTTGTTGTATAGCAGCCCGGATTCGCAATGATTCTTGTATCTTTGCTCACCTTGTCTCTGTTAATCTCACATAAGCCATAGACAGCTTCATCAATATACTGTGGTGCTTTATGCTCAAGCTTATACCACTGTTCATATACATTAACATCCTTAAGTCTGAAATCAGCACTCAGATCAATAATCTTAGTCTTTGAAAGAATTTCGTCATTAACAAGTGATGCACATAAGCCC
>OHSO01001329.1_pt1 | contig 10937 bp, 10 predicted proteins | sample 1578651 | NCBI WGS metagenome assembly OHSO01 (sample SAMEA3879524, study PRJEB24766) | human gut metagenome | biome: human-associated habitat; feature: feces | place: USA | collected 1985/1987 | reverse complement strand
CACACCGGCGTCTTTGAGGCAGCAGTCAAGGCCGTCGAGGCTGTGGACGCTGCCGTCGAGAAGGTCGTCACCGCTGTGCTGAACGCTGGCGGCTGCGCCTTCATCACCGCTGACCACGGCAACGCCGAGAAGATGATGAACCCGGACGGCACCCCCTTCACCGCCCACACCACCAACGTTGTGCCCTTTGTGGCAGTTGGCTGCGGTGATGTGAAGCTGCGCGAGGGCGGCTGCCTGGCCGATATCGCACCCACCATGCTGCCCTATATCGGCCTGCCCGTCCCCGCCGAGATGACCGGCAAGAGCATTATCGTGGAGTGATGCTAGACGGGATAACCGGATAAATAAAACAAAAGGCTGCTGCACATTCCGTGCGGCAGCCTTTTTGCATAAGAAAAATTTCCGTGAAAAGGGAATAGCGGAGCGTCCGCAGACGCTCCGCTATTCCGAAATTAAAAATAGATTTTCCGCTGATGATGGCCAAAGCGCACGCGGAGGCCATTTTAAATAGTTCGCCTGCAAAACGGCAAAGCTTACTTTTTCAGGTGGCTGTCCCAGCCGCTGGAGGTGGTGGCCTGCTTGTCAGGTGTGCACCACATGGCCTCTACGCCGTCCAGCGATTCCACCAGCTTCTGTCCTTCTTCCAGCGGCATACAGAACAGGGCAGTGGTCAGGCAGTCTGCCATGCCGGAGTCCGGGCACAGCACGGTGACACCGTTGTAGTAGGCAGCGGGCCACAGGGTGTCCGGGTCGATGATGTGGTGGTAGCGCTTGCCGTCCACCACAAAGTAGCGCTGGTAGTCGCCGCTGGTCACCAGTGCAAGGTCGCTCATGTTGATGGGCGAGCCGAAAATGGAGTTGGTGTTGGTATACACCTCCGAAGCGTTCCACGGGTCCTCTACGCCGCCCGTCCACTGGCTGCCGTCCGGCTTTGTGCCGATGGCGCGCAGGTTGCCGCCTACGCTCACCAGTGCGCTGGTCAGGCCCCGGGCTTCGGCGGCGCGGCAGACCATCTCCACTGCGTAGCCCTTGCCCACACTGCCCACGTCCAGCGACATCTCCGGGTCGGACAGATAGACCGTTTTGGCCTTCTCGTCAATGACAAGGTCGTTGATATCGCAGTGCTGGGCAGCGGCCTCCAGTTCCTCCTGCGTGGGCAGGGTGTTGTCGGCCTCGGAGGCGTCTTTCTCGGCGGCTTCGCGGTAGTCGTGCCAGATGCCCAGCACGCTGCCCATGGCAATGTTGATCTTGCCGCCGGTCAGGTCGTACATCTGCCGCGCCAGCTCCAGCATGGAGAGGATGCGGTCATCTACCTGTACCGGGGCTTTGCCGGCGTTTTCGTTGATGGTCTTAACGTTCACAACGCCGTCGTAGTTATTGTAGATATCGTAGAGCTGGTTGTAGGCGATCAGATCCTGATGCAGCGCCTGCATCTGGGTGTTGAACTCTTCCTCGCTCTCGCAGTAGGCGATGACCTGCGTCACTGTGTCGAACACATCATAAAAGATGGTGGTGTACCGGGTCAGCTCCTTTTTGGGCTTGCAGCCGACCAGCAGGCTAAGGCTCAGTACCGCCGCCAGCAGTGCAGCGGTCATGCGGGTGATGCGGCTCTTCATACGGTCTGGCTCTCCTTTGCGGCGGTAAAGGCGGTGTGCTCCTCCTGTAAATGTGCCAGCAGGTCTGCAAACATCCAGTTGCGGTTTGCGGGGGTGACCACCGCCTTGAGCGGGATGGTCACCTGTGCCTGCCGCATCAGGTCCAGCAGGGTGTCCACGTCCTTATCGCGGAAGTTTGCCAGCACCAGCGCCGAGGGATAGGCGCCCGGCTCCAGCACCAGCGTTCTGGGGGCTTTTACCTCCACCTCGCCCAGCAGCTGGGCAACGGTCTTGCCGGCATCGGCGGGGGCAATGGGCAGCAGCTTCATGCCAAAGGCGGGTGCCATGCCCTCCAGCTTGCCCCGGTCGGCGGGGGAAAGGTTCCAGCCCAGCGCCAGCGGCACCCCGGCGTTCTGGTTGCGTGCAATGTGTGCTTTCATCTTTAAAACCTCTTTCGGCAGTGTTTTTTCAAAATACACTATAGTATACCATAAAACCCGTGAAAAGAAAATGAAAACCCGCCGGTACACAGAAATCAGGGGTATTTAAGGTAAAATGCTGCTTGCCTGCGCCCTCATCCGTCTGCTTGCTTCGCGCGCAGCCACCTTCCCCCGACCGGGGGAAGGCTTCCGGCTTGGCGAACTTTCCGGCAAAAAAGGACTGCTGAACCCGGTCGGCACAGCAGTCCCTGCGTATAACAATATTCTTTCGGGCGGGCTCAGTTCATTTTTTTGCCGAAGAACTCCACCTCTTTGCCGATGAACTGCATCAGTTCATCGAACTGGTCGGGGGTCAGGCTCTGTGCGCCGTCGCACTTGGCCTTGGCGGGGTTGTTGTGCACCTCGATCATCAGACCATCGGCACCGGCAGCGACGGCGGCTTTCGCCAGCTCCGGCACCATCCATGCGTGGCCGCAGGCGTGGCTGGGGTCCACCACCACCGGCAGGTGGGTCATCTTGTGCAGCATGACCACACCGGCAAGGTCCAGCGTGTTGCGCATACTGGTCTCAAAGGTGCGGATGCCGCGCTCGCACAGAATGACGTTCTCGTTGCCCTCGGCCATGATGTACTCGGCGCTCATCACGAACTCTTCCAGCGTGTTGGCAAGGCCGCGCTTGAGCAGCACCGGCTTTTTCTGGCGGCCAACAGCCTTGAGCAGCTCAAAGTTCTGCATATTGCGGGCACCCACCTGGATGAGGTCTACGTTCTCGAAGAGGGGCAGATGCTCGGTGTTCATGATCTCGGTGACGATGGGGGAGCCGGTGGCACGGCGGGCCAGCTTGAGCAGGTCGAGGCCCTCGCTGCGCATCCCCTGGAAGGAGTAGGGGGAAGTGCGGGGCTTGAACGCACCGCCGCGCAGCAGGGAAGCGCCGGCTGCCTTGACGCGCTGGGCACAATAGGTGATCTGCTCCTCGCTCTCGATGCTGCAGGGGCCGGCGATGACGGCAAAGCTGCCGCCGCCGATCTTCACGCCTTCCACGTCGATGACGCTGTCGTCCGGGTGGAACTTGCGGTTGGCCTTTTTGTAAGGCTCGGACACGCGGCGGCAGGTCTCTACCACCGGGTTTGCCAGCACCCAGCTTTCTGCAATGGCCTTGGTGTCGCCGATCAGACCCAGAATATGGGTGTCGCTGCCCTTGGAATCGTTGATCTGCAGCCCCATATCCTCCAGCTCGTGGCAGAACTCGCGCACCTGTACGTCGGGGGCATCCTGTTTGAGTACGATGATCATAGTATTTTGTCTCCTTTGCCTTTTCTTATCCTGTGAAACGGCGAGGGAGACCGGCTCCTTTGCCGCAGCTTGCAGTGTCAAACTTCAGTACTCTGAAGTACGTGACGCTATGATATCACTTCACGAAACTGAAGTCAAGAGAAATTTTGAATTTTTTCCGAAAAAGTGGTAGAATAAAAAAGAAAAGAACCCGCGCAGTCATTGTTGTGCAATGACTGCGCACCCAAAGGTCGAGCTTTTTACTGCTTTCCATGGGGTATTATTTCCCGGGGAAAGAGAATCTGCCGGTTACCGCGCATAAGCTCCCCCTTTCGGGGGAGCTGGACACGAAGCGGCCTGAGAGGGTTCAATAGAATCAAAGAGGGAATAACAATGGGAAAAGAAGCTAAAACCAACGCAATGCGCATTCTGGAACGGGAAAAGGTGGCCTATACCGCCCACGAGTACCCCCACGAGGAGGGGGTGGCGGTGGACGGCGTGACCGTAGCTGCCAGCATAGGTGAGGACCCTGCCTGTGTTTACAAGACGCTGGTAACGCAGGGCAGCAGCAAAAACTATTTTGTGTTCGTCATTCCGGTGGCGGCAGAGCTGGACTTAAAAGCCGCTGCCCGCAGCGTGGGCGAAAAGAGCGTGGCGATGATCCATGTGGCGGATATCAACAAGGTGACCGGCTATGTGCGGGGCGGCTGCAGCCCGGTGGGCATGAAAAAGCAGTACCGCACCGTCTTTGACGAAAGCGTGCTGACCCAGCAGAAGGTCTACGTTTCCGGCGGGCGCATCGGTACGCAGGTGTGCTGCGCCCCGGCGGATCTGATCCGCGCTGCACGCGCCGCCACGGCAAAGATCATTTTTTAAAAATCCGGCGCGATATCTGGGATACATCAACACAGCCTTTACATAAAATATACCTGCCGCATAAGTCATACTTAAAAAGAAAAAGGATGGCGAAACTGCACAAAACTTTCGAAAGTTTTTTGACGGCATGGGAACACAAGGGAGAATTTGCCCAAACGCTCTTTGCAAAGCGGTTTTTTTGCCGTAAACTGTATCTAGTACAGGGACGATGCCCCAAAAAACGGGCTTGCATCGCCGCCTGAAAAAACGCTTGCACAGGAAACTGCGGAGGGAAACTTCAATGATGCTGCTGGTGCCGGGTCGCATGGAATGGGGTCACATTCACTGCAATCAGGGGCATGGTGCAACCTTGTGCAAAATGCGCGGACAGAAAAACAGGAAATAAAGGCCGTGGTACAGGTGTACCGCAGCCTTTTTTGTTTGTCGGTCTTGTTGGACAGTTGAGAAAGAGAGGCTTTGGAAAATGGTTCGTAAAGTGGCAGTGATCATGGGTTCGGACAGCGATTGGCCGGTGGTTAAGGGTGCCTGCGCCCAGCTGAAGGCACTGGACATCCCCTTTGAGGCACACATCCTTTCGGCACACCGTACTCCCGCCGAGGCAGCAGCCTTTGCGAAAAGCGCAAAGGCCAACGGCTTTGGCGTCATCCTGTGCGCGGCAGGCATGGCAGCACATCTGGCAGGTGCTTTTGCCGCCAACACCACCTTGCCGGTCATCGGCATCCCCATGAAGGGCGGCGCGATGGATGGCTTGGACGCGCTGCTGGCTACCGTGCAGATGCCCAGCGGCATCCCGGTGGCAACCGTGGCACTGAACGGTGCCAAGAACGCCGCATGGCTGGCTGCTGAAATTCTGGCCCTGAGCGATGACGCACTGGCTGAAAAGCTGGAGGCTGAGCGCGTATCCATGGCACAGCAGATCGCAGCCAAGGAAGAAAAGCTGCAGAACGAACTGAACGAGCTGTAAAGGAGAACCAATGTCTGATTTTGCATATCCGCTGCATGAGGAGTGCGGCGTTTTCGGCATCTACGACCGTGCCGGTACCGAGGATGTAGCCGCAGCGGCTTATTCGGCCCTGTATGCGCTGCAGCACCGCGGGCAGGAGAGCTGCGGTATTGCTGTCAACGATGACGGCGTGATCACCGGCCACCGGGATCTGGGCCTTGTAAACGAGGTGTTCACCCCGGAGGTGCTGGCAAGCCTGTCCACTACCACGGCACACATGGCCACCGGCCATGTGCGCTACGCCACCGCCGGCACCCGCGTCCGCGCCAACGCCCAGCCCATGATCGTCCGTCATGGCCGCGGCACCATGGCGCTGTGCCACAACGGCAACCTGACCAACGCCGTGGAGCTGCGCCGCCAGCTGGAAAACGAGGGCGCCATCTTCCACGGCTCCTCGGATACCGAGGTCATCTGCTACCTCATCACCCGCAACCGTCTGCGCATGGGCAGCATCGAGACTGCCATCAGCAAGACCATGGACGTGCTGGAGGGTGCATACAGCCTTGTGATCATGTCTGCCACCAAGCTCATCGCGGTCCGCGACCCCCGGGGCTACCGACCCCTGTGCATCGGCACCCTGCCCGGCGGCGGCTACGTCTTTGCCAGCGAGAGCTGCGCACTGGATGCCACCGGTGCCGCCCTGCTGCGGGATGTGGAGCCCGGCGAGATCGTAGTGGTGGATACCAAGACCGGCGAGCTGCGCAGCATCAAGGATCACTGCGGTCGCCCGGACACCCAGATGTGCGTGTTCGAGTTCATCTACTTCGCCCGCCCGGACAGCGTCATCGAGGGCAGCTCAGTGCACGAGGCCCGCAAGCAGGCAGGCCGCTTCCTTGCACAGGAGCACCCCGTGGAGGCCGATGTGGTCATCGGCGTGCCGGATTCCGGCTTGGATGCAGCACTGGGCTACTCGCAGGAGAGCGGCATCCCCTACGGCATCGGCTTCATCAAGAATAAATACATCGGCCGCACCTTCATTCAGGGCAGCCAGAAGCAGCGCGAGAACAGCGTGCGCATCAAGCTGAACGTGGTGTCCAGCACCGTCAAGGGCAAGCGCGTGGTGCTGGTGGATGACTCCATCGTGCGCGGCACCACCTCTGCCCGCATCATCAAGCTGCTGCGGGATGCCGGTGCTGCCGAGGTGCACTTTATGGTCTCTGCGCCTCCCTTTAAGTATCCGTGCTACTTCGGCACCGATATCCCGGACCAGAAGCTGCTGGTGGCCACCGGCCGCACGCTGGAGCAGATCAACGAGGTCATCGGCGCCGATACGCTGGGCTACCTTTCCAACGAGCACGTTGTCCAGCTTGCCAAAAACGCAAAATGTTGTTTCTGCACCGCCTGCTTTACCGGCGAGTATGCCGTAGAGCCGGAAAGTGTGCTTTCTACCGATATTCACGACCGTCACCTGAACGACCGTCCCAAGGACGCCAAAAAGTTAGGAGAGTAAGAACATGGAAAAGAGCTATTCTGAAAGCTATGCCGCAGCAGGCGTGGACATTACCGCCGGTTACCGCTCTGTGGAGCTGATGAAGCAGTATGTCGCCCGTACCATGAACGAGCACTGCATCGGCGGCTTGGGCGGCTTTGGTGGCCTGTTTGAGCTGGACTGCACCGGCTATAAGCACCCGGTGCTGATCTCCGGCACCGATGGTGTGGGCACCAAGCTGAAGGTGGCCATGATCATGGATAAGCACGACACCATTGGTATCGACTGCGTGGCCATGTGCGTCAACGATGTCATCTGCGCCGGTGCAAAGCCGCTGGTGTTCCTGGATTACATCGCCTGCGGCCGCAATGTGCCGGAAAAGATCGCCAACATCGTCAAGGGCGTGGCCGAGGGCTGCGTGCAGGCCGATTGCGCTCTGGTGGGCGGCGAGACTGCCGAGCACCCGGGCATGATGCCGGAGGATGAGTACGATCTGGCCGGTTTCACCGTGGGCGTTGTGGACAAGGAGAAGATCCTGAGCAACGAGACCATGGCAGCCGGTGACGTGATCCTCGCCCTGCCCTCCACCGGTGTGCACTCCAACGGCTTCTCGCTGGTGCGCAAGGTGTTCAACATCGACGCTGATCCTGATGTGCTGTTCTCCACCCCCGCCGAGCTGGGCGGCAAGACCCTTGGTGAGGCGTTGCTGGCTCCCACCAAGATCTACGTCAAGCCCGTGCTGAAGGTGCTGGAAGAGGTGCAGGTCAAGGGCATCTCCCACATCACCGGCGGCGGCTTCTACGAGAATATCCCCCGCAGCCTGAAGAAGGGCTGCTGCGCCCGCATCAACAAGGCAGATGTGCGCACCCCGGCTCTGTTCCACCTGATGCAGAAGGTGGGCGGCATCTCCGAGCACGATATGTTCAACACCTTCAACATGGGCGTGGGCATGGTGCTCACCGTGCCCGCCGAGCAGGCTGATAAGGCACTGGAGATCCTGCACGCCAACGGCGAGCCGGAGGCCTACCGTCTGGGCGTCATCGCAGAAGGTGAGGGCGTGGAGCTGTGCTGAACATTGCCGTGTTAGTGTCCGGCGGCGGCACCAATCTGCAGGCGCTGCTGGACAGCGAGGCCCGGGGCGAGAACCCCAATGGCAAAATTACGCTGGTAGTGGCCTCCAAGCCCGGCGTCTTTGCGCTGGAACGCGCCGCAAAGGCGGGTGTGGAGGGCTGTGTGGTGCGCCGCAAGGACTACGCCACCAGCGAGGAATTTGACGCTGCGCTGCTGGAAACGCTGCGGGCGCACAAGATCGATCTGGTGGTACTGGCAGGCTTTCTGTCCGTGCTGGGCCCCAGCGTCATCGCGGCTTATCCGCGCCGCATCCTGAACGTGCACCCGGCGCTGATCCCTTCCTTCTGCGGGCCGGGAATGTACGGCCTGCGTCCCCATGAGGCTGCACTGGCTCGTGGCTGCAAGGTGACCGGCGCCACCGTCCACTTTGTCAACGAGGAGTGCGACGGCGGGCCCATCCTGCTGCAAAAGGCCGTGGACATCCTGCCCGGCGACACCCCCGAGGTGCTGCAAAAACGGGTGATGGAGCAGGCGGAATGGAAGCTGCTGCCCAAGGCTGTGGCTATGGTGTGCAGCGGAGAAATCTGCTGAAAGCTTGCAGAGCGTTGTTCTTGCCTCTCCCTTTGGGAGAGGTGGCACGGCGTAAGCCGTGACGGAGAGGGCGGGGAAGTTGCCTCCGCAAAGAGGTTCGCCCTCTCAGGCGCTGACGCGCCAGCTCCCCCAAAGGGGGAGCCGAGAGTTGCTCTTTGAAAACAAAAATGCAAGGGAGAACAACAATGGAAAAGATCAACCTGAACGAGTATCTGGCCTCCAACGAGTACCCCGGCCGCGGCATTGCTGTGGCAATGGCACCGGACGGACGGCAGATGTTTATCGGCTACTTTATCATGGGACGCAGCGAGAACAGCCGCAACCGCGTGTTTGACCCTGTGCCTGAGCGCGGCGGCATCTGCACCGTTGCAGCCGACCCCGCAAAGCTGGAAGATCCCAGCCTGATCATTTATAACCCGGTGCTGACCCTTGGCAAGACCCACATTGTGACCAACGGCGACCAGACCGATACCATCTACGACCTGATGAGTCAGGGCAAGAGTTTTGCCGACGCCCTGCGCACCCGCACCTTTGAGCCGGACGGCCCCAACTACACCCCCCGCATCTCCGCTGTGGTGTACGCCGACGGCAGCTATCAGATGAGCATCCTCAAGTCTGCCGACGGCAACGGTGACAGCGTGCAGCGCTATTTCTTTGATTACCCCCAGCCCGTTGCTGGCGAGGGCCACTTCATCAGCACCTACAAGCACAACGGCAACCCCATCCCCAGCTTTGAGGGGGAGCCGCTCCGCTTCGCCTGCCCCCGCACCATCGGCGATTTCGCCCATGGCCTGTGGCAGAACCTGAACCCCGACAACAAGGTCAGCCTCTTCGCCCGGGTCATCGACCTCGAGACCGGCGAGAGCGGCGACATGATCTTCAACAAATACGACGCTGTGTGCAGCGACCTCGACGACCCCGAGGAGCCGGAGCTGCTGCCCGAGGAGCTGGAACTGCTCAAAAAGCTTGACGCCGAGGAAGAATAAGAGTAAACCTTAGGATATAAGGAGGATGCACCAATGAATGAACTCGCACTGAAGTACGGCTGCAACCCCAACCAGAAGCCCAGCCGCATTTATATGGAAGATGGCTCCGACCTGCCTGTTACCGTGCTGAACGGCAAGCCCGGCTACATCAACTTTCTGGATGCCCTCAACTCCATCCAGCTGGTCAAGGAACTGAAAACCGCCTGCGGTCTGCCCGCAGCGGCTTCCTTCAAGCACGTTTCCCCGGCGGGTGCAGCACTGGGTCTGCCCCTGACCGAGGTGGAGCGCCGGATGTACCACATTGCTCCGGAGACCGAGCTTTCTCCGCTGGCTTGTGCCTACGCCCGCGCCCGCGGCGCAGACCGGATGTCCTCCTTCGGCGACTGGATCGCCCTGTCTGACATCTGTGATGTGCCCACCGCAAAGCTGATCCAGCACGAAGTCTCTGACGGCATCATCGCTCCGGGCTACGAGCCGGAGGCACTGGCTATCCTGTCCGGCAAAAAGAAGGGCAACTACAATGTGGTCGCCATCGACCCCGCTTACCAGCCCGCTCCCATCGAGCATAAGCAGGTGTACGGCATCACCTTTGAGCAGGGCCGCAACGAGCTGGTCATCAACGCCGACACCATGCTGAACAACTGGGTCACCGAGAACAAGGACGTGACCGAGGAGCAGAAGCGCGACCTCATCATTGCTCTCATCACCCTGAAGTACACCCAGTCCAACAGCGTGTGCTACACCTATAATGGTCAGACCATCGGTGTGGGTGCCGGCCAGCAGAGCCGTATCCACTGTACTCGCTTGGCGGGCAACAAGGCCGACATTTGGTATTTACGCCAGCATCCGAAGGTGTTGAATTTGCCATGGGTAGAGAAAATCCGCCGTGCCGACCGTGATAATACGATTGATGTCTATATCAGTGAAGACCATGACGATGTGCTGGCTAACGGTGTTTGGCAGCAGTTCTTTACGGAGAAACCTGAAGTGCTGACCCGTGAAGAAAAACGGGCTTGGTTGGATACATTGAAAGGTGTTTCTTTGGGTTCGGATGCATTCTTTCCTTTTGGAGACAATATTGAGCGTGCCCATAAGAGTGGAGTAGATTACATTGCCCAAGCGGGTGGTTCTGTACGCGATGACCATGTGGCATTGCCATGTCGTTCACGGGTATCCGTCTGTTCCATCATTGATAAGGTGTATAAAAAGTAGACCCGCCCCCACGGCTGCATAGCTGTAGGGGCGGGTTCCTTTTTTATTAAGTCTTATCTTGTTACGTTATCCTTGGTTTTTGATGTTCTCGTCCACCACTTTTATCTTTTCTTTTACAAGTTCGATGTCTGCTTTCAGCTTTTCCACCTTGCGGTTGATTTCTGTCAGCAGACTGTTTCCCTTCTTGGAAGAAGTGGTTAGGAAGCCGAGATTGTTTTCATATGTCTGGAGCTCGTTCTTCATATTGTCGAAGGCACGTACCAGCTTCTCACGTTCCCGGTAAAGGGCTTGTGGACTACCTTCTTGAATGGAGCTGATAGTCGACTTGAAGTTGCTTAGCTTCTTGTTGGAGGCGCTGATGTTGAAGCGTTCAAACAATTTGTCTACCTGGCTGTGGTATTGCTTATAGATTCGGTCTTTCTCTTTGAAAGGTACATGTCCTATGCCGTTCCACTCTTTCATG
>OHSO01001327.1_pt1 | contig 10938 bp, 7 predicted proteins | sample 1578651 | NCBI WGS metagenome assembly OHSO01 (sample SAMEA3879524, study PRJEB24766) | human gut metagenome | biome: human-associated habitat; feature: feces | place: USA | collected 1985/1987 | reverse complement strand
GGTCGGCGGTGGGGGAGATGCCCGCCACACATACCCAGTGCCCGTAGGTGCTGCTGGTGGCAATGTGGGGGTAGTTCACCTCGCTCCAGCCGGAGGAAGTCAGGTGGTATTCATAAGTAGAGGTGCGGTTCGTGTGGCGCTTTACCCCGCTCACCGTGGTGTTTTTCAGGTGCACGATCACCGGATGCCCGGCGGAAAGCTCGCTGTACAGCTTTTTCAGGCACTCGGCGCGGGTGCCGGAGTACCCGGTGTAGCCTGCGGCCGACCACACCGCACCGTTCGACCACATCCCGCTGCCGGAGCACACCTTGCCGTCCAGAATGGTGCGGGCGTAGCGCAGCGCGTACAGGCTGCACTTGCCGGAGGTCTGGTTGCCGATGGAAAGAATGTGGCTGGTGTCGAAGCTGAGCAGCCGGATGCCGTTTTTCTCCTTCAGTTCAGCGGCGTGGGCATGGGGCAAAAAGGCGCACAGCAGCAAAACCAGCGCCAGAACTGCCGCCGCCAGCCGCTGTGCCGCGCGGGCGGGACAGTGTTGCATGGGTACTTCCTCCAAGTTCGTTTCAATCTGGACATGATTTTACCACCAAAACGTGGTGAAAATGTGTAAAAAGGCAAAATAATGGGGAAAATAGTGCGCCCTCTCAGTCAAAGCCTGCGGCTTTGCCAGCTCTCCCAAAGGGAGAGCCAAGTGCACTGCCGGGAAGTTTCTCTTTGCGCCTAATACTTTAGCACTGAACTTTACGGCTTGGCTCTCCCTTTGGGAGAGCTGGCGCGGGAGCGCCTGAGAGGGCGAACCCTTTTCAAGAAAGTTAACGCTTGCTAACACAACATATGTCCAAATTTAAGTGCTCCCGCACCCGGCAAAACTGCGCCGCCGGGGCAGGGAAAAGATGATTCTGTGAATTGTAGACAGACTTTATTCCGGAATATACCAGAACTGCAACAAATCCCGCTTATTTTCATCATTTTCACGAAACTGTTTCGGGAAGTTTAGCGATATTCCCGATTGACAAAACCGTCAAGTGTCGGATATAATCAGGGCAGAAAGGCAACGATGGTTGCGAAAGCCTTTCGAGAAAAAAGAAACATATCCACAAAAAACGCTGATTGGAGGGATACCTTTATGAAAAACCTGAAAAAATTTGTAGCCCTGCTGCTGGCAGGCGCAATGGCTATGGTGATGCTCACCGCCTGTTCCGGTGGCGGCGCTGGTAGCAATCTGAAAGAGGATACAGATGCCGAGACTAAGGTTCTGGGCAAGTACAGCACCAGCACAACAAGCGTAGATAATAACAAAGTATTGAAAGATAAAGCAGAAAGATTCTTGGATGAGAAGATCCATGCTTCTGGCAGCATTCTGGGCTATAAGTTCGTTCTTGGCTGTGATGTAGAGGGTCGGAAAGAAGAGTATCTGACGGTTCTTGTGGCGGCGAACTTCTCCTATAATGACACATTGCTGGGTTACATTCTGAACGAAATCTCGAAGAAGGTTAATACCGATACGAATGTCAATATTAACCAGAATGGCGCTTTGACAGACATTGGCGTTGTTGTCAAAGGCGACAGCAAGCAGAGCTACATGGCAATTGCGTTCAAGATCAAGAACCCCAACCATGTTAAATAAGTAAAGAATCATCAGTCCTTTCTTCCCCGGAGAGCACCCGCCCTCCGGGGCTTTTTGCGTTCTGCCCAAAGATCCCGGCAAAAAACAGGCACACTTGCCATTGACGAACGCCGCCGCACTGCTGTAAAATGAAAGCAGAATACCCCTGTGCATCCGCACGGGCCCCCTGCATTTTATAAAAGGAGCATTGCATGAAAAAGATCAAGCGTCTTGCGGCTGTTCTTCTGGCCGGTATCATGGCACTGGCGCTGTTCACCGCCTGCAGCGACAGCGACCCCGGCAACCCCGAGTTTGATCCCAAGGTGGAAAGCGCCTATCTTGACGCGCTGAATAATACATTCGGGACGAGCTTTAAAAACGATGACGCCATCCGGGCGCTGGCTGTCACCCACATCACCGAGAAACACGGCGCGGACAGCCTGACCGGTGAGACGCTCTGGAAAACAGAGGGCGACGGAAAGACCGTGGTGCGGCAGGTGATGCTTTGCTGGGAACTGAAAAAAGACACCGGAAAAGGTTATGTGCCGCTTTTCTACGAGGCCGCCAAAACCGCAGCCATCAAAGCGAACTCTACCAATGTTCGAGCTCTGCTCCGCACCGTGAACGAGGAGATTGCCAACGCAAAGAAAAACGGCATAACGCTGGAGCTTACCGCGCTGGGCGTTGGCGCAAAGACCATCGGCGGCAAGACCTATGTTGCCATTGGCTTTGAACTGACCAACACCACCCCGTAGAACTGAACCCCACCCCGCCCCGAGGAGTACCCCGCTCCCCGGGGCTTTTTTGCGTACGCCCTCTCAGGCGCTCCCGCGCCAGCTCCCCCAAAGGGGGAGCCAAGGTCTGAGGCTTGTTGTTGAAGTCTTAGGTGTAATGAGAAAGCTTCCGGCAGTGCCCTTGCCTCTCCCTTTGGGAGAGGTGGATGCGAACGTAGTGAGCAGACGGAGAGGGCGCACGCAGTTCGCCAAGCCAACCCCTCCCGGCGGGCTTTTTTTCGCCTTTTTGTGACAAACCCCGCCCGCTGTGGTACAATAAAAAGGTATCGAACTCACACAGAAAGGACGTTTCCATGCAGCTGTTTGAACTGGTCAGCCCACGGCTGTTCCGCCCGCTGGCGGGGCCCAACCGGGCGTTTTATGCAGAGCTTTTGCTGCTGCTCTGGGAAGAGTGCCGCCATACGGCAGATTACAGCATTTCCCGCGCCGAAGCCGTCTCCCGTGCCGAGGATTATTTTGCCGCGCTGGCAAAGCCGCTGGCGCTGGATGCCGACGGTGCGGGCGATGAGGACGAGCAGCCCACCCGCGACCCCCACACGCTGGCGGTGGGCTTTTTGCTGCGTCTGCGCCGCACCGGCTGGCTGGAAGAGCAGCCCGGCAGTTATGAGACGGAGCCCACCCTTGCCTTTATGCCGGAGGTCACCCCGCTGCTGGACGCGCTGGAAGAGATCCTGAACCCCCGGGTGGTCACCTACACCGGCAAGCTGTACAAGGCGTGGCAGCTGCTGGGCAGCATCGGGCAGGAAAAAAGCCCCTACGAGAACGTGCTGCGGGAGGTGGCGGCAGACCTTGAAACTTTGAACAAGTCCCTGCGTGCCCTCAACGCTTCCATCGGGCATTATATCGACCGCCTTACCCATAACCGCACCCCGCAGGAGGTGCTGGAACTGTTCGACCAGTACGAGGAAAAGGTGGTGGCGGCGGCGTACCATCGCTTTAAAACCAGCGATAACCTGTTCAATTACCGCGCTTATCTGGAAGAAGAGCTGGACGACTGCGAGCAGAACCAGCTGCCGCGCTTAGCGCTGGATTACGCCCGGGTGGAGCGCTGCGCCCCCGGCGAGGCTGCACCCCGGGTGCGTGCCCTCATCCAGCAGCAGCGGGATGCGCTGGAGGAGATGAGCACCCTGATGAAGGAGATCGACGCCAGCCATATCCGCTACCGCAAGCGGGCGGTGCAGCGGGCACAGTTTTTGCTGCTGAGCGACCGCTCGGCGCAGGGCAGCGTCACCGCCCTGCTGCGCCGCTATGCGGAGGACATCCGCAGTCCGGAGCAGCTGTTTGAGCCGGACGATGGCCCGGTGGCAGCGCGGCTGCACCTGTACCCGGCGGCAGTGTTCGGCGCAAAGCCGCTGTATCCCCCCGCCGCGCCCCGCACCGAAGCACCTCTTGCCCCGGTGCGCACCGAACCTCTGGACCCCGACCGGCTGCGGCAGGAGCTGCTGGACTACGCCCGCCTTGCCGTCACCGAGGAAAACGTGGCACTGCTGGCGCGGCAGGCACTGGCAGCCCGCGGGCAGGTGAACGCCTCCACCCTTGTGGAGGAATACCCGAACGATTTTACAGGCATCATCGGCCTGCACACCTATTCCCAGTCGCCGCACCGGGAGTATGATATCACCCTGACCGGAAACTGGGTGGAGCGCGGCGGCTTCCGGTTTCAGGATTTTGTCCTGACCCGCCGCAAGGAGGTAAACACGGATGGCAACCATTGATCTGCTGGAAGAGACCGCAAACTATCTGCTCAACCACTGCTTTGTGCTGGGCTGTGTAGAGGAACAGCGGGCGAAATATCTGTATATTCAGGATCACCTCAACGAGGTGCGCGCGGTGTTCAAGCCCTTGGGCTACGCGGTGCTTTTGTACCCCGCGCCCATGCAGGCGGCGGCGCTGGTCAACGAGCACGAGGGCAGTCAGGCACGGCTGCTCAAGTACGAAAGCATTTTGCTGCTGGTGCTGCGGCTTTTGTACCTGCAAAAGCGGGAAAGCCTTGCCGCCAGCGCAGACGAGGTGCTGGTCACGGTGGAAGAGGTGCAGGCAGAGCTGCAAAAGATGAACCTGCCCCGCAAGCTGGATCAGCAAACGCTGGAAAAGCTCATGCGCACCCTGCGCCGGTACAATCTGGCGCGTCCGGTGGGACGGCTCTCCGGGCTGGACAGCCGCATCGAGGTATTTCCCACGGTGCTGCTGGCGCTGCCGGACGCCGACCTTGCGGATGCCGCCGCCGAGAGCGCCCGCACCCGCACCGAGCTTGGTCTGTACGAGCGCCCGGAGGGCGCAGACACCGAAGCAGGGGAGGGTGAAGCATGATCGAACTCAAGCGCCTGAAACTCATTAACTGGCACAACTTTGAAAATACCACCTTCGACTGCGCCCGCCTGACCTATATGATCGGCGTGAACGCTGTGGGCAAGACCACCATTCTGGACGCCATCCGCTACTGCCTGACCACCAACCGCAACTTCAATGCGCTGGGCAATAAGAAAAGCGGCCGCACCCTGCAAGGCTCTGTCCACGCCAAGCAGCGCGGCGAAAACGCCTACCGCCGCCCGGGGCATACCGTGGCGTATATCGGGGCAGAGTTCTGGGACAGCGTAAAGCACACCAGCTTTGTCATCGCGGTACGGGTGGAGTCCGAGGGCCCCATGCAGGAACTGCACCCCGGCGACCAGACGTGGTACATCTCGGAGGACGGCATCACGCTGGAACAGCTGCCCTTCATCGACCCGCGCACCGGTGCGCCCAGCGCCAAGGAGGACTTCAAGCCCGCCGAGGGGCGGCTTTCCTATACCCGCAGCCCCAGCGAAGCGCGGGACAGAATATGCCGCGCATTGGGCATCGGGCGCGCAGCCAGCCCGCTGGGCAAAAAGTTCAACGAGGTGTTCCAGATGGGCACCAGCATGGACGAGATCCCGAACTTCCGGGAGTTTCTGTACCAGTACATCCTCCCGCAGCCGGAGCTGGACTTGGAAGCCTTGCAGGGTGACCGCTTGGAGCTGGAAAACCTGCACGCCGTGCTTGCGGAAGCCCAGACCCGCGCCGATGCGCTGGACGAGATCGTCCGTTTCGGCCGCGAAGCCACCGAAAAACAGACCGAAGCTCTTGTGAACCGGGGTGCCGCCCTGCTGGCGCGGGCTGCTGCCGATGCCGGGGAAAAGGCCGTCTGGCAGGAGCGGGTAGACGCCGGACGCCGCCAGCAGGAAACGCTGCGCACCCGCTACGCCGAAGCCAAGACCGCCGAAGCGGAAGCCCGCCGCGCCTACCTGACCGCCCACAGCGCCGCCGGTGCCAGCGGCGAGGGCCGCGCACTGGACGCCCTCAGCGAGGAGCTGGCGCACCGGCAGACCGCACTGGATGCCGCCGCCCGCCGCGCCGACACCGCCGAAAAGGCTGCCGAAAAGACCGGCAACCTGCTGGCGGTGCTGCGCCGCAGCGGTTTTGCCGCCGGGCAGAAGCTGGCAGACCTGACCCCGGACACCCTGCCCACCCTGACCGACTGGCTGACCGCACAGGAAAAGCCGCTGGAAGAAGCCTATTTTGCCGCCCGGCAGCACACCGCCGCCTTGCAGCGGCAGCAGACCGAGAAACGCGCCGAGCTGGATGCCGTATCCGGCGGCAAGTGGGTGTACCCCCACGGGGACGCCGCCACCCGGGTGCGGGACGCCGTGAACGCCGAACTGAAGAGCCGGGGCATGGAGCCGGACGCCCGCATCTTCTGCGAGCTGCTGAACGTGGAGGATGAGAGCTGGCAGGACTGCGTGGAAGCCTGCCTCGGCGACCGCCGGTTCGACATCCTCGTGCCGCCTGCCCACTACGCCGCCGCCAAGAGCGCCTTTGTGGCCCTGCGGGACAAGGTCGGCCCCATCAGCCTGCTGGACACCCCGGGTCTGCGCAAGGCCAACCGCCGCGCCGACACAGCCCCCGCCGACAGTCTGGCGGCACAGGTCACCAGTGAAAACCCGCTGGCCGCGCAGTACGCCGACACCATCCTGCGCCGCATCGTCTGCTGCGACACCCCCGACACGCTGGAAAACTACCCCGACAGCGCCACCCGGGACCTTCTGCGCCACCATCCCTTCCGGTTGGAGCGTCTGCGCACCCCGCAGCGCTATATCGGCTTGGAAGCCCGCCGCGCCCGCGCCGGGGCACTGGCAGGGGAGATGAACGCCCTTGCTGAAGAAGTACGCGCCGCCGCACAGGCGGAGCAGAACCTGAAAGCCGCATACAGCCAGTACCAGACCCTTTTGCGCGGCACAACGCTGGAAGAACTTGCCGCCTTGTGGGACGCCCGCGCCGCCCTGACCGCCGCCCGCGCGGCGGTGGACAAGCAGGCCGCAAAGCTGGCCGAGTGCCGCGAGAATCCGCTTTTGCAGCAGCTGTATAAGGAGGAAGAGGTGCGCGAGGCCGCATGGGAAGCCGCCCGCACTGCCGTGGAGCAGACCGGCGGCGATCTGCGCGTGTGCGAAAAACAGATCTCCTCCTGTGAGACGGAGCAGCAGAAGGCGGTGGACACCGCCGAAAAGAGCGCACAGGCCGCCGAGAGCTTTTTTGCCGCCCATCCGCTGGTGGAGCCGCTCTCCCGCAGCCGTCAGCAGGCGCTGACCGGGCCGGATAAATCCCCCCGCGCCGCCGCGCAGGCTGCCGAAAAGGCACAGGCCAAGCTGGACGATGCGCTGACTGTCTACCTGAACAGCACGCTGGAACCGGCGCAGCGGGAATACAACCGGCGCTACGTCTGCGATTATCCTCTGGGGCTTGCCGGGCTGGAACAGTACCGCGCCCAGCACGAGAGCCTTGTGCGCATCGACCTGGAGCGCTACGCCGCCCGCCTGGAGCAGGCGCAGCGGGACTGCAAGGACCGCTTCCGCAAGGATATCCTGTTCCGCATGAAGGACGATATCTTCAACGCCCGGCGGCAGTTCCGGGAGCTGAACAAGGTCATGGAGCAGCTGACCTACGGCGAGGAGGTCTACCGCTTTGAGCTGGAGCCCAGCCGCGACCCGCAGCTGGCGGCGTTCTATCAGGTCATCGTGGACAAGGGCAACCAGCAGATGACCGAGGGGGATTCTCTGGACAACCTTGCCGCCACCGCTGACCCCGCCTACGAGCGTCAGGTGGACGAGCTGATGGAAAAGATCATGGCCGATGTGGACGAGAACACCCGCGCCCGGCAGGAGGGCCGCCGCCCCGAGAATGTCACCCTTTCGGATTATGTAGACTACCGCACCTATCTCGACTACGACATCAAAGTGACCAACACCGTCTCGGGCCAGCAGGCCTATCTTTCCCGCGTCAGCCGCGATTCCTCCGGCGGCGAGAATCAGGCCCCCTTCTATGTAGCTATCTGCGCGTCGCTGCTCCAGATCTACCAGAAGAGCGAGAACAGCATCCGTCTGGTGCTGCTGGACGAAGCGTTCAGCAAGATGACCAGCGACCGCATCCGCCCCATGATGGAGCTGTTCCGCCGGATGCAGCTGCAGGTCCTGCTCATCTCCACCGTCGAGAAGAGCACCGCCATCCAGCCCTACTGCGACATCACCTATTCCATCGTGCGCCACGGCGACGTGAACGCCATCGCGCCCTTTTACCGTCTGAATGCATCGGAGGAAATTGGATCTTGAACGAACATCTTGTAAAATTCTGGCTCTTTGCCACCCACTGGACCGAGCTGGACACCTTTGACACCGAAGAAGAGCTGCGGGACGAGATGGAACTGCTCCACCGCCAGAACCTGCCCACCAAGGTGCGTCAGCGCACCAAAAAGGACGGCGGCGAGGAGCTTGTGCTCTACGTCAAGCAGGCCGACCGGGATTATGCCCGCTACTGCACCGGCTGGCGGCCCGGAATGTAACAAGGAGTACCCATGTCAAAGCAGAAAATACAGTTATCCGACCACTTTGATTACAGCCGCCTTTTGCGGTTCGTGCTGCCCTGCGTCGGCACCATGCTGTTCACCTCCATCTACGGCATCGTGGATGGCCTGTGCGTCTCGAACTTTGTGGGCAAAACGGCTTTTGCCGCCGTCAATCTCATCATGCCTGTGCCGATGCTGGTCGGCTCGGTGGGCTTCATGCTTGGCACCGGCGGCAGCGCCATCGTGGGCATCACGCTGGGCGAGGGCGACCGGGAAAAGGCCGACCGCTATTTCAGTCTCTTCGTCTGGACGGCCCTCCTCGCGGGCATCGTCCTCGCCGCTGTCGGTGTTCTCATCGTCCGCCCGGCGGCGGCGCTGCTGGGCGCAGAGGGCGAGATGCTGGACTACGCCGTCCGGTATGGCCGCCTCCTGATGGCCAGCCTGCCCACCTTTATTTTGCAGAATCTGTTCCAGAGCTTCTTCGTCACCGCCGAAAAGCCCCATCTGGGCTTCGCGTTCACGGTGGCGGCGGGCGGCACCAACATGGTTCTGGATGTCCTGCTGGTGGGTATGCTCCACGGCGGCGTGGAGGGCGCAGCCATCGCCACCTTCATCAGTCAGGCCGTGGGCGGCGTGCTGCCCCTGCTCTACTTCCTCAGCAGGCGCTCCACCTCCTCCATCCATCTGGGCCGCACCCAGTGGAACGGCGGCGTCATCCGCAGCGCCTGCATCAACGGCTCCTCGGAGCTGATGACCAACCTGTCCATGTCTCTGGTCAACATCCTCTACAACTACCAGCTCCTCCGCTTCGCGGGCGAAAACGGCGTGGCGGCCTATGGCGTCATCATGTACGCGGCCTTCCTCTTCGTGGCCGTCTTCGTGGGCTATGCCGTCGGCAGCGCCCCCATCGTCAGCTACCACTACGGCGCACGCAACCACGCCGAGCTGAACAACCTCTACTCCAAGAGCCTTCGCCTCATCGGCGTCATCGCCGTCGTTATGACGGCCCTCTCCATGCTGGTCATCCCCTATGTGGCCCGCATCTTTGTGGGCTACGACGCCGAGCTGCTGGCACTGACCAGCCACGCCTTCCGCGTCTACGCCCTGAACTTCTTCCTCATGGGCTTCAATGTCTACGGCTCCTCTTTCTTCACGGCGCTGGGCGACGGCGTGACCAGTGCGCTCATCTCCTTCCTGCGCACCCTGCTGTTCCAGCTGCTGGCCCTCATCTTCCTGCCCATGGTTCTGGGCATCGAGGGCGTCTGGCTGGCCGTTACGGTGGCCGAGGCCGGTGCGCTCTGCGTCACCGTGCTGATGTTCGTCCGGAAAGACAAAGTTTTCCACTACCGCAAGGCTTGAGAAGCCGTTTTCATAAGCATTGCACACCGTCTGAACGGTCTTTTTGCCCGCATACTGCGTTGCTTTCCCTTGTAATCCACCAAGGATTACTGCGGAAAATCGCCTTGCCTGCGGGGCAAAAACTCTCGTCATCCGGCGCACCCTGCTTACGAAAACAGCTTCTAAAACCGTCAAAATCGGTCAGACAGAGTCATAAAATCGCCATCCGCCCCGGGACAGAACGCTCCGGGGCGGATTTTTTGTGCTCTTTTGCAGGTTGTATCCTACTGTTTGTGCAGAGTGACTGATTTTGGGAGATATATTTTGGCAGATGAGTTGACGGAAAGTGATTGATTTTGACGGAGAATTTGCTATAATACAGACAGAAACAGTCAAAACGATTCAAACACAAGCAAAAACGTGCAACGGGAGGGATAAAGATGTTGGCAGAAGAGAGGCTGGCCCGCATCATGAAGCTTCTGAGCCAGCAGCGCACCGCGACGGTGCAGGAGCTCTGCGAGGCGCTGGATGCCAGCGAGTCCACCATCCGCCGCGATTTGAACGAGCTGGACAGGATGGGCAAGGTGAACAAGGTACACGGCGGCGCGACCCTGCCGGACAGCCAGTTCCTCGCCGACGAGCCGACGATGGCCGCAAAGGAAACGCTGGCTGTCGTCCAGAAAAAGTGCATCGCAAAGGCGGCGGCGGCCCTCATCACCGCAGAGGATTTCGTCTTTCTGGACGCCGGAAGCACCACGCTGGCGCTGGCCCGGGAGTTGAGCGGCCCGGCACTGGACGCCCGGTACGTCACCAACGGCGTCGCTCACGCCCGTCTGCTGGCCCAGAAGGGCTGCAAGGTCTTTCTGGTGGGCGGTCTGCTGCGGCCCGAGACGGAGGCCATCATCGGCGCTGCGGCCCTCCACAGCCTGCAGCAGTACAACTTCACGAAAGCGTTCCTGGGGGCAAACGGCGTGGCGCTGGACGCAGGATTCACGACCCCCGACCCCGAGGAAGCGGCTGTCAAGGCCACGGTCGTGCGCCGGGCGAGAGAAGCCTGGTTCCTCGTGGATGACTCGAAGTTCGCCCGCATCTACCCGGCGGTCATCGCCGAGCTGTCCGGCGGCGCTATCCTGACGAATCATTGTCCGAATCCGAAATACAGACAATTCACTCTGATAAAGGAGGCAGCAGAATGATCTACACGGTAACATTCAACCCGGCCATCGACTACGTTGTGCGGCTGGACACGCCGCTGGAAGTGGGCGAGGTGAACCGCGCCAAGGGCGAGGACTGCGTGCTGGGCGGCAAGGGCATCAATGTGTCCGGCGTGCTGGCCGAGCTGGGATGCC
>OHSO01001319.1_pt1 | contig 10996 bp, 13 predicted proteins | sample 1578651 | NCBI WGS metagenome assembly OHSO01 (sample SAMEA3879524, study PRJEB24766) | human gut metagenome | biome: human-associated habitat; feature: feces | place: USA | collected 1985/1987 | reverse complement strand
ATTCCATGAACGAACTTGAGGGGATCGGAAAAAATTTATAAAGCACGTTCCAAATGCCAGTTTCAATTTCTGATAACGTGCTCTTGTGTTTTCATCCATCTATATATCTAAACGCAGGGAGGAAAAATACAGCGGGAAAAAGAAAAACATGGAAAAGAAACCGTGCGATATTATAGTCTTGCAGTGCGCACGGTTTTTTAGTAATATGTAGTTAGACAAAACTAACATATGTGCGATATACAGAACAATCTAAAAGAGGACTGTGAGAAAAGCCTAAAGGAGACCAGCTATGAAATTTTATGAAAGTGGAGACAGTAGTAAACCGGTAATATTTTTATTTCCCGGTACCTGTTGCCTGTATAGAAGCTTTGAACATGTACTGGATGGATTACATTCTTATTTTTACAAGATAACAGTTTCTTATGATGGATTTGATCCAAATGAGAAAACAGAATTTTATTCAATGGAAGATGAATGCGAAAAGATTGAGCAGGAAATCAAGAAAAAGTATTGTGGAAGAATTAAGGCAGTGGAAGGAGACAAACAATGAAAGAAAAAGTGGATGTGACAGGTGTGCCGGAAACGATGGTACAGACCCTGTATGCAAGAGCAAAAGAAACAAAAAAACACAATGCAAAGATCAAGGACGAGATTGCCGTAGAACTTGTGGAAAGGCTTGATTATGATTTTTCCAGAGCGGATAAAGATAGTGCCATGACTTATGGTGTGATTGCAAGGACAATTGTATTAGACCGGATGGTCAGGCAATATTTGGAGAAGCATGAAAATACAGTTGTTGTAAATATTGCATGCGGACTGGATACCAGATGTTATCGTTTGAAGGGAAAATATCTGCGCTGGTACAATGTGGATCTGCCTGAGACTATGAAGATAAGGCAGCAGTTTCTTCCGGAAACAGGTTCAATCTATCAGATTGCAAAGTCTGCAATGGATGATTCCTACGTGGACGATATAGATTATCATGGAGAAAATGTTCTGGTAGTAATTGAAGGACTTACTATGTATTTGTGTGAGAAGGACATCAGAAAGATGTTTTCTATTATTGAAAAATCATTTCAGAAAATAACTGTAATGGTCGAAACCATGTCACCATTTGTTGTAAAACATGTGAAAGAAAAATCTATAGAGGGCAGCAATGCCAAATTCACATGGGGAGTTAAGAACGGAACAGAACTACAAAAGATTGCAGCAAATTTTTCTATCCTGCATGAAGTCAGCCTGGTTGAGGGTATGAAAGAACTTATGCCGATTTATCATGTGATTGGGAAGATTCCGTCTATTCGGAATATCTCGAACAAAATAATAGTTTTGGAGAAATGTGACTGATATTAAGGAGATGATGCAGATGCAGAAAAGACATTTTGAAATGGAAACAGATGGATTTTATGGTGCATATTGGAAATGTAAAACCGACTCAGACTGTGCAATGATTGCAATGATCGGAGATGATTCGGAGGATTATCTGGCACGAACATCCGTGAAATGGTTACATAAACTCGGTGTGAATGTGATGACGATGTCACCGGCAAAAAAGGATTATGGACATCATAATTATCCGCTGGAACGTATAGAAAAAGCAATCAGTTGGTTAAAAACACATGGTAATCGGAAGATAGGAATTGTCGGGGCATCTACTACAGGAACACTTGCTTTAACTGCCGCTTCTTATTTTGAAGATCTTACATTGACAATAGGCCTGACACCGAGTGATTTTATCTGGCAGGGGTTTATGCAGGGGAAAAAAGATGGCTGTAAGGAATGGCCGATTGAGGGAGAATCACTTTTTTCTTATAAAGGTGAACCGTTTCCGTATATGCCGTTTTGTTATAAACATCCGGACTATTGGCACGTGATTGAGAAAGAAACAAAACGGACCGGTGATATGATTAATTCGAGAAAATTGTTTGATGACTCAGAAACAGCTCATCCAATTACAGAAGAAGAAATGATCAAGATTGAAAAAATCCATGGAACATTATTGCTAATTGGCGCTGAAGATGATGTGCTGTGGGATACTGCAAAATATATACGCCGTATGGAGCTGCGTATGAAAGAGCGTCCCCACACATGCAGGCTGGAATCTGTTATTTACGAGCATGGGACCCATTTTGTTTTTCCGGAGAGTATGTTAAAGGCGATGCTGCCAATTGGTTCTGGAATCTTTATGAAACTGGCATTTCAGGCGGCAAGAAAGTATCCGAAAGAATGTCAGACAGCACGTCTGGATATTGACCAACGGGTGAAAAATGCTGTTGCTGAATGGAAGAGTACAGAAAGATGCATTAAAATAGATAGAAGGTATAAGTATGGTATTTAAAACAATAGGAAATAAATCAAATCCTGTCATCTTGTTTTTCCATGCAATGGGAGTAATTGGGGAAAGCAGTATGCCGGTTGCAGAGAAAATGAAAGAAAAATATTACTGTATTATGCCAACATCAACCGTGTATTGCCCTGGACAGAGATATCAAAGTAAAAGAGATGAGATACAGCAAATTGTACGATTTCTGGAAAATCATGGAATCAAAGAGATAGAACTTGCAGTTGCATCTTCGATTGGTGCAGATCTTGCCATAGCATTCCTGACAGAGACAAAAATAACGGTAAAGCATGTTTTTTTTGATGGCGGACAGTTTGCCCAGATTAGAAAAGCAACTCGCAGAATCATGGTCCCGTTCTTATATATAGCAATGAAAAGTTTATATTGGTCAAAAGGAAAGACACTAAAGAGAATCATGTGGTGTGACGATGACAAAATTAAACCCTATTTTATAGAGGCAGGGAAGAACTTGACATATGGAAATCTGAGAAGACAGCTGGCAGACAGCTTGGAAGATAAAGCATTTCCAGAACTGTCAGAAGAATTGCAGAAACATACATTTTGGGAATTTGGAAGTATAGAAGAACATTTTAAATACAGAAATGCAGTGATGCAGACATATATACACGGTAATTTTCCTGTTTTTGAGGGATTTAACCATATGCAGTATCAGATCCAAAATCCGGAAGGATTTGCCAGAATGCTCGAAAAAATCAAGAAGATATCATAGAGAATGGTATGCATAAAGTATGCGATTCGATATGGTGTCTTTTTTATGTTTAGGGGAATTACATGCTAAGAGAAAGGACAGATAGACGAAGAATAATTATATTGGCTTTAAAATTAAAATTTTATTTTTTATTCGGCATTTCCAATTCTCTTTTTAACCTCAGGTCTGATGATCATGGCGATTACCATTTTGATCAGATCGGCAGGAATAAATATGGTTCTGTGATAATCAGGACAGAGAAGGATGAGGAAAGGAGACAACTAGTACACCGAATAATATTTTCTGGCTAAATACATTGATAAAATCGTACAAAATGAGTATAATAATAGTACGAAGAAAGGAAGTGGTGATATGTCAATTACAGCAACTGAATTGAAAAATAATCTTGGAAAATATTTATTATTATCTGCAAAAGAAGATGTTTTTATCACAAAGAATGGAAAAATAGTGGCAAAACTGACAAATCCACATCAGGATAGAGTAGAAGTAGCAAAATCCCTGTTTGGAATCTTACCAAAGGATGCAGACCTGAATGAAGCAAAAGAAGAAAGGCTTGGTGCAAAATAGATGAGGATTCTTGCAGATACAAATGTGATAATAGATGCCCTGACTTCAAGAGAGCCATGGAATAAAAGTGCAGAAGAAATATTTCTTATGGCAGCAAATCATACAATCGAAATGTACATTACTGCAAGTTCAGCAACAGACATCTATTATCTTATAAGGAAACATTTGCATAACATAGAAGCAGCAAAGATGATAATGGGAAAGCTTTATTCATTGACTGGAATATTAGAGGTTACAGCGGATGACTGCATGGATGCACTTGCATCTGCAATCAGTGACTATGAGGATGCAGTTGTTGAAAAGGTGGCATCCAGAAAAGATATGGATTATATTGTCACAAGAAATATAAAAGATTATCAGGCAGGTGGAACAAAGATAATTCTGCCAGATGATTTTGTGAAACTTGTTGAAGAGGAATAATTTTTACCACCAAATCGTCAAATACCGATTTTGTGAAACTCTTTCTATGCTCCATCCTCTGCCTTATTGCAGTCGATTCGTAAAAGCATATTATCATTAGAACGTGAAACACATTACAGCCTCCTGCCGCATTTTGGGCAGAATTCAAAGTCCTCTGTAGTTGTATATCCACAATTGCTGCATCTTTTTATTGTGTTTCCACTTCCATTTTCAAAACCGTAACCATACTGCGGATTTACACGCTGCAAATGCTGTGGCAATATCTCCACGTCCTCGCCTCTTGCTATCCTGCGTCCTATTTCCGGATCAAGCTCGTAAAGCGCATTACAGCATGTGGTCTGCACATAGTAGTGCCTGTTCCATTTAAAACACGGAATAAAGAACAGTGACAGCACCATGTATGTCATATACACCTGATACCTGCCATACCTGCCACATTCATCGCAGGTAATGACCTGATTGAAGTCAAAGTCCTTCCTGCCGTCCGTTATTCCCATCATAAAAAACATATATGATGCCTCCGTTTATCTGTGCCATAGTCCCCAGAAGTCTCCAAGCGATTCTCTCGTATGAAATCCCCGTTCATCCTCAACCACCGGTATTGATTTGGCATCCATTTTCTCTATATTTACATAAGTGCCCTGACTCACCATTGCAAATACCCTGTCTATCTGCTCCTCTGTGCCCTGTATTTCCATAAATACCGAGCCGTCAGGGTCATTTCTCACCCAGCCTGTTGCACCAACGCTTTCTGCCGCGTGCTCTGTTCTGTAACGGAAACCTACTCCCTGCACCGAGCCGTACACTCTTATCTGCTTTCTGATGATTTTGCTGTCGTAATCACTCATATGCACTCACTTCCCTGATACACATTATTTTCAGTCTACAATAGCCCTGCAAACAGCCGCATAATTGACTGTCCCAGCCTTCGTCTTGCACTTCTTCCGGTCCTGTACTTCTCCGTCACCTCCGCTGACTCAGTGAAAAGCCTGATAAAATCATCCCTGATTTCATGCACCACTTCGCAATCCGCCATAAAACAGCCATTTTCAAAGTGATGATAAAGGCTTCTGTAGTCAAGATTTATGGTACCGCAGGTTGCCATTATATCGTCTGCCACACTCATCTTTGCATGGCAAAAGCCCGGTGTCCACTCAAAAATCCTCACACCATGCTTCACAAGCTGGTTGTAGAAGGAGCGTGTCACGCTGTATATTGGTTTCTTATCAGGTATGCCCGGCGTGATGATGCGCACGTCAACTCCACGCTTGGCGGCAAGTGTCAGCGCATGGCTCATCTCATCGGTAATGATAAGGTAAGGAGTGATAAACCAGCAATAACGCTGTGCCTTGTTTGCCATGCTGATATAGACATCCTCACCCACCTGCTCGTTATCGAGAGGGCTGTCTGCATATGGCTGGATAAATCCACTCTGTTTTGCCTCATAATCATAGTGCAGCAGATATTGCGATACATCCACCTCGCGCGGCACCTTGCGCTCTGATGCATTCCACATCTCGAGAAATGCGATGGTAAACGACTTGACAGCATCTCCCTCGAGCCTGATTCCCGTATCCTTCCAGATTCCGTATGGGTGTGTCACGTTGAAGTACTCATTTGCCAGATTATAGCCGCCGGTATATGCGATTTTTCCATCAATTACCGTGATTTTTCTATGGTCACGATTGTTTAAAAACATGTTAAAGGCAGGTGCAACCGGGTTGAACACCCTGCATTTGATGCCAAGCTTCTCCATCTTTTCCGAGAAATCCCTGTCTATGAAAAAGATTGAGCCCATATCATCATAAAACACCCTTACCTCGACTCCTGCCTGCACGCGCTCCATGAGCACCTTTTGGATACGGTGCCACGATTCCTTGTCCTCTATGGCGTGATACTCCATGAAAATAAATTTCTTTGCCTTTGATAAATCGCTAAGCTGCGCTTCGAGTCCCTTTGACGCCTGATCATAATATGTCACATCCGTGTTCTGATATACCGGATAAAGTGCATTTTTGGCCAGGTATGTTGAAATTCCCGCTGCCTGTGGCACCTTTTCATACATATCGGATAGTATGTCTGCGTTTTCAGGCAGACATGGAAGAAGCATGGAATCCACCTCTTCAAACCGTGCACGCATCTTATTCGGTGCGCCGTTTAGTCCGACTAACAGGTAAAGTGACACTCCCATTATCGGAAATGCCAGTATCAGTATAATCCATGGTGTAGTCATGGATGCGGTCTGCTCACGATTGTACAGTCCGAGCACAAGTACGATTGCCAGAACGCTTGTGGTCGTGTTTATTGCTGCCGCATATTCATTTAGCCTTGTAAACATATAGACCATGAAAACTGCCTGCAATAATATCGCAAGCACTGAAAAAAACATTCTCTTTAAACCATTCTGTGTTTTTTTAGTTCCCTCGTAGGTTTTTTCCTTCATCTATTATGCCTCCATTATCTTACTGTCTGTAATACCAAACCTCTCTATACATTTTTAGCCACCTTCTTATTTAAGAAGCCATTCAATTTCCTCTTTATAAGGAGGAATAGTCTTCTTCGCAGAGCCCTCCTCACAAAGCCATGGTGTTTCCAGAATCTTTGGTACATTTGCAAAGGTCTCATCATGCACCAGTCGGTGCAGTGTATCATAGCCGATGGTTCCCTTGCCTATATTTGCATGCCTGTCCTTGTGTGCTCCAAGAGGATTTAAGCTGTCATTCACATGAAATACCGCTATCTGCTCAAGTCCTATCACCCTGTCAAACTCCGCAAAAACATCATCATAATGGTTCACAATATCGTATCCTGCATCATTTACATGGCACGTATCGAAGCAGACACGCAGTCTTTCTTTCCTGTCCACTCCATCATAGATTGCCTTAAGCTCCTCAAAGGAACGGCCTATTTCACTGCCCTTTCCTGCCATCGTCTCAAGTGCGATAAACACATCGTCATCATTCTGATTGAGCACTGTGTTAAGTCCCTTTACAATCTGTGCGATTCCAGCCTGCTCACCGGCATTTACATGACTTCCCGGATGAAGCACCAGTATGCGGCTCTTCATTGCCGCGGCCCTTACTATCTCCTTTTCCAGAAACTCCACTGCCAGCTCGTACGTCTCAGGCTTTACGGTGTTTGCCAGATTTATGATGTATGGCGCGTGGACCACTATCTCATTTATCCCATGCTCATGTGCATATTCCCAGCCTGCGTCTATGTTGAGCTCAAAGATTTCCTTTCTTCTCGTGTTCTGTGGTGCCCCGGTGTAGAGCATAAACACATTCGCGCCATATGACGCTGCTTCCCTGGCTGATGCCAGAAACATATCTTTTCCTGCCATGCCTACGTGACAGCCTAATTTTATATCACTCATATTTTTCCTCTGTTTCATTGAATCTATATATCTATTATTTCTACTATAACACTACATCCCTGATAACTCTATCTAAATATTCTAAATTTTTACTAAACATGGCAAAAGTCATTGACATAGTATCAAAAACTACATATACTATCCTTTGCAACCACATATATTAATGGCATATAATTGCAAGATATGTGATGCATAACTACAGTTAACCAATTATTATGATTAAAGGGGCAAAATACCTTTTGACCATCATATCATTATTATAGAAATACGAGGGTAAATATGTTTGAAATAATTGTTGACTCTGCGGCAAACATTCCTGCAGAGCTATGTAAAAAATATAAAATCAAGGTGCTATCATTTGTAAACCTTGTCAACGGAAAGGAAATGACCTGCTTTGAGCCTGACCTCACACCGGAACAGGAGCGGGCAAAGGGTAAGGAATACTATGACGCGATAAGAGAAGGTGCCGAGGTAAAGACCGGACTTATCAGCAGCGGAATCTTTGAGGATACCTTCAGGGAAATCATTGAGGCAGACAAGGATGTCCTGTATTTCTCCCTAAGTAAAAACATAAGCGGCAACTACAACTCAGCCCGTGTCGCAGCCGATGCTGTCCTTGATGATTGCAGTAACGGCAGAAAAATACGCCTGGTGGATTCATTAAATGCTTCCCTCGGACAGGGACTTCTCGCAATATACGCCAGCGAAATGCGTGAGAAGGGCATGAGCTTTGATGAGGTGGCTGACACAATAGAGACCTATCCTGCCAGATTAAACGGTGTGTTTACCGTGGGCAATTTAAAGTATATTGCAAGAACCGGCAGATTAAGCGGAACCACCGCTTTGGTTGGCAACATGCTAAGTATCAAGCCTATCCTAAGGGGCAGCAAGGACGGATATATTGTACAGTTCAGAAAATGTCGTGGCCGAAAAGCCGTATTAAATGAGCTTGTCAATCTGTTATGCAACAACATTACAGACCCTGAAAATCAGATTATCGGAGTGGCACATGCTGACGCATATGAAGATTCGCTCTATGTGATTGAACAGATTAAAAAGCGCATAAAGGTGCGCGATGTGATAAATACCACCTATGATTTCTGCACCGGAAGCCATGTTGGTCCGGAATCTTTAGCAGTATTTTTCATGGGAAAGGACAGAGAATTGGGAGCCTGATATCAGGCTCCCTTTTCACTTCTTTTATTCATCATCCTCACATAAAAAAGTCCCAGAACTCGCTTATTAAGCGGATTCTGAGACTTTTGATTTCTATTAATTGCAACTTCTATCTCATTTTAAGCTGCAGCTTTCTTGCTTTCTGATTTCTCACAGAGCTTCTTCACACCCTGAATTGCAACAAGCACACCAAGGATGAGCAGTAATACTGCGAATATAAGCTGTAATGAATTTCCAAGGTCAAGTCCTACAGAGAATAATGCCTTTGTAAGCTTGTAGATTGTCATGCCAAGTGCAGTAAATGTAACTGCCATCATGAATACCATTGGAATCCAGAGCATGCAGCCCTGACGCTTTGTCTTCTTTAAGAATACTGCGCAGGCAACAAGTGCAAGTACTGATAAGAGCTGGTTAGCTGAACCAAACAGTGGCCATATCTCTGCATAGCCTACCTTTGTAAGCAGGAATGCAAGTACCAGTGTGATGATTGTTGCAAAGTATTTGTTTGTCATCAGCTTGACAAATGGACTCATATTGTCATCATCTGTGTCTGAATCAAGCCAGAACTCCTGGAATGACAGACGTCCGACTCTGGCTACTGAATCAAGTGATGTCAGAGCGAAGGCTGATACAGCAAGGTTAATCAGTGTGAACACAAGTGAGTGTGGTAAACCGAGTACTGACAGGAAGTTTGCGATAGCTCCTGCGAAAATCTGTGGCTGTGTTGTAAGTCCCTGAGCTGCTGCCTCTCCCTTACCGAATGATGCTACTGCGATAAGTGCAAGGATTGCAAGCATACTCTCCATAAGCATGGCACCGAATGAAACAGGAAGCATGTTCTTCTCATTCTTTATCTGCTTAGATGCAGTACCTGATGATACAAGTGAATGGAAACCTGAAACTGCACCACAGGCGATTGTTACGAATAAGATTGGGAACAGATACTGTGGGTTTCCGTTTGCATCAGGGATTGCAAATGCTGTGAAAGCATCAAGGTTACAAGCAGGATTTGCAACAAATACACCGATTACCGCACCTACGATCATGAAGATTAACAGGTAGCTGTTAAGGTAATCACGTGGCTGAAGCAGTGCCCATACAGGTGTAACACTGGCTATAAGTATATATGCAAATATAATTATGTGCCATACGCTAAGGTTTAAATACATTGGGAAATTGAGTCCCAGTGCTATAGCTACTATAAGTAATACGATTGCAACAAGTGTGTTAATCCATTTGTTGAACTTAGAATATTTAAGGAAGAAACCAAGTGCAACTGCCTCTATGATGAAAAGCATTGATGTAGTTGCAACTGCTCCGTTGGCTACAACCTTTGTAACCTCACCTGCTTTATCAGCAGCAAAGCCATTGAAGGTTCCGGCTACGACATCAGCGAAGGCTGCAACAACAAGTATACAGAACAGCCAGCAGAATAACAGGAATAATTTCTTTCCTAATTTACCGATGTACTCCTCGATGATGTAACCGATTGTACGACCCTTGTTCTTAACTGAAGCGTACATAGATGCAAAATCCTGAACAGCTCCAAAGAATACACCACCAATTAATATCCAAAGCAGAACCGGAAGCCATCCGAAAATAGCTGCCTGAATTGGTCCGTTGATCGGACCTGCTCCTGCAATTGATGAGAACTGATGACTGAAAACTGTCCAGCCATTAGTTGGAACGAAATCCTTACCGTCGTTATATTTAACGGCTGGTGTCTCTGCCTTAGGGTCGATACCCCATTTCTTTGCTAACCAACGGCCATAAACCATGTATGCACCAAAAAGTACAACTGCCGCGATAAGCACGATTACTAATGTGTTCATAATGTCACTCTCCTATAAAAATATATTTCACCAGTCAAACGCAGTGGAAGCGGTGCTCCTCGAATGTTGTTCCATTCTCATCGCTACTCGCACAAAAAAACCTTCGTCGATGCACTAATCCATCACTGGATTATGTGCAAAGACGAAGGTATATTATTTCTACTTCCGCGTTACCACTTTGCTTGCCGGATACTCCGACCACTCTACTGCCACTCGGTATATTCATCTCTTATGGCATGCCCTTTTAACGATGGGTACCGGTTCCAACTACTAGACATCTGCCTGTCTTTCACCAGAACTGCTCGCAGGTGAGGGCTTAATCATTCCTTGCTGCCGTCTCTCATCAACTGACGGCTTTCTGTGAGCGGTGATATGAAGAAGTCATTTCCTGTTCTTCGCATTTGACTGTTGATTTGTACATTAAAATATTCCTTTGCGGATAATTTGTCAATAAGAAAATTAAACATTTCTTAAAAAAGCTTAAATTTCTTAATAAAATTAACATCTTCTGATACGTTTCTGTTTATACACAGCCAGAACACTTTAATATTATT
>OHSO01001315.1_pt1 | contig 11020 bp, 10 predicted proteins | sample 1578651 | NCBI WGS metagenome assembly OHSO01 (sample SAMEA3879524, study PRJEB24766) | human gut metagenome | biome: human-associated habitat; feature: feces | place: USA | collected 1985/1987 | reverse complement strand
TTTGAATCCTGTGGCTTGCAGACAACAATCATCTCGGATTTAACATTATTACAATCGAAAATTGCAACCGAAGAAGTGACTTGTGACTTTACGGATGCAACAAATGATGGAGCAAGTGCATATGCAGATACAAGAAGGGTGTCAAATAAATATATGTGGAGTGCAAGCACGATGGAATATAATTTCTCTGATCAGAAATGGACATCGAATACAGAAATTTTTAGTACATATGCAAAAACATCAGAAGGGTTTGTAATGTCTGGTTTCTTACTGAATCCAAAAGGTCAGAGCAACTATAATTCGGCATTAAGAGAGGGGTATCTGAATGATTCTGCATATGATGAAAATCAGGGACATTATTATCAATGTGTTGTTTCGGATGAGGACTGTAATAATATTACATTTATGTTAGAATCTAATGTTAATGTATTTATTTTTGACAATGATATAAATTTAATATATCGTTCATCGGATGAGGCGGGAGTTACCAGTTATTTTGACAGATATTATTCAACAACTAAAACGATTGCAGGAACGTCGAATAAGGTAATTAGTTTAGGTCTTATTGATGGAAATTATTATATTGTTTTTAAGGTAAAAGATGCAACAGCAACTACCGGTTATCATTATGGATATTATGCTGGACAACCATTGCCAATAGCACAAACAACAACCTTTTCGGATCTTACACATTATACAACAATAAAGTGGAATCGAAGCTCATCTAGCCAATCAGCAAGTACGCAAACATTGACCATTAATTGTCCTAGTGGAAGTGAAGATGAGTATGCATTGACAGGTGTGAAATTTTCGGATAAATCAAAAGCATTTGCTAATAATACATACGCATCAAGCATTGACTATTATTATACGCCAGCAACTGCTAGTTATTCAAAAAAACTAGCACAAACAGGTGGTTGGTGGAGTGACTTGGTTGACAATAATCCACCATCAGGATCAATTGATGGAAACTATGCAACATCTGTTACAGTACATTGGGTAAGTGGTATTTCTTATGTAAATGCTAGTTGCACTACAATGACACAGATGACATTGGATTATTTAGTTCCTTTCGGAATAATAGTGGGCTAAATATTTAGAAAGATAAATAAATTACGGATGGTATTTTTATACAATCCGTGGATTCCAAGAGGTGACGATAAGATGGGACACTATGTACATTATATAGGTGGCGGAATAGTAGATAGTAAAATATATGAGACAGGAAATGCAGCAAAAAGTTTTAAATCGCCGATGAAAGAATTAAATGAGCAAACGGTGTTAATAGAAAATGCCAAAACAAATAAGAATGATAGTTATCATCAGCATACGAAATACGATGATCAGGTAGATCGCTATTACAGTACATATGATATAGGAACATTGTTGCATAATAATGAAAGTTATTTAGAGGGAACAATCGATTCAAAATATGATGTAGATTACTATTCTTTTTCTTATCCGCAAAAAAGTTTTTACTCTAAAATGGGTATATCTTCAGAGATAACGATTTCATTGGAAAGCAAGAATAGTCAGGCATATAATTTAGTATTGTACGATTTATATGGCAATCAGATTGGAATAGCGACAGATGATGGACATGGTAATAAACAGCTTACGGTACCTAATTGGGACTGCGTTACATCAGATTATGTGATCAGAGTAGAAAATTCCAATATGACATCGGATTCCGGGGAAGGTTCCTATAGAATAAAAATTACGGAAACGAAAAACAGGGATACTTCAAGTAGTAATGTGCAGCACTCACAAGAAATAGCAAATGCAGATAATTCAGAAGAAAAAAATGCAATAAAGCAGAAATATGAAAAAACATATCAAAGCGAAATTGACAAATTACATCAGATGCAATTTGAAGCGTTGCCGGAAGATGAAAAATATTCGGGAACGGATAGTGTAGAAGAATTATTAAATAAGATGAAAAAGGGGGAGCAGTTAAGTGTGTCGGAAATGGCATATGTGAAAATATTTGCCAATTTATCTGATTATGAGAGAGCAGAGAAGTCGAATTATATAAAAAACGATTTTTATGCAGAAATAGAAAGAATAGCAAATGAAAAAGGAATTGAACTGCCAGATACATCATGGAAAATTGAAATAGATGTATCTGGAACTATTACGATTAACGGGGACATTACAGAAGAAAACAAAGAACAGATAAAAAATATGATATCGGAAAATTTTGCTGATGATATGTGGGAAAAATATATTCAGACAGCAGATATTTCTAACACACAATATAGATTAGTAAATGCTTACTATGAAGTGGAACAGTTCATTCAGAAAGCAACAAATGGACAGTATTCATTTGACGATATAAACGTAGATGACAATGGGAAGATTACCGGACTTCCAGAGAAAATGTGTAAAATAATGAACTCCCAGGAAGCCAATGCGAAATATGAGGAAATACGAGATAATATCTATATGCTGACGGATTATAAAAATCAATATGGATTGGAGGATATTCTTGCATTTAAGGCAGGGTATAATATTTCGGACTCTGAGGTAAGTACTGTGGGTACATCTGGCAATAATAGTGTTATGGATAATGCAGGATACTATAAAAATATGAAAACTATAATATAATGATAGAACCTAATAGAAATGGCGGGTTTAAAAGACATGAATCAGTTGATTACATATCAGTATGAAGCTGATAGTATGGACAGACAATGGTATTCTATACTGTAGCAATATAATTTTGGGGGAAAATATAGGAAATGTGCCGTCAAGATGATGGCACATTTTCTATATATATGATATTTATTTAGAGCCTATTTAGATAATATGCAGAGTACTTTATATTTATTTAATGGAAAAATAAAAATTACCGATATAGTAGGAAGATAGGAAGAAGGTGAGTAATATGCTGGAAATTGCTGTTTGTGATGACGATATAGCAGATCTTGAGTGTGCAGTGACTATGCTGCATAAGATTTTTACAAGTCAAAAGATTGCTTATCATATTGAGCAATTTGCGTCTGCAAATCAAATGCTTGAAAATATCAGCAACATTGATATCGGAATTTTAGATATTTCGATGGAAGAACTGAATGGTATTAAACTGGGGAGAAAATTAAAGGAAAAATTTCCGGATGTGAAATTAGTGTATATTACGAGTTATGAAGAATATTGTATGCAGGTCATTAACGAAGTTCACGCATTTTCATTTCTATGTAAGCCATTGGAATATGATAAATTGGAAACGCAGATGTTGGAACTGCTGGATCAACTGCCGGATACCGGAGCAGAAAAGGATTTTTATAAAGTGACGGACAGCAATGGGAAAGAGTATCTGTCGATTAAATTGAAACTCAGGGACATTTTATATTTTGAATACATAAAAAGATCAAGAAAAGTACTGATAGCGTTGTCTGATATCACATATGAGTATGACTGCATTTTTGAAAAACTGGTTGAGGAACTGCAGCCCTATGATTTTGTTGTGAATTGCAGAGGAAATCTGGTTAATTTAAGGCATATTGAAAAAATAAAGGGTTTTATTATTTATATGGATAATGGAAAAGAACTCCAGATTGCGCAAAAGAGAAGCAGCGATTTTAGAGAAGAAGTAAATAAATTTTTGCAGAAAAATTCATAGGAGAAACGATGAATACGATTTTACTGATATTATGTAATGCTCTTTCCTGTTTTATCATAAGTACCATACTGTTCCAGTTTATGAATGGAAAGTATAAAAAGAGTAGTCAAAGTAGATATGTATATATTGTGATCGAGACTGTCACAGTGATTTTTACAACCTGTATCAATATGCTCAATCATTCCATATTAAATTTGGTGGTCTGGGGCGTGTTGACGGGGATAATAGCATATGCTCTGTATTATGAGGATATGGATAAACCGTTAAGACGTATCATTGAATGTGAGGCATTGGTATTTTGCATGTCTGTTTGTGAATCATTAGGAGTGATTCTTTTACAATGTATTTTGCAGGCAGCAGATATAAAAAATGTGAATGAAACGATGCTTTACTGCCTTGAGGTAACATTTTCAAAAGTAATACTTATTTTTTTGTATTATACATTCATAAACAGGTTTGTGAAAAAGAGCGATATTCCTTATGCAAAGACAAGGTACATCATGTATGGAATTATACTCCTATACAATCTGATTAACATGGGTGTAATTGTAGAGAATTTTAAAAATGGAGAAGAAAATTATTTATGTGCAGTCAATATGGGGTGTATTGTTCTGGCAGATCTATACCTTTTATATTTTGTTAAAATGGCAGATGAAAAGAACTATTATGAAAAGCAGCTCATCGCTTTAGAGCAACAGGCAAAGGTACAATACGAATACTATTTGACGCAGACAAAAAAATATGATCAAACCGTCCACATATTACATGATGTAAATAAGCATATTAAAGCAATCGAAGGATTATATGGTGCAGAGCAGGGGAATACGGCAGGAGAATATGCAGCGGAAATCAGAGAACTGTTAAAGCCACTCATTCCGGTTCAATACACAGAAAATCCGATCTTGAACATTCTTCTTACCGATAAAGAATCCGTTATGAGGGAAAAAGGTATTTCAGTAACCATAAAGGTGGATAATGTGAATCTGAATTTCCTTGCACCAATCGACATTACAACTATTTTTGGAAATTTATTAGATAATGCGATTGAGGCAGCAGAGAAGCTGGAAGGAGAGAAATATATTTCGATTAAGATTGGCTCATACCATAAAATGATAGCTGCCAGCATCGAAAATAACTGCGGAGAGGTAAAGTGGAAAAATGGTTTTCCGGTATCAGCGAAAGGAAAAGGCGGTGGAATAGGACTGCTGAATGTTCAGAGCAGTGTAAAAAAATATGATGGAAATTTAATATTGAAAAGTGATGGAAATAAATTTATTGCTGAGTTATTCCTCAATTCATAAAAAGAGCATTCGTGCTCTTTTTTGGTAAAAAGTCTTACTTAGTGCAAAAAAATCGTACTTGGTGCAGAAAAGGTAAAATATTAGAAGTGGGTTGTCGATAGAAAAAGAAAAATAAAGCGGATGATAGATATAAAAAATTTAATGATGGGAGGTTTCGATTATGTCAAGAATTACGGACTACGGTTTTTTATTTCAAACGACATTTGGAACATCAAAAACAAATTTAGTCAACAATATTCAGTTGTCCCAAATGAACAGCAGTTCTGTACAGAAACAATTAAAAGCAGCAGGGATCGACACAAACAGTAAAAAGTATAAAGCAGCACTGAGTGAGATGATGAAAAATGGAAACGGTGCAATGTTTACAAATGTTCAGGCAATTAAGAACCTGATGAGCCAGTATGACAAAAATGGAGACTGGATTGATCCGAATACCGGATTAACAGGACTTGCTGTAACGGATGAGAACAGAAACAGTTATAAACATATCATTTCTATTCCAGAGAGCAGCCGGGAAGAAATGTTTGAACTGGCAAAGAAAGAATTCTTAAATGAAAACGGTACTTTAAATGGTGATACTACCAAAAGGGAGAGTGTATATAACAATTTATACAGAAAAATGGATAAGGATGACCGCTTATCAGCAGGCTGGACAATGGAACAATATGAACATCAATACAGACAGGCATTTGCAGAAGCAGCAAAAGCCGCTGATCCTACATGGAAAGCGGGTAAACCAATACCGGCTGGTGCATTGGATGGTATTACAAGAGAGTCTGTTGAGAGTGGCAAGAAGTCAGTAGATATAAAAATATAGGATGTTTTTATGCGGTATATATTTCATTTATGCAATGTTGGACTTTATGTGCGTAATATGGTTGTTTGATGAGATGGGACTGGGAGAGCAAGTTATTTTATCCTATAAAGGAAATAGAGGAATTGAGCAAATTGTTAACCATGAAAAATGTTTAGTCATATAGAAAAAATTTTGATCTGATTGGAGGAACAGAAATATGTATATTGGTTCTGGTCTGAATACCGTATCTTCATTGTACGGTCAACAAAAAGGTAATCAAATGAAAACTCCTGCATCTGGGGAAAAGACATTTTATACGGCAGAAACACCGAAGGTATATCAGATATTTACAACAGATAATATGTTGTGGACAGGAGGTAATGGTACAGGTCTTTCTTATTGTCTTAAATATGCGGATGATTCGACGGATGAAAATCCTGTGGTGTTAGCGAAAGGTGTGGATGAAAACGGGAAAGAGTTTGAGCAAAGAATTTATATCAATGATGTTAATCCATCAAATGCTACAGTAGTCGAAATGCGTGCATTGGAGGCACATTACAAAGTGGAGAAGCAGGGAGGTTTCACGTCTCTGCCGCTTGAAGCTGGTAATATGGGACTTAACGACAGAAGAGATTTTATCTCAATGTTCAAAAAAAGCATAGAAGATTTAAACAAATTGGGAAGGTTTGACTTATCGTTGCTTTGGACGAAAAGTATGGATACATATCTTAATTTGCCAAATGCAAATAGTAAGTATAAATAAGGCTTAGTTATTTGGACATAGAAGGAAAAGAGAATTTAGAATAAACGAAGGAGATTGAGACAATGCAGTCAATATCAAGTTATATTAATCCTAATACAAGAGGACTTACATCTAATTACAAAAATACAGCTATTAAAGATAAGGAAACCTATAATGAGGCGATGTCGCAGCACTTACTAAATCCGGTAGAAGATTTGGTTCAAGTGTTAAAAACACCTATAAAATTGGCGAAGAGTTCGTCACTTAGCAGACAGAATAATTCTGTTAATATTGCGGAAGGGCAAAGAATCCGTGTTAATGGAGGTCATGTGCTTACGGTTACGGCGCATGGAGTAGAGGTTTCTGGTGGAGATAATCCGTATGATACACAATCATATGTAAAAGCACAGAGAATGGCAGATGCATTGGCATCCATGCTGCGAAATGCAGGTGGGACAATGACTACTGTAGCACATTCAAAGGAGGAATATGCCCGGTATACAGAGGGAATTACGGATGTTATGTCTTATCTGGGTGTAGACACTTCCAAAGATTTTACGGTCAATGGTATGAAATATAGCAAAAATAAAGATGGTTGGTATGAGTCAGAAGCGAACAGTGATGCGCAGGCGGCATATGAACAGTTAAAAGCGAATAACAGAACCTATCAGTTTGCAGATGAAAAGACCAAAAAGCAGATTGCATATATTAGTGATTATTACCTTCAGACAGTGCCGGAGAGTGTAAAGGCGGCGTGGCAGGAAACATTGGAAGAAACTGGTTTTAATCCATTTCAGACGGATGTAACCAGTACATTAACGCAGTTATCTGTAGAGCAGGATTTTCTGACAGGTGGTGATGACAATATTTTTGGTGAAACGAAAGAAAGTTGTTTAGCAGCTATCGACAAAGTATTGGAGAGAATAGAAAATCCGTTGGCAGCAGTTACAGAGGAAAGGGCAGCATATCTGCAGCAGGAAAAAGAATTTTATACCGTACTGGCATCTAAAATAAGAGAATAAAATGCCGGGAGGAATTTAAAGATACAGATTATAAGACTTATATAAGGCAGGGGGATAATATGGTTACTGTAAATAATTCTGACTATTATAATAACATTCCAGCGGGCAGGGATTTAAACAACCTGCCCAATACTTCCAGCGCTGATACAACTGTAGGATATCAATATGATGGACTTACCGAGGAAGATCGTTTCGTACAAAAAGTTTTGCAGGAGCATTATGATAAAGTGTACAAAGAAAATTTGTCTCATTCTGATCCGATGACATATATCGAATCAAAATATTGTGATGTGACCTCACCTAATTTTTGCTCATATATGACAGAAGATCAGCGTTCCATAGCTTACCGCAATGAGAAAAGAATGTTACAAACAGGAGGAAAATATTCGGCTGGATTTGCCCGGTATGATTATGCATTAAGGAATTACAAGGATGTATATACAGGTGGTTCAAGAAGTGTTGGTTATGTACGCAATACTGACAGGGAAAAACAGTATGCCAGAAGTGTTGTAAATCAGCAAATTTCAAATCTACTTTCAAAGAATGGGATATCAATATCAAAACAGGCAGATTTGGTATTTTCTATTGATCCATATACATATCAATTAACAGTGTCGGGAAATGCAGATAGAGACATATTATCGCAGATAGAAAAATTACTGAATGAAGGGGATAATGCGAAAAATATATGGACACATGCGTGGATTTGTATGCATGATGCAGATAATGAAATTGTTAATTCGCAGGCAAATATGACAAAGGCAAACCAATATTCTTTATGGCATGAAGTCTATGAGACAACAGGGTATGATGCACGCAATGCGACATATAGAAATGGTACTTTTATTGCAGAGGATGGCACAGATTTACTTGTCTTGTTTAAGGAAAAGGCTAAAAATGGCGCAGGGTATGAACTTTATTCTAATAGATGGTTGGAATATGCTAAGAATGGATGGAAAAAAGAAAATGATTTAGTATTGAAAATAGGCTTTGACAGCAGTGGGTTGTATGATATAGGGCAGGAAAGAGGGTATGGAGCAACGCAGAATATGTGGATAAAAGGTATTAGTCAAAGTATATTTGAAGCTAGCGTGTAATCAATATTATATTGATTCTGAGAGAAATCCAACAGGTGGCATAGTTGGAAGGACTCCGAATAATGAAAGGAGATATGTTAATATGGCAGTTACAGGAATAGGAACATATGCGTCATATACGAATAGTTATGGCAATACACAAAATGCTGGAAACAAAACGGGCAGGACATATAAGAATGCTCATGAATATAAGAACTATTTAACACAAAAATACGATTGTTTACGAAGCAGGGATTATTCCGTAAATATAAACAGTTCTCTTTTGTCAAAGGCTATGGGAGATGAAAAGACAAAACAATGGTTGGAGTACAATTTATCGCTAATACCAAAAACAATAGAACAGTCAAGAGCTTATGTGGCAGCAAGAGGAGCAAAGATACTGAGTTATAGTATTACTATAAATGGATATGATAGCATGAGTTCTGTAATGTGTACTCAAGATGAAGTTGATCCGGGAACAGAAAAAGCAAGGAAAGAACTTGAAGAAAGACTCGAGAAAAGGAAAGAGGAAAAGAGAGCAGAGGAAAAGAAAAGAAGTTCAAAAGATTTAGTGTCCGATTCAGATAATGAACTAAGAATATATAGTTTTGATCAAAAGATATAGTGATGCAATTAGCATTTCTATATAAAAAAGCAAGGAAGGAGGGAAACATAATGAAGCTTGGAAAGAAGAATGCAATGGAAACGGGTACATTTATGGCATATGCTTGTTCATGCAATTGCTGGTGTGCTTGTACTTGTAACAACTGCCAGAGTATTGGAAGTGCAAATGGAAAACAGGTAGCATCTAATACTCAGACTTCAACTACGCAAGTTAAAAGCAAAGGTTCTTTATTGTTACTTGCTTAGAACATGAATTATTTCAACAAGGTAGGGCTTTACTGTGTTCAGTAAAGCCCTGCTGCACTATTTACGCAAGGAGAAGTATATATGACTAAATCAAAACCTAATATACATATTTTAGAACTATACAACAGGTATTATATGTATGATGCTGGAACAAACGCTATATTTTCTATTACAAAAGAAATGTGTAGGTTTCTTATGGCTATTTTGAATAGTAATGGAGAAATCGAAGTTGGTGATGAATTAAAAGAAGAAATTGAATATTTAAAAGAATCAGGCTGCCTGAAACCGGTTGATGAAAAAATAGTCGTTGAACATGGGGAAATATCTTTATTGGAAAGTTTATATGAAAATAATTTAAATACCATTATTTTGCAGGTTACACAAAACTGCAACTTGAGATGTCAATATTGTGTTTATTCAGGAAGTTATATAAACAGAGTACATAACAATAAGAGAATGTCAGTCGAAGTTGCTAAGCAGGCTATTGATTTTTTGGTAAAACATTCAGAAAATAGCAAAGAAATATCCATTGGATTTTATGGTGGAGAGCCATTGCTGGAAGTTCCATTGATAAGAGAAGTGGTAGATTATGCAGAGGGGGTGTTTAGTGGGAAAAAACTTCTTTTTAATATGACGACAAATGCCACTTTATTAAATATCGAAACGGCAAAGTATCTTTATGAGAAAAAATTTAATGTTACAATAAGTTTAGACGGACCAAAAGCAACACATGACAGTAATCGTATATTCGCTAACAGCAATAAAGGGACATTTGATGCGGTAATGCAGAATTTGGAATTGATAAGGAAAGAATTACCGGGATTTATAAAAAATATAGGATTTAATGCTGTGATAGATTTAAAGCAAAATGTGGCTTGTTCAAGTGAATTTTTTTTGAATTATGAAACTGTTAAGGGAATAAATGTGGCTTCAAATTATATAAATCCGATTAGCAAGAAGGATGAAGAGCCGATTAATCCTGAACTAATAGCTATATCATATTATGAAATATTTAAAACATATTTATATGCTTGCAATAAGGAAATTTTTTCGAATTATAAGCCTACTTTATATAGTAGCGAAGTAGCATCGTTGAAGCAAATTGTTAAAGATAGATTTGTCGGATTGCAAACATATCAGGGGAAAATCAGTCCGGGAGGACAATGTCTGCCAGGTATACAGCGTTTCTTTGTTACAGTGGATGGAAAATTTTTCCCATGTGAAAGAGTAGATGAGGAATCAAGTGAATTATGTATAGGTGATCTAAAAAATGGATTTGATTTAGAAAATGCCAAAAAAATTTTGAATGTGGCGAAGATAACGGAAAAAGAATGCAGGGAATGTTGGTGCTACAAAATGTGTTCTCAATGTGTGGCAAAAGCTGGCGAGAATGGAAAGATAGAAGCAGCCAATCGTTTGAAATGGTGCAAACAATCGAGGAAAAATGCAGAAGAATACATAAAAAATTATATTGTCCTAAAAAATTTTGGCTGTAAATTTGAGGAAGGAGAAGCGTAAGAGATGAATGTTGTTATTTATCCATATTCGATTGAACATAGCTATATTAAAAAGTATAAAAAATTATTTAGAT
>OHSO01001313.1_pt1 | contig 11023 bp, 9 predicted proteins | sample 1578651 | NCBI WGS metagenome assembly OHSO01 (sample SAMEA3879524, study PRJEB24766) | human gut metagenome | biome: human-associated habitat; feature: feces | place: USA | collected 1985/1987 | reverse complement strand
CCAATAAAACTATAGACAAAAAATCTGCACAAAATCCATATATCAGAGCTTTTGCTTGATTTTTTGTATAGTTTTTAATTGGTGTTTAGTATCACATTCATATCCCATAGCTGTTCATATTGAGTTGAAGCTTATCTATGTTCACTTCGTTCACATAGATAAGCTTCAAGGATAGTTTGTTGTGACATAGGGAATGGCGCAATTCACATTTTTTAAGTTTACAAAGCGGATTTCTCATATCCGTTTTACTTTTTTGATGTGAATTGCGCCTTTTTTTGCTGTTACTGATTTCGCTATTGCGGCAAAACTTTGACTGTTAGTTTAGGGTATTTCGCTTCTGCGGAAGCGACAATGGGACTCCGTCCCCTTGACCCCTGCCACCCTTTAAAAAGCGTGGACGTAAACTTTGATTGGCTTCGCAACGCCCAACAAATGTTAGCTTTGCAATAATTCCGAATTCCGAATTCCGCATTAAATCTTGACGTTTTGCCTATAATATGGTATAATTACATATTGCACAGTGTTACAGTATGACTGCACGATTTTGTGCGGTCATTTCTTATTTTTAGGTTATCAAAATTATCTGAAAGGACAATTTTTTATGCAGACTATAACTAAGATTCTTACCGAAAAGGTTTCCGCTGCTTTTGAAAAGTGCGGTTATGACAAGGCTCTCGGCGCTGTTACGGCTTCCGACCGTCTTGATCTTTGCCAGTTCCAGTGCAACGGTGCTTTTCAGGGCGCGAAGCTTTACAGGAAAGCTCCGTTTATGATAGCTGACGAGGTTGCGGCTGTTCTTGCGCAGGACGCTGCTTTCGCAAAGGCAGAAGTTGTAAAGCCGGGCTTTCTCAATCTCACTCTTTCGGACGAATATATGCTTTCCGTTGTAAAGGATATTGCGGCTGACGAGCATCTCGGCGTTCCGCAGAACGAGAACCCCGACACTATCGTTATCGACTACGGCGGACCTAATGTTGCAAAGCCGCTCCACATCGGACATCTTCGCTCCGCTATCATTGGTGAGAGCTTGAAGCGTCTTGCGCGCGCTACGGGCAACACCGTTTACGGCGACGTTCATCTTGGCGACTGGGGTTTACAGATCGGTCTTGTTATTGCGGAGCTTTCCGAGCGTTACCCCGACTGGAAATGCTTTGACGCGGCTTTCGACCCCGAAAAGGACAGCGTTCCCGAACTGAACCCCGAGCTTCTCTGCGAGGTTTATCCTTTTGCCAGCAAGAAGAGCAAGGAGGACGAAGCTTTCAAGGACAAGGCTCACACGGCGACATTTGAGCTTCAGAACGGCCGTCCGGGTTACATTGCGCTCTGGAAAGAAATTCTCCGTGTTTCGATTGCCGACCTCAAATCGAACTACTCAAAGCTTGACGTTGATTTCGACTACTGGTACGGCGAGAGCGATGCTGACAAGTACATTCCCGAGCTTATGAAAATTCTTGAAGAAAAGCACCTTTCCTACGAGAGTAACGGTGCGCTCGTTGTTGACGTTGCCGAGGATTCGGACAAAGCGCCGATGCCTCCCGTTATCGTTCGCAAGTCGGACAACTCGAGCATTTATGCCACGACCGACCTTGCGACTATCATTCAGCGTGAGCGTGATTTCCACCCGACAAAGATCTGGTACGTTGTTGACAAGCGACAGGAACTTCACTTCACGCAGGTTTTCCGCTGTGCGAAGAAGGCTCAGCTCGTTCCCGACACTACTGCGCTCGAATTTCTCGGCTTCGGCACGATGAACGGCAGTGACGGCAAGCCTTACAAGACCCGTGACGGTGGTGTTATGCGCCTTTCCGACCTTATCGAAACAGTTACGAATGCTTCGCTCGAACGTCTTTCCGAGTCAAGCTTTGTTACGGAGGAAAACCGTGACGATTATGCGCGCAAGCTTGGTATGGCGGCTGTAAAATTCGGCGATCTTATCAATCACCGCTCAAAGGATTATATTTTCGATCTGGACAAGTTTATGTCCGCAGAGGGCAAGACGGGAATTTACCTGCTTTATACGGTTTCGAGGATCAACTCCATTCTCAAAAAAGCAGGTGATGCAAAGGCTGAACTGAACGGCATTTACACCGATGCGGAGCGTGAGCTTATGCTGAAAATTGTGATGTCGGGCAATGCTTTCACGCTTGCGATGGACGAAAAAGCGCCGAGCTACGTTTGTGAAAACGCATATCAGCTTGCGGTTTCGTTCTCACGTTTCTACCATGAGAACAACATTATGAACGAGCAGGACGAGGCAAAGAAGTCAAGCTGGCTTGCGCTTGCAAAGCTCACCCGTGAGGTAATTATCAAGCACCTCGGAATTCTTGGTATTGAAACGGTTGAAAATATGTAAATCAATTCGTAATGCGTAATTGTTAGTTTGGAATTCGGATTTTTTAATTTGGAAATCCATAAATATGAGAAATACCGTAGGGGCGGATTCTATATCCGCCCGATTTCATATAAACATTTTGTTATTTGAAACTATTGCGTGATATAATAATTGTGAATTCCTATGCATATTCGGTAAATTTGTAACAATTCCGAATTTATTTATATTCACTCTATGAAATTCCGCATTTTATATAAATATGCGGAGCATAAATAATTCCGAATTCCGCATTTCGAATTCCGAATTTCGAATTTTAAATTATTCTTCTCCGTTATCATCATCGGGAACTTCTTCCTCTACGATAACTTCGCTGTTTTCTTCTGCTTCGGCTGCTTTCATTTCGGCTTCAAGCTCTGCTTCGCTCGGCTCTTCTACCTTTGCTGTTTCTGCGCTGTCGTCATGCTCGGCTCTGGTGAACGATACTACCTTTACGCCGTCCGATACTCTCATAAGGCGAACGCCCGTTGCGTATCTTCCCATTACTCTTATATCGTTAGCACGGATCCTGATGATAACGCCGTCGTCTGCTATCATAATGATATCGTCGGTATCGTCTACGACTTTGATTCCGCAGACATAGCCCTTTTCGTCCGATACCTTATAGTTGAGCATACCGTAGCCGCCTCTGTTCTGTATCCTGTATGAATCAAGGGTACATCTTCTGCCGTTGCCCTTATCGGTAACGGTGAGGACTGTTGCGCCGTCACGGACTCTTGCCATTGAAACTACCTCGTCGCCGTCACGGAGCTTTATTGCCTTTACGCCGTGTGCGGAACGTGACATTTTACGGATAGTGTTCTCGTCGATACGAATAGCGTAGCCGTTCTTTGTTGCTACCATGACCTGAGCGTTTCCGTCAGTCATTCTTACGCCTGCGATCTCGTCGCCCTCGTCAAGACCTATCGCGATAAGTCCGTTCTTTCTTACGTTCTTATACGCATCGAGCGGAGTACGCTTTATCTTGCCGTTCTTTGTTACCATAATGATATTCTTGCCGCTGTCGAAGTCGGTGGTTTTTATCATTGCGGCTATCTTCTCACCCTCGGAGAGAGGGAGGAGATTTACGGCATTCGTTCCTCTTGACTGCTTTGAACCCTCAGGTATCTCGAAGCATTTGAGCTTATACATTATTCCCTTATTCGAGATAAAGAGGACGTTATCATGCGAGGACGAGATGAACATTTCCTCAACGAAATCCTCATCACGCTGTTTCATACCCGTTACGCCCTTGCCGCCTCTCTTCTGAGCCTTATAGTCGCTTACGGGCTGGCGCTTGATATAGCCGATGTTTGTATAAGTAACAACGCACTCCTCAACAGGGATAAGGTCTTCGATATCGACTTCGCCCGTTACGCTTTCGATAGAAGTTCTTCTGTCGTCACCGTACTTATTCTTGACGGTTTCAAGCTCTTCGGACATAATTTCGAGGACTTTTTCGTGGCTTGCGAGAATTTCCTTATACTCTGCGATCTTTGCATCGAGTTCAGCCAACTCGTCCTCTATCTTCTGTCTTTCGAGACCTGTGAGCTGGATAATTCTCATCTGAGCGATAGCATTCGCCTGAACCTCGGAGATGCCGAAGCGTTCCATAAGTCTTGACTTAGCTTCATTCGGGTCTTTGGACGAGCGGCATATATTTACCACTTCGTCAATATTGTCGGAGGCAATTACCAAGCCCTCCAAAATATGCGCTCTTTCCTCGGCTTTGCGGAGGTCAAACTCGGTTCTTCTGCGGATAACATCGACCTGGAAGTCGACATATTCTGTGAGTATCTGTTTGAGGGTGAGGACTTTCGGCTCTCCTCTTACAAGGGCAAGCATAATGATTCCGACTGTGTCCTGAAGCTGTGTATTTGCGAAAAGCTTATTGAGGACAAGCTGTGGGATAGCGTCCTTGTTGAGCTCGATAACGATTCTTACTGCGTGATCTTTATCGGATTCATCGCGGATATTGTGGATACCCTCTATGCGCTTATCCTTTGCAAGATTTGCGATATTTTCGATAAGTCTTGCTTTATTGACCATATAGGGGAGTTCTGTAACGATGATGCAGTTTCTTCCCTTTATCTCTTCGATATTTGTAACGGAGCGAAGTGTTATCTTTCCCCGTCCCGTTGCATAAGCCGCACGGATACCCGCTCTGCCCATGATGATACCGCCTGTCGGGAAGTCAGGACCTTTGATATATTCCATAAGCTCGTCAAGCTCCGCATCGGGATTTCTGACAAGGTGCTGGATAGCGTTTATCGTTTCCGTGAGGTTATGCGGTGGGATATTCGTAGCCATACCTACTGCGATACCAGTTGCGCCGTTTACAAGGATATTCGGATATCTTGACGGAAGAACTTCGGGTTCTTTCAGTGTATCGTCATAGTTTGAGATATAGGGGATAGTGTTCTTGTTGATATCGGCAAGCATTTCGCCTGCGATCTTTGCCATTCTTGCTTCGGTATAACGGTAAGCGGCAGGTGGGTCGCCGTCGATAGAACCGAAGTTTCCGTGACCGTCAACGAGAGGGTAGCGGAGAGAAAAGTCCTGCGCAAGTCTTACGAGGGCATCATAAACAGACGCGTCACCGTGAGGGTGATACTTACCGAGAACCTCACCGACGGTGTATGCGCACTTACGGTAGGGCTTATCGGAGGTATTTCCAGCGTCATTCATTGTGTAGATAATTCGTCTGTGAACGGGTTTAAGTCCGTCACGGACATCGGGGAGCGCTCTTGCAACGATTACAGACATAGAGTATTCGAGGAAGGATTTTTTCATTTCCGATTCGATATCTCTGTGAATGACCTTTGCGTTCTCGTCATTATACAAATTAAAACATCTCCTGTTCTTTAACTGCTCAGTCAGCTACTTTATATCGGATTCCCATTACCGCAGCGAGCTTATGTCTTGTCTTTTCAAGCTCCTCTTCGGAAAAAACATCCTGCGGAACGATGAAAACATACTTTTTTCCGACGATCAAAACGAACATATCTCCTTGGTCGATGATATCGACTGCGCCGTCAAGGTGAATGAGCGTTGCAGGGGGAGCTTTGTCCTCGTCCTCTTCGCTTTTTTCCTCTTCGTGAGCATCGCTGTCATTGTTTTCGGAAGAGGCTTCTTCCGTGACCTCGGACGGTTCGGCTGTTTCTCCGTTCCCGTCATAAACTGCGGCATTTTCGGCATCAGCCATTGTAATTTTTATCGTCTGATCCGTTATTTCGATATCATATTCCGAGCCGTCAAGCTTTTCTGCCGATTTTTTTACTTCATTACGGTTTTTTATCGGCTGAGAAATGAAATATACTCCGATAACAACGCATAATGCTATCATCACTATCGGTCTTACATCGCCCGATTCGGAAGTTATCAGCATAAGCACCGAAGAAACTATCGCAATAACAACAAGCAGCATTTTCAGAAAAACTTTTTTGTAGACATATTTTTTCTGAAAGGTCTTATAGCCCGAAAGTATCATTTCCGCACTGTTTTTATATTTTGCTTTTGCAAGGGGAACGGGTTCTCTTTTCTGAAAGCTATCGTCCTGACCCTCGCTGAACATTTCTTTTAACATTCCCATTTGGCTCTACTCCGAACAACATATTTTGGTGAGTGATCTGCAGCTATCCAATAACAGCTGCAGATAGATTTTTTGAAATATCAATTATATATCGAGATTCTCAACGAACTTTGCGTTCTTCTCGATAAATTCCTTACGGGGAGCGACCTTATCGCCCATAAGGATAGTGAATATCTCGTCTGCCTTTACAGCGTCTTCCATTTCAACCTTGATAATGGTTCTGCGCTCCGGATCCATTGTTGTTTCCCAGAGCTGGTCGGGGTCCATTTCACCAAGACCTTTATAACGCTGAACATCGACCTTGGCATTGTTTTCGCCTGCAAGCTCCTTGATATAGGTATCTCTTTCCTCATCGGAGAAAGCGTAGCGTACCTGCTTGCCGCGCCATACCTTGAAAAGCGGCGGCTGTGCTATATAGACATTGCCGTTTGTGATGAGCTGGCGCATAAAGCGGAAGAAGAATGTCAGAAGCAGGGTTCTGATATGCGAACCGTCGACATCGGCATCCGCCATAATGATTATCTTGCCGTAGCGAAGCTTTGAAATATCGAAGTCCTCGCCGATGGATGTACCGAGAGCCGTTACGACAGGCATAAGCTTTTCGTTGCCGTAAACCTTGTCGATACGAGCCTTTTCAACGTTGAGCATCTTACCCCAGAGGGGGAGGATAGCCTGATATCGTCTGTCACGTCCCTGCTTTGCGGAACCGCCCGCAGAATCTCCCTCGACGATATAAATTTCGGTAAATTCTATATCCTTTTCGGAGCAGTCGGCAAGCTTGCCGGGGAGTGAAGCGGAGTTCATCGCGGATTTTCTTCTTGCGGTGTCTCTTGCTTTCTTTGCGGCTTCTCTTGCGCGCTGTGCAGCCATTGACTTTTCAAAGATATCCCTTGCTTCGGCAGGATTTTCTTCAAGATAGCACATCAGCTTTTCGTAGACCATATTTTCTACGAACGGACGTACTTCGGGGTTGCCGAGTCGTCCCTTTGTCTGACCCTCGAATTCGCAGTTCGTGAGCTTTACGGAAACTATTGCCGTAAGACCCTCACGAACGTCCTCGCCGATGAGCTTTTCGCCGTCTTTAAGGAGGTTGAACTTCTTGCCGTAGTCGTTGAGAACTTTTGTCAATGCGTTCTTGAAGCCCGTTTCGTGCGAGCCTCCGTCTATTGTATGGATATTGTTTGCGAAAGAGAGTATGACTTCGTTATAGGAATCGTTGTACTGGAGTGCGACCTCTGCTGAGGAATCGCCCTGCATACCGCTGACGTAGATGACCTTCTGCGTTAATGGTTCAAGACCTCTTGTTTTATGGATATGCTCAACGAATTCTCTGATACCGCCCTCATAGTGGAGAATTTCGGTCTTTGGCTCGGCTTCGTCGCGCAGGTCGGAGAATACTATTCTTACTCCTGCATTGAGGAATGCCTGCTCACGAAGTCTTTTCAGGAGAACTTCATAGTCATAAACTGTTGTTTCTTCAAATATAAGAGGGTCGGCTTTGAACTTTACGGTTGTACCCGTTTCTGTGGTATCGCCGATAATTTTAAGCTCTTCGCTGTACTTTCCCCGTTCAAAACGCTGAAAATGGATATGCTTGCCGTCCTTTACGGTCAGTTCGAGCCATTCGGAAAGTGCATTTACTACAGATGCGCCAACGCCGTGAAGACCGCCTGCGACCTTATATCCGCCGCCGCCGAACTTACCGCCTGCGTGGAGGATAGTATAAACTACCGTTGCGGCGGAGATACCCTCTTTCGGGTGTATACCCGTCGGGATTCCTCGTCCGTTATCGGAAACTTCAATAACATCGCCGGGGAGAATTTTTACATTGATCTCGGAGCAGTAGCCTGCGAGCGCTTCATCGATAGCGTTATCGACTATTTCATATACAAGATGATGAAGTCCCTTCGGACCGGTCGAACCGATGTACATACCCGGTCTTACTCTTACCGCTTCAAGTCCTTCCAAGACCTGAATTTGATTTTCATCATATTCATTGTTTACTGCGGCTTTCTGATTTTCAGCCATTATTTGACCACCTTTCATTAGCGGCATTGCCGCTTTCCGACCTCTTTCTCAAAGTAGAGGCGGAGATCTGTGATATATAAACAGTTTCTTTTCCCGTTTTATCGCAGCATATAACAAAGGATTTCGGCATTTCGTAGGAAACGTTAAAGGTCTTGCTGCCCTTTCCTGCGGCGTTGAGAAATTCTTTTGTATGCTTGCTGACGGAAGTATTTTCAATATCGAAGATGCCGATTATATCCTTATCGCACACGACCGTATCTTCGCCGAGATGCAGATACATATATTGTTCCTTTCAGCTTATCCTGCCTTTATTTACACGAAAGACCTTTCCTCCCGTCATATCGGAGAGAAATCTGTCATCGCAGCAGGTCACAAGTACCTGCATATTTTCTATCGAGTTAAGAATGAACCGCTGTCTTCCTCCGTCCAGCTCGGACATTACATCATCGAGGAGCATAACGGGATATTCGCCCTTTTCAGACTTCAGTATTTCCGCCTGCGCCAGCTTGAAAACTATTGCTATCGATCTTGACTGTCCCTGCGAACCGAGGTATCGGGCAGGCTGACCGTCAATGAGAGTTATGATATCGTCACGGTGAACTCCCGTTGTTGTGAACCCTGCACGGATATCTTCATTCACGTTTTTTTTAAGCTTATCCATATAAAGCTGCGTAAGCTCGCCCTCATATTCCGTTTTACCGTTAAGGTCGGGGAATATTGTCGATTGATAGTACGATCGGAAGTTTTCTTTGCCCGAGGCAAGCTTATTATATAAACTGCTTGTATAATTATTAAGCATATTACAGTAGGTATTTCTTATAACGGATATATAAGCACCTGCTTTTGCAAGCTGCTCGTCCCATACGCTTATCGAATCGATATCACCGCCGCTCTTTGAGAAGCTTTTGAGCAGGGCATTTCTTTGCGCAAGCACATTATTATAGGTATTGAGCGCGCTGACATAAGAGCCTTTTATCTGCGATATCGAAAGATCGATGAAGCTTCTTCTGTTTTCGGGAGATCCTTTTGCGAGGTTGAGGTCATCGGGAGTGAACACAACGCACTGAAAGCTGCCGAACAGCTTCGACATAAGAGGGAGCTTCACGCCGTTGAGGGTAACGAGCTTTTCTTTCATTTCTCCTTTTTTTGCGGCGAAGCGAATTTCCTGCTTTCGTGTTTCATCGGTAAAGGTCAGTCTTACATCGGCAAACTCTTTATCGAATCCGATGAATTCCTTTTCCCTTGAACCCCTGAACGAACGGCAGCCTGAGCAAAGCCAGACGGCTTCGATGAGGTTCGTTTTTCCCTGAGCGTTATCTCCGCAGAAGATGTTCATTCTTTTATCGGGTAAAATATTCACTTCGGACAGGTTTTTATATCCGTCCGCACATATCTGATCTATTATCAAAACAAATACCTATTTAAAGCTTTATGACATTTATGGAATGTATGCTTTAAATTAACTCCTTTCCCAAAGAGCTTGTTGTATTATCAGTGAATAGTTATCTCTGCTCCGTTTACGGTGACAACATCGCCCGAGTGAAGCTTTTTTCCTCTTACAAGGCAAGGCTGACCGTTTACCGAAACCTTTCCTTCAAGGATAAGCTGCTTTGCTTCCGAGCCGATAGAGACTGCACCCGCAAATTTAAGAAGCTGGTCGAGCTTTATATATTCGGTAGTGATATTTACATCTTTATCCATTTATAAAACTCCTTTTTAAGGATATTTTGTATAAGATCAGTATAAAATTACTTTTTGTAATATAATTTTAAGATTCCGATCTCAATCTTTGTGGGAGAACAAGGAATGTGAACGCATCTCCCTCCATTGGGAGAATCTTCATCGGGGAGATACCTCCCGAAAGCTGCATTCTTATCTTGTCGGCTTCGGTAGCTTTGAGCGCATCGAGGAGATAACGGCAGTTGAAGCCTATCTCTACCATTGAACCCGTGAGGTCGATAGGAAATTCGTCGTAGAGCTTTCCCATACCCGTACTACAGGTAATTTTGACCATTCCGTCATTAAAAATGCATCTTACGGGAGCTTTGTTCTTATCATTGAGAAGAAGCAGGCATCTTTCAAGGCTCTGGATAAGGTCTTTTGTGTTGATAATTATCTCTGTCGTATGTGACTGAGGGATAGATGACTTATAGTTATGGAACTCGCCCTCGAGCAGACGGGAGATCACCATATATCCGTTTATCTCGAAGATGATATGCTTTCTTGAAACGTGGAGAATGACCTTTTCATCGTCATCGTCCTTGAGAAGCTTTGAAACCTCGGATAGGGAACGTGCCTTTACAACGAAGTGATAGTGGTTGTCGGTATCTATCTTTTCCGTTCTTACCGCAAGGCGGAAGCCGTCGATTGCGGCGAGGTTGAAGTTATGGTCGGAGATATCGAAAAGCTCACCCGTGAGGATAGGCTTATTATCGTTAACGGCAACTGCAAAGATAGTCTGGTTTATCATATTTTTGAGAAGAGGCTGAGAGAGTGTGAAGTCATCTCCCGTATCATAAGAGGGGAGGGTCGGATATTCATCAGCCGACATTGCGAGGATCTTGTACTCGGCGTTGGCACTCTTTATAGTAGCGGAAAGGTTGTCGTTGATCTCAAAGGATATTTCCTCCGAGGGCATCTTTCTTACTATCTCGCAGAGAAGTCTTGCATCGAATACAAATTCTCCCATATCTTCGGATACTATATTGATCTTTGTCTGGATACCCATTTCAAGGTCATAGCCGGTGAGTTCGAGGACGTTTCTGTTGACGGAAACCTTTATTCCCGTAAGGGCTGTTATAGTAGATTTCTGAGGAACGGCACGTACTACATTATTGAGAGCCTCATTAAGCTCACTCTGAACGCAGGTAAATTTCATAAGCTTGAATACAGTCTGAATTTATACAGAGCTGTAAATTCTCCTTTCTTATTTATTGAATAAGTTTTTCTTAATAAAATGGGTTGGGGAAAACTGCAGATTTAAAAGAGAAACTTTCGGTGTTTTATTATAAAATAATATAATATATATAAATATT
>OHSO01001310.1_pt1 | contig 11032 bp, 9 predicted proteins | sample 1578651 | NCBI WGS metagenome assembly OHSO01 (sample SAMEA3879524, study PRJEB24766) | human gut metagenome | biome: human-associated habitat; feature: feces | place: USA | collected 1985/1987 | reverse complement strand
TCAACTTATAGTCGGGTTAATGTAAAATCCATTCAACTTTTTTCAGGAAGGTACAGAGGCAAGCTAGATATCACGGAGGCTTGTTGCAAGATTTCTTCCCTATCTTCCCCTGGCAGTCCAAGTATAATGTGAACACCTACAAGAATTCCCCGACGATGCACGGCTTCTATGGCATTGACGCTATCTGCAAAGGTATGCCCCCGGTTGACCAGCAGTAGCGTCTCGTCATTAGCACTCTCCACTCCCAATTCAACGATTACGAAGGTTCGCCTATTCAGTTCTTCCAGATAGTCCAAAATCTCTGGCGACAAACAATCCGGACGAGTTCCTATCACAATACCCACCACATCCTCGTCACTCAGAGCCTCCTCATACAGTTGCTTAAGCCTTGGCACAGGAGCATATGTGTTGGAATAGGCTTGGAAATATGCGAGGTATTTCATATCCGGATACTTACGAGCAAAGAATGCTTTCCCCTCCTCCAACTGTTCTGTTATACTTTTACGGCTATTGCAATATGAGGGGTTAAATGTATGGTTGTCACAAAATGTACAACCTCCACGCGAAATCTTCCCATCCCGATTAGGACAAGAGAAACCTGCATCAACCGATATTTTCTGAACCCTAAACGGGAAGCGGCGGCGTATCCAAGCGCCGAAATCATTATAAGCCTGCTGCATAGTATGCAAAATTACAAAAAAACATCAATTTCGGACTGATAATAACGAAGATTTTGTAACTTTGCATATAGTCATATACATATAATCACCAATATGAGAAAACAATTATTAATACTTGCAGTTCTTGCATTGACTTGTACAGAACTGACCGCTTCAAAAAAGATGGACATCAAAACCATTGCATCCGGATACTTTTCCGCAAAGACCATCCAAGGAATTGACCCCATACCTGGTACAGACCAGTATGCACGCATCAGCGATGATGGCAAACAGATTATACAAAACTCATTTAAGACCGGCAAACAAACGGCCGTTCTTTTTGATGTCAACAAGACCATAGGTGAAAAGATAACAAAGTTCGACGGATACATTTTATCGCCCAAGGGTGACAAACTTCTCATACAGACAAATACAGAGAAAGTGTACCGCCACTCTTTCAAGGCAGACTATTATATCTATACGATAAAATCCACAAAACTGGAGCGTCTTTCCGACGGTGGCAAGCAGCAAGTTCCCCTATGGTCGCCAGACGGGAACCAGATTGCTTTCGTCCGCGACAACAATCTGTTCCTCATCAAGCTACTATACGACAATGCGGAGAGCCAGGTCACAAAAGATGGCAAATTTAACGAGACCATCAATGGTATCCCCGACTGGGTCAACGAAGAAGAATTTGGCAACAATCGCTCTTTCTGCTTTAACGGGGATGGAACTATGCTTTGCTGGATAAAATACGATGAAAGCAAGGTGAAATCATACTCTCTGCAAATGTTCAAGGGCAAACATCCCACTCGTAATGAATATAACACCTATCCTGGTGAATATTCATATAAATATCCTAAAGCCGGAGAAGACAATTCTGTTGTCAGTACATGGAGCTTTGACATAAAGAGCAGACAAACCAAGAGACTTAACGTTCCTTCAGATAATGACAGCTACATGCCAAGAATAAAGATGACCAACGACCCTCATCGGATAATTGTATACACTATGAATCGTCATCAGGATGAACTGAATTTGTATGCCGTCAATCCGAGGAGCACTACAGCCCAGCTGCTTATTAAAGAAAAAGCAGATTGCTATATACAAGAACAGGCCATGGCAGATATTATCATTGGGCGAAGCACTATCCTCTTGCCAAGTGATCGTGACGGTTATATGCAGATTTACCTTTACAATCAGAATGGTACAATGATAAGAAAAATCGGTGACGGCAAACATGACATTACTTCCATATATGGATATAATGAGGAGAATGGAGATGTTTATTATCAAGCAGCTGCATTAAATCCACACGACCGCCAAGTATTTGTTTCTCATAAAAACGGCAAAGTAGAAAGACTGACCGACCAGGAAGGATGGAACAGCGCTATCTTCTCTGGCGACTATCAGTTCTTTATCAATACATGGAGCAACTACAACACACCTTATACATTCACATTGCGTTCACAGAAAGGCAAGGTTTTGTCCGTGCTGCTCGACAACAGCAAGCTAAAGGACAAAATGGCAGAATATGGATGGAGCAAACGAGAGCCATTTACATTCACTACTTCTGAAGGAATATCTCTGGATGGATGGATGTTAAAACCGAACTATTTCGACCCATCTCACAAGTATCCCGTTATCCTGTTCCAATACAGTGGCCCAGGCAGCCAGCAAGTGGTTGATTCTTGGAAAGCCGGTTCATTAGGCAACGGCGGAGCATTTGACCAATATCTTGTTCAGCAAGGTTTTATTGTAGTATGCGTAGATGGCAGAGGCACTGGTGGTCGAGGAGCCAAATTTGAAAAATGCATTTACCAACAGATGGGCGTCCTTGAATCAAAGGACCAGGTAGAAACTGCGCTTTGGTTAGGCAACCAAACCTATATCGACAAACAGCACATAGGCATTTGGGGATGGAGCTTCGGAGGTTTTAACACCCTCATGAGCATGAGTGAAGGCCGCAATGTCTTCTATGCCGGCGTAGCTGTCGCACCTCCTACAGACTGGAGATATTATGACACCATCTATACCGAACGTTATATGCGTACTCCCAAAGAGAATCCGCAGGGTTATGACAACTCACCTATAGGATGGGCCAACAAACTTAACGGCAAATTGCTGATTTGCCATGGACTGGCCGACGACAACGTTCACCCACAGAATACATTTGAATACACAGAATCGCTGATAGAAGCCGACAAAGATTTCTCCGAACTGTTGTACACCAACCGCAATCACAGTATATATGGTGGAAATACGCGCAATCACTTAATGAGACAGATTGCCAACTTCTTCATCACCAATCTCAAGTAACAGTATTACCACTGACAATAGACAACAAATGCCCGTTACATCGTTCAACGCTTGTAACGGGCATTATTATTGTCTGGCAGTCAGTTCAAAGCCAAGGCATTGATTGCGTTAAATCTCAATGATACCACATTTGAACCATTGATTGGCCAGTTCCTTGGCATCTTCCAACGCCACAGTTTCTTCAACCTCATATTGTTCCGTGAGCAGTCGGGCCATCTCCTCTACCGTGAAGTCTTTTCCGTCTACCTGTTCCCAGAGATATGCCGAACTGGCATTCATACTGATGATATCACTAAAGTCAATATTCTCTACGCCTTCCGCCAGCAATATCTTCTCTCCACATACTTCGCGGAGCTTGAATCCTTTCTTTGTTCTCATATGCAATTATTCTTAAATGGGTTTAAACATTTTCAACCAAACACGCCGATAGAAAGCCAACAGATATCTTCGACATGGTCTGAGCAGCATCCATATAATGGAATACAGCCCCCACTTGATGCCATTCGTCTTGTCGATGGCAGAGCGCCCTTTGCGATAGAAGCCGACTGCAAAACCAATGATATCACAGCGTTTGCAATGTTCCGGCACCAGATTGCCATCACCCAGCAGGGTTATTTCATCTCCTTTGATTTTTACTATACGATGTAAGACATAACCTCCTTGCGGAAGCCTGGCCAAGACTGCATCGCCAACGGCAATATGACAAGCCTTAATGAGCAAAGCCTTATCTCGATTGTCTTCAAGGAACGGGCGCATACTGTAACCCCTTAATTGTAGCGTAACCGTATGCCCCTCATTAAGGAGCTCCTCTATTTGTGGTAGCAGAACAACATTAGGAAACTGCTTTGTTCCTTTGCTGACAGAAGGATGCAATCTACTAAACTCTTTTTTACGATGAAAATAATACTGCCACAAGATACTATAAGAAGATCTCACCTGGACATCCGGAGCGCTTTCCTGTCGAAGCTGAATTTCCTGACGTTCGGAAAGAAATTGTTTCTTCCATTTGTGAAAAGCACGACGAGCTTTAACTACAGCCTTGAAGTCACCCCAGCTACGATTAAGTATCAACATTTGGAATGCAGCAAGGTAATCAAGCCACCATCTGACAGCCATAACATGTCTTAAGTCCTTGTCGGGCAAATTCTTATAAAGCATCGTAAGATTGTTGCGGAAATTCAAGAAGGTCTTTCTGGGATTGCTTTTATTCAGAGTGCCACCACCTACATGGAACACCTTGCTCTGTGGAATACAATACAATTTGCGCCCCATCAATCGCAGGCGCCAACACATATCGATTTCCTCGCTATGGGCAAAGAAGCGACCATCCAAGCCGCCTACAGCCCAGTAGTCCGAGCTTCTAATAAGCATACAGGCTCCTGTTGTCCATTGGATTTCCATCGGATTGTCATATTGGCCCTTGTCATACTCTATCGTATCAAATATACGGCCACGACAATAGGGATAACCATACTTATCAATGAATCCGCCACAAGCTCCCGCATACTCGAAACTATGACGATCGGAGATAGAGAGAATTTTAGGTTGGCATGCTGCAACATCGTGATTTGCTTCCATAAACCACAACATCGGCTCAATCCAATCAGACGTCACTTCGACATCCGAATTCAACAAGAGATAATACTCAGCATCAATCTGCTGCAGAGCTTTGTTATATCCGTCAGCGAAACCATAATTCTTATCCAATTCGATAACACGCACATCTGTAAAATCGCTCTTCAACAACTGAAGCGAATCGTCACTCGATGCATTGTCTGCCACAAAGACGACACTATCGGCGATAAGATTGGACTGTAATATGGGCAAGAAGCGTTTCAGCATATTCCGCCCATTCCAATTCAATATAACAATGGCTATTTTCATATCAATTCCGCCTTTAGAGCTGATTTGTCGTGGTTGAAATCACCCAATCTCACACGCAGAATCTGGTTGTCATATTCCGTTTTAGCATCTTTGGGGGATAGCTCTACACGAATATAGTTTTCTGTAAAACCATGCATGAATCTGCCACGAGTAGATTTCTCAAACAATACATCAACTTCCTTACCGATGTTTCGGCAATAGAAGTCGATGGTTTTGCTATCACTCAGCGCCAAGAGTCTGTTACACCGCTTTTTCTTTTCAGCATCATCGACCACATAGGGAATCGAAAGCGCTGAAGTTCCTGGGCGTTCAGAATATGGGAATACATGCAGCTGAGTGACATCCAATCCATCAAGAAAATCATAACACTCTTCAAAATGTTCAGGATGTTCTCCACGACATCCGACCATCACATCTACACCTATAAAGGCATCAGGCATAAGTCGCTTGATAAGATTGATTTTATGAGCAAAAAGTGCTTTGTCATAACGACGATGCATCAGACGCAATACATGATCAGAGCCACTCTGAAGAGGTATGTGAAAATGCGGCATGAAAGCACGACTTTGTGCACAATACTCTATCAGTTCGTCGTCCAGCAAATCGGGCTCCAAGCTGCTGATACGGTATCGCTTGATACCCTCGATTTTATCCAGGGCCTTTACCAAATCGATAAATCGCTCTTTCGTGGTGGCTCCGAAATCACCAATATTAACACCCGTAAGCACAATTTCCTTTCCACCTTCGTCAGCTGCCTGCCGTGCCTGCTCCACCAAAGATTCAATAGAAGGATTACGCGAAAAACCACGGGCATAAGGTATAGTACAATACGTACAGAAATAACTGCAACCATCCTGGACTTTCAAGAAATAGCGAGTTCTGTTTCCTCGCGAACAGGAAGGCTGGAATGTTTTGATATCCTTGGTTTTGACAGAATGATATATATGTAAATGTGCACCATCCGTCCGGTTACTCCATGCATCGGATAAAAACTGCACAAGGTTTGCCTTCTCATTACTGCCCAAGACCAAATCCACCCCATCAATATTGGAAACCTTTTGAGATTCAAGCTGGGCATAACACCCCGTCACAATCACAAATGCATGAGGATGTTCCCTTACCATGCGCCGAATTATAGAACGGCACTTACGATCGGCAACATCTGTAACCGAACAGGTATTAACGAGACATATGTCGGCACGCTCACCTTTTTCAACAGTACCGACACCCATAGCTTCAAGCGTCTTTGCAAAGGTGGACGTTTCGGAAAAATTCAACTTACACCCTAAAGTATAGTAAGCTGCCTTTTTCCCTTGGAATGCAGATGTATCTATCATATTAATTAATTATAATGCAAAGTTAGCAAAAACTTTAGAGCTATTTGACTGATTTGGCATCAATTTTAATGATTGTATACAAAACACTGGCCAATAATCCAGTAACCGAGACCACATTTTTCAGCTCCAAAAGAAGGTTTTTTAGATGATATGAATCAACCCATAGGAAATTAACCTTATTTCACAGTTTGCAACAAACTGTATTTCAGCTGTTTTCAAAAAAGTTACAATTAACACTAAAAAAAAACTCAAAAAGATGAACAACCTATTGAAAAAATATGTACCTTTGCAATGTTTTAATAAACAAATGATTGTTTTACAGATTTAAAAAGCAAAGAAAATGAAGAAATTAGTTTTGATGTTCGTAGCTATCGCTGCTATCTCTTTCGCATCTTGTGGTAACAAAACTGCTGAGCCCGTTGCTAACGCAGACTCTGACACTGCAGTAGTTGACTCAGCTGTTGCTGATACAGCAGTTGCTGATAGCGTAGTTGCTGAGTAATTAGCACGAACTAAAGGAAATGGCCGCTTGGAACATTGTTCTAAGCGGTTTTTTTGTTCATAATCCTATTCGTCTACTATCTTATCTACCATTACTACCAGTTTATCAACTATAAAACCGCCGAAATGAACAAGCCACACTCTTTTATATATGCTTGGGTAACACAAAAAATACTGATTGTATGTTCGTTGCTCTTTTTAGCTGGATGCGAAAAAGCAAATATCCCCAATAATGGAGAGGACTCTCCTGGAACAGAAATCCAAAATGGCCGAAAGGTCAAAGTCAATATCACAACAATTGATGATTTGACTGACCTGAAGCAAGTTTGCACACGCATCAGCTATTGTGTTTTCAGTAATAATGGTAAACTATATTCCATAAGGCACCAAGGTATCACCGACAAAGACTTTGGCTCCCCTACGCTTACTATAGAAGATGGACAATATCATTTAGTGATTATTGCACATAATGGACTGGGCAATATCAGCGTTGAGTCAGAAGAAAAAATCAAGTTCAAAGACAACAAAATTACAGACACATTTGCCTATTCTACCAACATTGAGGTAGAATCAGATAAGACTATTTCTGTTGAACTTGAACGTATTGTGGCCAACATACGTGTTACCATACCCGATCCCATGCCCAAAGAGGTGAAGCAGATGGAATTCTATTACACTGGTGGAAGCTCAACCTATAGCAGTTTATCCGGATATGGGTCAGTCAACTCTCGACAGACGGAATACCGCAATGTAACCGATGATATGATTGGCAAAAATTCAGAATTTAATATATACACATTCCCACGAGACGAGAATGGAGAGGTAAAACTAACCATTAAAGCTCTGGATAAAGACAAATCAACCGTCAAAAGCATCCAATACGAAGACGTACCTATTTCCAAAAACACATGCATAATAATAAACTCCACACTGTTCAAAGGAGATAATACTGGAGGGGGAAACGACGATAACATAAACGTTAAACCAGATATCCATATCCCCATCAATAGTAGCAATATAACTGATATAACAAACTGCTACTAACACACCAATATCATCGCTTTAGACTATAAGTTACTGATTAAAGTTCATATACATTAATGATAGGGCTGGATTCCGCGCTTGGGATTCAGCCCTATCTTTTGTCCTTGTGCGTTCGAAAGCAACTGGAATCCTGCAAAAAGAAGCCGCATTCATCATCTTTCTAATGGTACTTAGAACTACGTTTCCGATTGTTTCGAAAAAAGGCAATACAGTGCCAAAATTCTAAACTAACAAGGTTTACCAAGAGGTTGGTCCCTTTTGTCTAACCACTACTTAAGCCATAACACTTCGCAAAGGACCAACCTCAATAATAACGGTTATATAACACTACATAGAACATATCTTTCGATGGCATACACTATCATTCTCCAGACACGCGTATTTCCTGAATTCAAATCGTGAATTATGAAAATACATACCAGCAACCATTATTTCAGCCGTCAAAAAGAATAATTCACGCTACCATCCGTGTTCGAAATTACTTACAATCATTAGTATCCCTTTAACCAACCAAAAACACAGCTGTTTTCTTGTAACAAGAGAATTTCATATATATCTTATGCTGCCATTCCAATTTTAACAGCTCTATAGTCAACAGCACCTATTGACTGCTAGAACATATAGTAGAATCCTTAGTAGTGAAGTAGTTGACGAGAGAAATGAACAACATGAATTTGCAGAAATCTATCATAATACTATGCCTTATTGAAACATTGCAAAATTACGCCCAAAAGCCCACTAAAGCAAGTTAGTTATACATATAAATCAATGATTCTTAGCCAACATGTCCATAATTGCCTAAAAAACGCAAAGCAATGGGTAAAAAAACGCCCGACCAAATGAACGATATAGTGCACTTTATTCATCCAAAGAACAGTGTCTGAAACCAGAAGCGCTCATTCTTCTACTAGCCAACTCTACGGAGGCAGAGGTTATCCCTTGGTTTTTAGGAGATAAGTCAAACGTCAACTCTTCATTCTATATTATTGCTGTCCGCTAAAACTCTAAAGAGAATCCCCCTCCTGAAGTCCTCTGGCTTGGTTCAGGGTGTTTCTGAGCCTCCTGAACCATTTTTGCCCAGTCTTTTTCTGGTTCCTCAAAGAAAGTATAGCAGTTCACATAATACATGAGCATGATTCTTACCATTGATGCCAATCCAGAAAAGCTCCAAGAGCGTTTGATGCGCTTTTTTATGACCATCAGAAGGAGATTGGCTATTAGGGTGACCCAAATTTGTATCTTGATGGCGTTGGCGTTCTCCCCATAGAAGTATTTAAGCGGGAAATTTTGTTTCAACTGCTTGAACAGCAACTCTATTTCCCATCTCTGGCGGTATATGTCGATGATGTCTTCCACCTCCATGGTCATGTCGTTGGTGAGCAACGATATGACTTTCGGCTTTTTCTTCGCAGGATCGACATAGGTGACAATACGGGCCTTGTGTTTGATATTCTCTCCGCCCTTTATATGTTTCCTGAACTCCACGACCTGGACTCTACACTCCATGAGGCCACACGGCAACATGTACATTGTGTCAGAAAGAGTATCATATACAAGATTCTTCTTCATCTTTGTCACGTATGTGACGCCACGATTGGTCAGTTCCTCAAACCTGGCATAGTCTATGTAGGCCCTGTCCATGGCAATGATATCTCCATCGTTATAATTCGCGGGCTTCAGCATAAAGCTGTCATTGGTTGCGGCTGACGTGAACTCGATGTCAGACGGCACGAACTCGTTAGCGTGGATATTGGTGTGTACTTTTATGCCACCCTTCTTTTTCCCGGTCTTGGGATGCCTGCCCACGCCTTTGAAAATGAGGTTGGAAAAAAGGCTTATTGTCGTGGAGTCGATAATCTGCAGGCGGTTAAACCATGCGGGCATCCGCCGTTTTCGGCTGTCCGAGGAAAGTTCGTCCTTGTATCGGGCATACAGGCTGCGGTACGTGGCCTCAAACACGGCCTCAGGCCTGCGGGCATTGGCATCAGACAAAGTGCTGCGCCTTGGCATCGTCCTTATGCCCAAATGGGCGAGCTTGCGCGCTTCAGGAAACATAGAATCAGTAATCTCGCGCAATGTGTCGAATTTTCTGATGACAGCGTAAAGCATTATGGCCATATGCTGGTAGGCATCAAAGCGCTTTACGTAGCGTTCACCATTATGCTCGCGGCTGAATTTGAGAATTTCTTCCTTGTTGAGCAAATTTATTAGCTGACCATACCTCGGCTGTCCGCTAAAATGTGTACCTATTGTTCATAGTTATTTGAATTGAAATTTACAACAAGAAACAAAGGTAACTAAAAGGGCTGAATTCCAAGCGAGGAATCCAGCCCTAATTTTTATATGCTCAAAAAAAGTTTTAGCGGACAGCAATAGTTCCCAATGGAGCAACTTCATGGTCGTGCGAGACTTGCCCACAAATATATACACGTCACCATTACTCGGTTCCAGACCCACTTTACGGACCTGTCCACACATGCCATTCACTCCCATGCGTATATCAGTCGGATGTTGCGCCATAACAATACGGTTGTCCTCATTCAAATTGAACATAACCGTTTTTTGAGGACAAAGGTAATCAGTCTCGACGAAATGGAAAAGCTGGCTTGTTTCGGATGGTTACGATGGCAACAATCATCTTCTTCATTGCCTAAATATGGCACATACTAACGAAAAAAGCCTCAGTCACTGTCGTGACCAAGGCTCTTTGTGAAAAAGGGCGGCTACCTACTCTCCCGCATTGCATTGCAGTACCATCGGCGCAAGTGGGCTTAACTTCTCTGTTCGGAATGGGAAGAGGTGGGACCCCACCGCAATAACCGCCTGATTGATATCGTTCCTGACTCTACTGCCATCTTACGCGGCGCGCATGCCGCTGGCAGGAAGCCGGTATTGGGTTGACTTACCGCACAAGCAAAACCTCGAACCCTTGTCCAATATCCTCGCAACCGCCCCATCGCTGGGACCGAAAACTCAAAGTATCAGCCCGTGGAAAGTTTCGGGCAATTAGTAGCGCTCGGCTTTGACGTCACCGTCTTTACACCTGCGCCCTATCGACGTCCTCGTCTCGGACGACCCTGTAAGGAGTTCTAATCTCGCGGCTGGCTTCGCACTTAGATGCTTTCAGCGCTTATCCGTTCCAGACTCAGCTACCCGGCGGTGCACCTGGCGGCACAACCGGCAAACCGGAGGTCTGTCCATCACGGTCCTCTCGTACTAGTGACGGCACCGCTCAAAACTCCAACGCCCACGATAGATAGAGACCGAACTGTCTCACGACGTTCTGAA
>OHSO01001306.1_pt1 | contig 11073 bp, 10 predicted proteins | sample 1578651 | NCBI WGS metagenome assembly OHSO01 (sample SAMEA3879524, study PRJEB24766) | human gut metagenome | biome: human-associated habitat; feature: feces | place: USA | collected 1985/1987 | reverse complement strand
AAAAGTGCTACTGAACCGGCTCTCTGTGTCTTGATATGAGCCGGTGCAAGAACACATTTGTCACCAAGCTGCTCTTTAAGGACGTCACCTGCGACATCCACACCATCACCTACTAATACAACCTGTCCATCAAGTCCCACAAGCTCTTCTGCAAGCTCTTCATATGAAGCAAGATTAACATCTCTTACTGTAATAAGCCTGTCACCGTCAAATGTATATATTCCACTGTACAGATGCTTTCTTCTTGCGTCCATTACAGGGCATATGTATCTGCTGTCTCCATACAGATTATATGCCATTGCCGCAAGTGTCGGAACTGCCACCATCTTCTTGTCAAGTGCGAGTGCAATTCCCTTGCCTGTAGCTGCACCAATTCTTAGACCCGTAAATGAACCCGGTCCCTTTGATACTGCTATAACATCAACATCATCAGGCTTTAACTGAACCATTGAAAATATCTCATCTATCATTGGAAGAAGTGTCTGTGAATGTGTCATCTTATGATTAATTGTGTATTCAGCAACAAGTGTATCATCTTCAAGAATCGCAACTGATGCTGTAACTGCTGAACTTTCTATTGCTAATATTCTCATACTGCCTCCTGCCCGATAGTTATTTTCCTGTAATCAAAGCCTTTTTCAAGGTCTTTTTCTATAACTATCTCTATCGCATTATCTGGAATTATCTCCTGTATAAGTGTGCTCCATTCAATAAGGCACACCCCGTCTGAATAGAAATATTCCTCATATCCAAGCTCATCCATCTCTTCGACATCGCCAATTCTGTATACATCAAAATGATACAATGGCAGTCTGCCTTCATGGTATTCCTGAATAATTGTAAATGTAGGGCTGTTGACAGGCTCTTCTATTCCAAGGCCTTTCGCAAAGCCCTGCGTAAATACTGTTTTTCCGACACCTAAATCTCCATTCAGACAGTATATCTGCCCCGGAAGAGCCTTCTTACCCATCTCATATCCTGCTTCAAATGTTTCTTTAGCGTTAAATGTTTCTTTAACCATATTATTCCTATCTGCTTACTTAAGCCACAGCCTTAGCAAGCTTATCCATATTAACCTTAACCTGAAAAGGCTTTAATTTCTTCTGGCACATTTTAACAAAAGGAACCGCTGCCTCACCCATACTGTTAACTGTAAGCACATTGGCTCTGACAGATGAAAGATACAGAATAAGATTGCTTCCTGTAAATCTTATCTTGTATATCTGCTCCCACGCAAGTTCTTCTGACATATCACCCTGGCTTACAATTATCTTGTCTTCCCCAGCACTATAATGCATAGGCTCTTTAAATGCTGCAACTGTTTTCATCTGCTTCTTAGTTCCAAGCCGCATATTAACAATTGGATAAAAGAAGAAAAACACTCCAAAAAGTCCCATCATGACTATATATTTAGGAGACATTTTGAATATCACCCCAAGCACGCACATGACTATTGCAAATGCTGCAAAAACATATCCGAATACTCCGCCAACATTGTGAAAAACATGATACATCTTAAAATCATTAAGTGCTTTCTCTGTAATTACGCTGTCAAATTCAATTCTATCTTCCATACAGTACTCCTATTAATGCATGAACTTGGCAAGACCCGAAAGGTTAAGACCTTCCTTCTTAGGCTTTCTGTCCTGTCTGTTTCCTTTGCCGTTGTTTCTGTTATTCTTATTATTGGAATTATCCTTAGTGTACTTTCTGTTAGCTGCCTCTTTCTCATCAAGTATCATTGAAAGTGAAATTCTTGCCTTTGGGATATCAACATCTATAACTCTTACATCTACGATATCTCCTACACTTACAACATCAAGAGGGTGCTCAACTCTCTTTGTGCTGCTCATCTGGGAAATGTGTACAAGTCCGTCCTGATGCACTCCGATATCAACAAATGCTCCGAAATCAATAACATTTCTGACTGTTCCCTTAAGTATCATGCCCGGTGTTAAATCCTTCATATCAAGAACATCTTTTCTTAATATAGGCTTAGGCATCTCATCTCTTGGGTCTCTTCCCGGCTTCTCAAGTTCTTTAACGATATCTTCAAGTGTCATTGTTCCTATTCCAAGTTCATCTGCCATCTTGGCAAAATCTTCAACTTTTCCCTTAAGGCCAATAAGTTCTCCTGATGTAATTGAATTAATATCATAACCTAAAAGTGCAAGAAGCTTTGTTGCTGCCTCATAACTTTCAGGATGCACGCTTGTTGCATCTAACGGATTATCACCGCCTGATATTCTCATGAATCCGGCACACTGTTCAAATGCTTTAGGACCAAGCTTTGCGACCTTTAAAAGCTGCTTTCTGTTCGTGAATCTGCCGTTAGTCTCTCTGTATTCAACTATATTCTTAGCTACTGCCTTAGATATACCTGATATATACTCAAGAAGTGAGGCTGACGCTGTATTTAAGTCTACTCCAACCTTATTAACGCTGTCCTCAACAACTCCTGTAAGTGTATTCTCTAACTTCTTCTGGTTCATATCATGCTGATACTGACCTACTCCGATTGATTTAGGGTCAATCTTGACAAGCTCTGCCAATGGATCCTGAACTCGTCTTGCTATTGAAACTGCACTTCTCTGTGCCACATCAAAGTCAGGGAATTCCTCTGTTGCAAGTTTACTTGCTGAATATACAGAAGCCCCTGCCTCGTTAGTGATTACATAATCAACAGGAAGATTCATCTCATGTATCATATCTGAAATAATCTTCTCTGATTCTCTTGAAGCTGTTCCATTACCACACGAAATAAGATTAACGTTGTACTTATCTATAAGCTTCTTAACCTCAGCCTTAGATTCAGCCACCTTATTGTGTGGTTCTGTAGGGTATATAACTTTAGTTGCAAGCACCTTGCCTGTAGGATCTACAACTGCAAGCTTACAGCCTGTTCTGAAAGCCGGATCCCAGCCAAGAACAACCTTGCCGGCAATAGGTGGCTGAAGAAGAAGCTGTTCAAGATTCTTTCCAAAGACTTTGATTGCCCCATCCTCTGCTGTCTCTGTAAGGCTGCTTCTTATCTCTCTTTCAATAGCTGGTGCGATAAGTCTTCCATATGCATCTGCTATACAGTTCTTAAGGTACTCTTCTGTAAATGCATTATCCTTTAGAATATTCTTCTCAAGATATCTTAATATTCTCTCTTCTGGTGCTTCTACCTTAACAGTAAGAAACTTCTCATCCTCTCCTCTGTTAATTGCAAGAATTCTGTGTCCCGGAATTGTTGAAAGTGCCTCGCTATAATCATAATAATTCTCGTATACAGACTCAGCCTTTTCATCTTTGGCTGTTACAACAAGCTTTCCTTCTTTCATTGTGATGTCTCTGATATATGTTCTATAATCTGCAACATCTGATATCTGCTCTGCAATTATATCTAATGCACCTGCTATTGCATCCTGTGCTGTAGCGACTTCCTTACCTTCTTCATCACTGATAAATTCTGCTGCCTTGATTTCTACATCTTCTGTAGCTTCCTGTGCATATATGAACTGCGCAAGTGGTTCAAGACCTTTCTCTTTCGCAATTGTTGCTCTTGTTCTTCTCTTCTGCTTGTATGGTCTGTAAAGATCTTCAACAAGAACCATTGTCTCTGCTGCTGTAATAGCAGCCTTAAGTTCTTCTGTAAGCTTTCCCTGCTCTTCAATGCTTGCAAGGACCTGAGTCTTTCTGTCTTCAAGGTTTCTTAAATACTTTAATCTCTCATCAAGGTTACGGAGCTGTTCATCATTTAACGCTCCTGTAACTTCCTTTCTGTATCTTGCAATAAAAGGAATTGTGCATCCCTCATCTATAAGTTTAACAGCAGCTTCTACCTGCGTAACTTTAATTCCCAGTTCTTCTGCTATCTTCTTTTCGATATTCATTAATATTCCTCCGTTTTCCTACGCATATCATATCTGATTATATCAATTTCATCAAAGTTTATCAACAGTTGCATAAACGCAAGAATCCCCGCACTCCATGTGCGGGGAATGAAATTTACTTCATATTCTTTTTCATCTTATCAAGTTCATCATCTACACTTGATGTATAACTGCCGCCTGTCTGCTCTGACTTATCTTTCTTGGACTTTTCTGACTTATTGTTAGCAAACAATACCTTTGCAACCAATCCGGCGCCGCCAAATATAAGAACAAGTATAAGAACCCATTCATACATTGTAATAGTTACAAGCCAGATTCTTGTTGACGCAACAATTGCCGCAATTATAAGTATCACTGATAGTACGGTAAATACTTTAGATACAAATGAGCCGCCTGAAGCAAACATCCATACAACTCCAATTATTAATGGCACCATAATAAGACCTGATGAGAACCTGCCACCCCATAATGAGAAGAACCCATATGAAGATGATACCATAACTTTCTGTGACAATATGTACAGTCCTACAACAAGCATTATTACGCCGCCAACAAACTGTAACAGCTCATTCTTAGCTTCTTTCATATCCCTTATCCCCCTGTTTATCTACTCAACTATTCTTCTGGAACAAATACTCCATAGATAGTCTTAATAGCATCCTCAAAGTATCTGTTTCTTACACCAATGATGATGTTAAGCTCTGAAGATCCCTGATCTATCATTTTAACATTAATCTTAGCTTTTGCAAGTGCTGAGAAGATATTACCTGCTATACCAGTACTGTTCTTCATTCCACGTCCAACTACTGCAATAAGTGCAAGGTTAGCTTCAAGTTCAACAGAGTCAGGATTAACTGCCTTATGAATCTGTGCAAGAACCTTCTGTTCCTTCTCTACAAATTCATCCTGGTGAACAAATACTGTCATAGTATCAATTCCAGAAGGCATATGTTCGATTGAGATTCCGTTATCCTCGAATACTGAAAGAACCTTTCTACAGAATCCGATTTCTGAATTCATCATATCCTTGTCAATGCTGATTGCAACGAATCCCTTCTTACCTGCAATACCAGTAATTGTGTATTCTGGCATATTACATGTTGTCTCAACAATCATTGTTCCCTTATCTTCCGGAGCATTAGTATTCTTAATATTGATAGGAATTCCACCCTTTCTTACAGGGAAGATAGCTGATTCATGAAGCACTGATGCACCCATGTATGAAAGCTCTCTTAATTCCTTATATGTAATAACGTTGATTGGCTTTGCATTATTTACAATTCTTGGATCTGCTGCAAGGAAGCCTGATACATCTGTCCAGTTCTCATACATATCAGCCTTAAGTGCTCTTGCAACGATTGATCCTGTTACATCAGAACCGCCTCTTGAAAATGTCTTAACCTTTCCGTTTGGCATTGCTCCGTAAAAACCAGGTACAACTGCTCTTTCAATATTAGCAAACTTTGCTTCACACACTGCATTAGTCTTTTCTGAATCAAACTCTCCATCCTTATTGAAGCAGATAACTGTAGCAGCATCTATGAACTCATATCCAAGATAGTTAGCCATGATAATACCATTAAGATATTCTCCTCTTGAAGCCGCATAATCCTTTCCTGCAAGTGCCTCAAAATTCTTCTTAATTGTCTCGAACTGTTCCTTTAATGAAAGCTTAAGTCCAAGTCCCTTGATAATTTCATTGTATCTTTCCTCAATTGCCTTAAGACTCTTCTCAATATTCTTACCAGCTTCTGCCTCTGCATAACATTTGTAAAGCATATCAGTAACCTTAGTATCCTCTGGAAATCTCTTTCCAGGTGCTGAAGGAACCACATACTTTCTGTCCTCATCAGCACGGATAATATTACCAACCTTCTTAAACTGCTCTGCGCTTGCAAGTGAACTTCCACCAAATTTAACTACTTTAACCATTGCTCTTACTCCCTTATATTTTATTACTGTAATTTAGTATCATCTATTCTGATTCTGCTTATAACAGAAACCTTATCCTTAGCATCTTCAAATGCTCTCTCTGTCATAGGTTCTGTAACAAATCCGAACTCTCCGTTAATTCCATCAACCTTAACAACCTGTCCTTCACCAAATGCTGCCTTAGCTGCCTGGACATCATCGCCCTTAATTCTTACAAAGAACTTTCTTGTCTCGTCAAATGTATCACCAAGTTCCTGCTTTACTGAACTCCAGATTGTCATAACATTTTTACCCTTATGCTTAACACAGTCAACTACATCTGATACCACAGCACTTGCTGTTGGAAGCTTTCCGGCTCCTGCTCCGAAGAACATTACATCCCCTAATACATTGCCGTGTACATAGATTCCGTTAAGAACGTCATTAACATTATATAATGGATGTGTGCTGTCAATCATAAATGGTGCTGTGATTGCATATACCTTGCCATCCTTACTGTAGCTTGTTGCAAGAAGCTTGATAACGCTTCCAAGCTCTTTAGCATATGCAAAATCTTCATTAGAAATCTTTGTTATTCCCTCTGTATACACTTCCTCGAATTTCACTGTATTTCCAAATGCAAGCGATGTAAGAATTGCTATTTTTCTGCATGCATCGTAACCTTCAACATCAGCCTCTGGATTTCTTTCTGCATATCCGAGTTCCTGTGCCTCTTTAAGAACCTCCTGATATGAGATTCCTTCTCTGCTCATCTTAGTAAGAATATAGTTAGTTGTTCCATTAAGAATACCTGTAATCTTAGTAATCTCATCTGCTGTTAAAGACTGGTTAAGCGGTCTGATAATTGGAATTCCACCGCCTACTGATGCCTCAAACATGAAATTAAGTCTTCTTTCTTTAGCCATCTCAAGAAGCTCCGGACCGTGTGCAGCAACAAGTGCCTTATTAGATGTACACACACTCTTTCCTGCTTCAAGTGCCTTCTTAACAAATGTAAATGCTGGCTCTACACCACCCATAACCTCAACAACAACCTCTATCTCAGGGTCATTAATTATAAGATCTATATCATGAACGATTTTATCCTGAATTGGATCTCCCGGAAAATCTCTTAAATCAAGTACACTCTTAACCTCAATCGTATCTCCTGCTCTCTTTGCAATTGAAGCACCATTGGTATTTAATACCTCAACCACTCCTGATCCTACTGTTCCATAACCTAAAACTGCAATCTTTGCCATATCTGCCTCCTTTTTCTTTAATCGCTTATATATCAGATAGATGCATCACTGCTTAATATCTTAAGATATCTGACCCCTTTAAGCCTTTCTATCTGCTCTATCATCTCCGAAGAATCTCCTGTAGTCGGGAGAATATCCACACTAAGTGTCAGCGATGCAATTCCATTAACCGGAATTGTCTGATGAATAGTAAGAATATTAGCCTTGAATTCTGCGACCTTCTTCAGCACCAGGGAAAGCAGCCCCGGCTCATCGTCCATAGACAATACAAATGTAATGGTTTTCCCCTTTACATTCTCTCTAAACGGAAAAATATCATCCTTATACTTATAATAAGAACTTCTGCTTATTCCAACTTTCTCTGTAGCATCCGCAACAGATATATTCTCAGTCTCAATAATTCTGTTAGCTTCTGCTACCTTAAGCAGAACCTCAGGCAGAGCCTTTTGCTTAACAACATAATACTTAATATTATCTGCCATACTGCGTCTGTACCTTTCTATTGTCCGTTTTACAAAGACAATTGTTCTTCGATGTCTTTCTCTGATAAACAATTGTCTACCGCACAAAGAATATTATCATATATATATACACATTGCAAGTGTCTTTCTCTTTAAATGCTCAATTGAACATCTGGCCAGATATCTTATCAAATTTTTTCCGATTTCTTTTCTGACTTCTAATTTAGCAGTTTCTGGTTTGATAGTTTCCAGTTTGGCAGTTTCCAGTTTGGTAATTGTCTCAGGAAGCATTGTCCTATAAATCCATAGGAATTTTGTAATTTATAGGCATATTCATAAGTTTTTTCGTCCTAAAATCCTGTTTTTAGAGAAATTTTCCTATAAAAGTCTTCATTATCATTCATATATAGGTTTATTTCTCGTCTATTATTATAGTCATTGTGGCTTTCTGCCTATAAAAGTTTCAAAAATACGACTACCTATAGGTATCACATACTATCCAAACATAAACTTTTGCATCTAACTTCTGGCATTTCTGCTTTTCATAAGCAACACAGATACTATAACCATGTTGCAGCATTGCCGAGGTTCATCCCATTTCCAGATATATAATAAATAAGGGGAGCCTGTCTTTTCTTTAATTACAGCACAAAAAGAAACCCTCACACAACGGGAGAGGAATGTGAGGGTTTCCGCTTCTAATGAAGCTTTATAAAAACAACGCCGCAAATACATTGTTCTTACCATATTAAGTTGTATCTATATTATGTAATCTTACTTCTTATTAATCCATGAATATTGCTACCCAGTAAAGGTATCCTTCTGAATCTGCTGCAATACCCACACCAACTCTGTTGTACTTAGTACTTGTCATGCATGCATAATGTGTTGCTGAATTATGCCAGCCATCTACTATCTCAGCGGGGCTTGTCTGATATCTTCCCATAACCTCGCCAAAGTATCCAGCCTGTCCATAATCGGAACAGATAGAAGAAGCATTGCTTCCATCCGGTCTCTTATGCTTGCCATTCTCTATAACGAAATAATCATTATCTGCGTTCTCTGAGGCTCTGACCTGTGCCATGGTGTTAAGAACTGCATCGTACACTACTGGTGCTGCTCCTGCTGCCACCCTTTCAGAATTAATTCTGTCAATAACTTCCATTACAATCGTATTCACAACTGGCTGTTCTTCCTTTGGCTCTTCTATGTAAGCAGCTTCTTCAGTTACATCCTGAACCTGTACTTCCGGCTCTGTAGCCTGTGTTTCTTCGACATCTTCATCTTCTTGGGCTGATTCGGAAGCTTCGCTCTCTTCTTTTGCGACTTCTGTCTTAATTGCTGTTGTTTCCTGTGTTTCTTCGGCATCTTCCTTTACTGGAGATGTCTCAATCTGGGGTTCTGTCTCAACCTGCTGTGCGGTTTCCTGCTCTGCAACAGCATTAGCAACAACCTTGTCCATAATATCAAAGCCAGCTGCACCTGCTGTATTCAATGCAAATGCTGTGCCAACACTAAATACAAGTATTGCAACCGTTATTGTTTTAATCAAGTTCTTAGAATTATTCTTTTTCATAATCAGTTCCCCCGTTGAACTATAATAAAAAAGGCATCCGATAACCGGATGCCTGAATAATACGAATCATTTGCGTTGATTGTAATGCAACCGGCTGTCATTCTGATAAAATCAGTTAAGACCCTTGGCTTTGCGTCATAGCCTTTCGACTACTTTGCCAATATATTAACTTGTCTCTTTATATGAATATAATACCACTAATCAGGAATATGTAAATAGTACTATCGTACTGTTTTTTGTTTTTTCTTCAAAAAAGGGGTAGAAAATATATTGATAATTTCCTGCCCCATCTAATATTACTTTCTTTCTCTATCAAATACACTTGCAAGATATCTCATGCATTCCAGTTCGTGCTGGCCTAACTGTCCTTTCTGCATTCGCCATTTCCAGTTATTACCCATGCTTGATGGTAGATTCATTCTTGCCCAGTTTCCAAGCTTAAGAATGTCCTGGACAGCAAATACTGTAAGGACAGCAACACTTGAATACGCAGCCCTGAATACCTGATCAACCATTTTTTTCTTATCTCTTGTATCAAGATAGTCATAAGCATATCCTAACTCCCAGTCGCCCCTGTTCTCAAAAAAGCCAAGCAGAGTTTCATTATCATGAGTTCCACCATAGCATACAAGATTCTGGGTATAATTATAAGGAAGATGAGGATTCTTTCTGTCTCCACCAAACGCAAACTCAAGAACCTTCATTCCCGGATAACCGTTATCTTTAAGAATCTTCGCAACCTCAGGAACTTCAACACCTAAATCCTCAGCAATAATCTTCTTATCACCGATTGATTCATTGATTGCATCAAGAAGCTTCTGTCCCGGTCCCTGTCTGTACTCACCCTGTCTTGCATCAGGCATGTCTGCTGGAATTGTATAGTACTTCACAATTCCTATAAAATGATCAATTCTTATGACATCATATAGTTTTGCTGAAGCTGCCATTCTCTTTCTCCACCAGCTGAATCCATTTGCTTCCATTTTATCATAATCATAAAGAGGATTTCCCCATTTCTGTCCCGCATCAGAGAATGCATCAGGTGGTACACCTGCAACCTTTATTGGTGTCAGATTCTCATCCAACTGGAATTCACCCTGATTAGCCCATACATCAACGCTGTCATAACCCATGTAGATAGGAATATCTCCTATAATCTCTATTCCGTTATCATTAGCGTATTTCTTAAGTGCAGTCCACTGTCTGTAGAATTCAAACTGTATGAATTTCCAGTATCCTATATCATCCGAAAGTTGTTCTTCATAGTGTCTCATTGCCTCAGGCTTTCTGAACTTTATATCAGTTTCCCATTCACCCCATGAAACATTGTTAAAATAAGACTTCAATGCCATAAACAGCGCATAATCCTCAAGCCAGTCCGCATTATCTTTAACAAAATTATCAAACTGCTTATAAAGCGGAAGTCCCTTGGCAAGAGTCTTCTTGCTTTCTATACATGCAGCCTTGAATCTGTTATAAGCAATTCTTAATATATCAAACCTGTTATTATAGACCTTTTCATAGCTTACATATCTGTCATCACCGATATTGCCATCTCTGTATGTTCCAAATCTTCCATTTATTGCATCATCTTCTGAAACATTAATCGGAACAACCCCATCTCCCCAGTCTCTTGCAATAACCTCTGACTTTAATAAAAACCCTTCTTCAATAAGCATATCAAGGTCAACAAAATATGGATTGCCTGCAAATGCTGAGTATGACTGATATGGACTATCTCCATATGTAGTTGGTCCTAATGGCAGAACCTGCCAGTATTTGTGATTACATTCTTTTACAAATGCCACAAAATCATATGCATCCTTGCCAAATGTACCTATACCATAAGGTGATGGCAATGAACTTACAGGCATAAGTATGCCTGCATTTCTCTCAAACTTAGTATCAGACATTAGCAGCACCTCCGTCATTATCATTCATATCTTCTGTGAATTTCTTAACACTCTCTGCTTCTGACTGCGTAA
>OHSO01001282.1_pt1 | contig 11217 bp, 8 predicted proteins | sample 1578651 | NCBI WGS metagenome assembly OHSO01 (sample SAMEA3879524, study PRJEB24766) | human gut metagenome | biome: human-associated habitat; feature: feces | place: USA | collected 1985/1987 | reverse complement strand
CTTAATAAAGTTTATAATTTATTTATACAAAAAATTAAATTAATTGTTGACATCACCCTTGCAAAGTGATACCTTAATTATGTTGATATTAGCACTCCTAATTATTGAGTGCTAACAACAAAGAAAAGGAGGTATGTCATGGGGCTTGATGAACAGCTTGATGAGCGTAAAGTAAAGATACTTAAAGCAATCATTAAGAACTACTTAGAAACAGGCGAGCCAGTTGGTTCAAGAACGATATCTAAGTTCACAGACATGAAGCTTAGTTCCGCGACAATAAGGAATGAGATGGCAGACCTGGAAGAGCTTGGGTATATAGTTCAGCCACATACATCAGCAGGAAGAATTCCTACAGATAAAGGCTACAGATTATATGTAGACGATATGATGTCTGAGAAAGAACAGAACATAACCAACAGAGAGAACGAGGTTGCTGTTAAAGAACAGGAATTAAGTTCAATGAAGGATATGTTAGGTGAGAAGGTTGAAAAGGTAGAAGAGCTTCTTCAGAATGTTGCCAAGGTTCTTGCCAAAGATACTAATTATGCAACTATGGTAACGACACCTAAGGTAACAGGCAATAAGCTTAAGTTCGTTCAGTTATCACAGCTTGAAGCCAATAAGATATTAGCCGTAATAGTTATGGAAGGCAATCTTATAAGGAATAAGGTGATAACAGTAAGCGAGGATTTGTCACAGGAGAATTTGTTAAAGCTTAACATTCTTATTAATACAACACTTACAGGGCTTACTCTTGAACAGATGAATTTGAGCATTGTTTCAAAGATGGAAAATCAGGCAGGAGAACATATTAATCTTGTCAAAGAAGTTCTTGATGCGATTGTTGATACAATAAGCAGCGCAGATGATTTAAAGATATATACAAGCGGTGCAACCAACATATTCAAGTATCCAGAACTTAGTGATTCAACCAAAGCCAGTGAGCTTATATATGCCTTGGAGGAAAAGCAGAGCCTGTCAGATCTTGTTGTTGATGATGACAATAGTGTTGATGAACAGGATAGTAGTTCCAACAATGGTATTCAGGTATATATAGGAAATGAAACACCGGTTGAGTCCATGAAGGACTGTAGTGTGGTAACAGCCACATATGAATTGCAGGATGGAATGAAGGGAACAATTGGTATTATTGGACCGAAGCGTATGGATTATGAAAAGGTTGTTGATACCTTAAAAGAGATGCAGACGCATTTGGATGATGTATTTAAGAAAACTTAGGAAAGGTTGGTATTGAAGTGTCAAAGGATGTAAAGAAAAAGAAATCAGAAGAGACAGTTCAGGATGAAGTAAAGAATCAGGAGACTGATGCTAAGAAAGAAGAAGCCTGCAACTGCGAATCAGAATGTAAGGCTGATGAAAGTCAGAATACATGTGAAGCTGATGAATCAGACAAGGCCGAGGCACAGGATGAGAGCACTGAGAGCTCTAAGAAGAAAGATCCTAAGGATGCAGTTATAGAAGAACTTCAGGACAGAGTAAAGAGGCAGATGGCTGAGTTTGATAATTTCAGAAAGAGAACAGAGAAAGAGAAATCTACTATGTTCGAGATGGGAGCCTCAGATATCATTAAGAAGCTTTTACCTATTGTTGATAACTTCGACAGAGGATTTAAGAGTGTGACAGATGAGGAACTTGAAACTCCATTCGCAAAGGGAATGGATATGGTTCACAAGCAGCTTTTAAAGATGCTTGAGGATGCAGATGTTAAGCCTATTGAAGCTTTAGGCGGTGAGTTCAATCCGGATTTTCACAATGCAGTAATGCATGTTGAGGATGATTCAGTTGGAGAGAACATCGTAGTTGAAGAGTTTGAGAAGGGCTACACATACAGAGATCAGGTTATAAGACACAGCATGGTCAAGGTTGCTAACTAGCGATAAGCCAGAAAGCATATGTAACACAAGGTATTAATCAATTTAATTATAGAAAGGACATTTTATCATGGGAAAGATTATTGGTATTGATTTAGGTACAACTAATTCTTGCGTAGCTGTAATGGAAGGTGGTAAGCCAGTTGTTATCGCTAACGCAGAAGGTTTAAGAACTACTCCTTCAGTAGTTGCATTTTCAAAGACAGGAGAGAGACTTGTAGGTGATCCTGCAAAGCGTCAGGCAGTTACTAATGCTGATAAGACAATCTCTTCTATCAAGAGACATATGGGTACAGATTACAAGGTTGAGATTGATGGAAAGAAATATACTCCACAGGAAATCTCAGCTATGATTTTACAGAAGTTAAAGTCAGATGCAGAGAATTATCTTGGTGAGAAGGTTACAGAGGCAGTTATAACAGTTCCTGCTTACTTCAACGATGCACAGCGTCAGGCTACTAAGGATGCTGGTAAGATTGCAGGTCTTGATGTAAAGCGTATTATCAACGAGCCTACAGCAGCAGCTTTAGCTTATGGTCTTGATAATGAGCATGAGCAGAAGATTATGGTTTACGATTTAGGTGGTGGTACATTCGATGTGTCTATTATCGAAATCGGTGATGGTGTAATTGAAGTTCTTGCTACAGCTGGTAATAACAAGCTTGGTGGTGATGATTTCGATAATGCTGTTACACAGTATATGTTAAATGATTTCAAGGCTAAGGAAGGCGTTGACCTTTCTAAGGATACAATGGCTCTTCAGAGACTTAAGGAAGCAGCTGAGAAGGCTAAGAAGGAACTTTCAAGCACAACTCAGACAGAAATCAATCTTCCTTACATCACAGCTACAGCTGAAGGACCAAAGCACTTTGAGATGACTCTTACAAGAGCTAAATTCGATGAATTAACACATGACCTTGTAGAAAAGACTGCAGAGCCAGTTAAGAATGCACTTTCAGATGCAGGTCTTACAGCTTCAGAGCTTTCAAAGGTATTATTAGTTGGTGGTTCTACAAGAATCCCTGCTGTGCAGGATAAGGTTAAGTCATTAACAGGACATGAGCCAAGCAAGACCCTTAACCCAGATGAGTGCGTAGCTATCGGTGCTTCTATCCAGGGTGGTAAGTTAGCTGGTGATGCAGGTGCTGGTGATATTCTTCTTCTTGATGTAACACCACTTTCACTTTCAATCGAGACAATGGGTGGTATTGCTACAAGACTTATCGAGAGAAATACAACTATTCCTACAAAGAAGAGCCAGATATTCTCCACAGCTGCTGATAACCAGACAGCCGTTGATATCAACGTAGTACAGGGTGAAAGACAGTTTGCCAAGGATAACAAGTCACTTGGACAGTTCAGACTTGATGGTATACCTCCAGCAAGAAGAGGTGTTCCACAGATTGAAGTTACATTTGATATCGATGCTAATGGTATCGTTAATGTATCTGCTAAGGATCTTGGAACAGGCAAGGAGCAGCATATTACAATAACAGCTGGTTCTAATATGTCTGATGAAGATATCGATAAGGCTGTTAAGGAAGCTGCTGAGTTCGAAGCTCAGGATAAGAAGCGTAAGGAAGCTATCGAAGTTCGTAACGAAGCTGACTCTATGGTATTCCAGACACAGAAGGCTCTTGATGAAGCTGGCGACAAGCTTGATGCTAACGACAAGGCAAATGTTGAGGCAGACCTTAACGCACTTAAGTCACTTGTTGAATCAACAGATGCTGAGAATATGACAGATGCTCAGGTTGATGAGATTAAGGCAGCTAAAGAAAAGCTTATGACATCAGCACAGAACCTCTTTGCTAAGATGTATGAAGCAACTCAGGGTGCAGGCACAGCCGGTGCTGGTCCTGATATGGGAGCTGGCGCAGGTGCTGATAATGCACAGGGAAGCGCACCTTATGGTGATGATGTTGTAGATGGTGACTACAAGGAAGTATAATTAAGTAATATATATGATGTGGTCTATGATTATTGAAGGTTATAATATCAGAGTTAATGTAATTAACAATGATTAATTATGGAGTTATATAAAGACTTCTTAAGACTTGACAATTATAGATGAAATCAGAAAGGAAGTCAGGACTCGTATCAGGGTACCTGACTCCTTTCGGGTATAGAAAGGCGGAACCTATATGGCAGAAAAGAGAGATTATTATGAGGTCCTTGGTGTGCCTAAGGACGCAGATGATGCAGCAATTAAAAGAGCATATAGACAGTTAGCTAAGAAGTATCACCCTGATATGAATCCGGGAGATAAAGAGGCTGAGGCTAAGTTTAAGGAAGCATCAGAAGCATATGCAGTTCTTAGTGATGCAGATAAGAGAAGACAGTATGACCAGTTCGGACACGCAGCATTTGAAGGCGGTGCAGGTGGAGCTGGCGGTGGCGGCTTTGATTTTGACTTCGGTGATATGGGCGGTTCAAGCAGCAGACGTAACAGCAACGGACCAAGACGTGGTGCAGATATAAGAGTTAATGTAAGAATTACATTTGCTGAGTCAGTTACAGGAACTAAGAAGAAGATAGATGTAACACTTAAGGATGAATGTTCTAAGTGTCACGGAACAGGTGCAAAGCCGGGAACAAGTCCTGAAACTTGTAAGAAATGTGGCGGACGTGGACAGGTAACAGTAACACAGCAGTCATTCCTTGGAATGATGAGAAGCGTACAGCCTTGCCCAGATTGTCACGGAACAGGTAAGATTGTTAAAGAAAAGTGTCCAGACTGCTATGGAACAGGTTATATAAGCAGCAAGAAGACAATTGAAGTTAATATACCTGCTGGTATTGATAATGGACAGTGTGTCCGTATTCAGGGCAAGGGCGAGCCAGGTACTAATGGTGGTCCAAGAGGAGATTTATTAGTAGCTGTAATGATATCAGCAGATCCAGCATTTGAGAGAGATGGATATAACATTTTCTCAGATGTTGTAATAAGCTATCCTACAGCAGTTCTTGGCGGAGAAGTCAAGGTAAAGACTGTTGATGGTGAAGTTATATATGAAGTTAAGCCGGGAACAGCTTCTGGCACAAGAGTAAGGCTCAGAGGTAAAGGTATGCCAACATTAAGAAATCCTCAGACAAGAGGAGATCATTATATTACACTTATTGTTGATATTCCTACAAAGCTTAATAATGAACAGAAAGAAGCACTTATGGAATATGATAAGACACTTACAGGAGAGGAACACAAACATCCAAAGAAGAAGGGCTTCTTTAAATAAATGCATAAAGTTCTTATAAAAATACAAACGAAATATATCATTTCATTGTTGTTTTTAAAGAATTATGATATAATCAAAGACACTGAGAAGTATCAGTCGAATAATTAAAAGAAAGGGGCTATTATTATAATGAGTAATATAGCAGATAAGTTTGAAGAACTTGGAGTAATTCCAGTAGTAGTATTGAATGATGCTAAAGATGCACTTCCATTAGCTAAGGCTTTAGTTGATGGTGGTCTTCCTTGTGCAGAGGTTACATTCCGTACAGCAGCAGCTGAGGAATCTATCCGTCTTATGCATGAAGCATATCCAGATATGGTACTTGCAGCAGGTACAGTACTTACAACAGAGCAGGTTGACAGAGCTGTAGCAGCTGGTGCTTCAGTTATCGTAAGCCCAGGATTTGATCCAGAAATCGTTGATTACTGTATTTCTAAGAACATTCCTGTTATGCCAGGTATCGTTACACCTTCAGAGCTTGCTCAGGCTGTTAAGAGAGGCCTTACAAGAGTTAAATTCTTCCCAGCTACAGCTGCAGGTGGAATTAAGATGATCAAAGCTATGTGCGCAGCTTACACTAATGTAAGAATCATGCCTACAGGTGGTATCAACACAGCTAACCTTGAGGAATTCTTATCATGCGATAAAATCTTCTGCTGTGGTGGATCATGGATGGTTAAGGGTGATATGATTAAGGCAGGAGAATTTGACAAGATTAAGGATATGACAGCAGAGGCTGTTGCTCTTGTTAAGAAGATCCGTGGCTAATCACCAGTGATTGTTAATATCAAAGATACATATAAACCCCGTATTCTGTTTTGCAGGATACGGGGTTTTGTACGTATATTATGTTTTTTAGTGAATTACAGATTAGAAAAAATATTCTCAATTTCTTCATGGGGAAGTACAAGGGCAAATCTTACATGACCTTCTCCAAGGCTTCCGAAGCTGCTTCCAGGTGTACATAAAACGCCAGTCTTATTAAGAAGTTCCATAACATAATCAGCTGAACTGGTATAACCCTCAGGAATGGCAGCCCATACAAACATTGTGCCTTTAACATCAGCAGGTTTAAGTCCAAGCTTCTTAATTCCGGCAACGAGAGCATTTCTTCTTAACTCATATTCGGCACGGTTGTCAGCGACATATCCTTGCGGACCGTTAAGTGCAGCAACAGCAGCTTTCTGATATATAAAACTTGTTCCATAGTCGAATTGTGAGCGGACAGTTTTGAATTTGCTTACGATTTCACGGTTTCCGATAAGAAATGAAAGGCGCAGACCAGTAAGATTATAAGTCTTAGAAAGAGAGTTGAATTCAACTCCGACTTCCATAGCACCTTCGTGGCTTAAGAAAGAGCCACCAATCTGTCCGTCATATATAATCTCAGAATATGCGTTGTCGTGAATAATAATGATGTTATATTTCTTGGCAAATGCGATGAGTCTATCGTAGAATTCATCAGGTGCAGTAGCACATACAGGATTCAGTGGATAAGATACAACCATCATTTTGGCTCTTTTTGCAGTGTCTTCATCAATAGAATCAAAATCTATAAGATAATCATTCTCTGGGAGAAGATTGTAATAAGCAATCTGTGCGTCACACAGGAATGGTCCAATCTCGAATATAGGATATCCCGGATTAGGAACTAAGCATAAATCACCAGGGTTGCACAAAGCAAGGGCAATATGAGCCATGCCTTCCTGGGTTCCGAATACAGAGGCGACTTCATCAGGTGTGATAACGATGTTGTAACGGCGTTTGTACCATTTGCATACAGCGTCAAGCAATTCATCAGTATCACCAAGTGAGTACTTGTAATTCTCAGGGTCAAGTGCTGCCTCTGAAACAACCTTCATAACAGATTCATCAGGCTTGAAATCAGGAGTTCCTACAGTAAAGTTATATACCGGCTTTCCCTGTGCAAGTCTGTCATTCTTTTTCTGATTAAGTATATTAAAAATGTTGCTGCCAAAGCGGTCAGCTCTCTTAGAAAATTCAATATTCATATGTATACTCCATTTCTTTAAATGCGTATCTGCATGCATTTTATCCAGACCCGAAATATAGAAAAATTTCAAGCCTATCGAATAAGATACTAGCATAATTAACAAAAGTCAATTTTAAGGTGTATTTTTTGGTGAAAATGTGATAGTTTTATATATGTAAGTAGAAATAAATAAGATATGGCGGTCTGCAAATGTTACATACAGGAACATTAAACGGTAGAATGCAGACAGAAAGGAAAGGTAGAAGATATGTCAGTACAGGATTATCTTAGTGCAGTAAAGATTGGTAAAAAAGAATATCATGCGTGTGTAAATAAGGGTACGTACCCATATCTTCCGGTTTTGGAGGATATTATTGATGAAAACAGTATTGACAGAGAAGTTAGTCTTGGAAGTGACCAGATTCCGTTAAGACTTGTGGTTGGAACATGTACAGCAGGTAGAACTACTGCATTTGCAGACAACTTCATGCCTATACTTGACTGGGGAACAGAATTTTCAGCAAAGTGGGCTTCGCTTAGCGACAGTCAGGTAAATGAAGGAATAAGAGACGACATTAAAGTATATGAGTACATGAATAAGTTCTATGTGCTTGAAGGTAATAAAAGAGTCAGTGTACTTAAATATTTTAAGGCGGTGACAGTAAGTGCACAGGTTATAAGAAAGATACCTAAATACAGTGATGATCCTGATGTTAAGATATATTATGAATTCATGGATTTTTATAAATCTACCAAGTTAAATGATATATATTTCAGTAAAGAGGGCAGTTTTACAACTCTTATGGAACTGGTTGGAATTACACCAGGAGAACCAATGGATGAGGATGATAAGAAAGACCTTGTTTCGTGCTATCTTAATTTCAGGCTTGCTTATGAATCAAGAGGAGGGGATAAGTTTGATTTCCCAACAGGAGATTCATTTTTACGCTTCATTCATATTCACGGATATGATGCTGTTAAGAAGATGACTAAGTCTGAGATGGCAAAGAATGTCGCCAAGACATGGGCTGAATTCGAGCTTCTTGATGACAACAGCGAAGTGGAACTTAAGATGACGCCGGCAGCAGCACCTAAGAAGAATATATTAAGCTATCTGCTTCCAATGGGTGGAGGAGTTAAGAAGCTTAAGGTTGGATTTGTGTATGAAAAGACACCGCAGGATTCAGAGTGGTGTTATGCACATGAGCTTGGAAGACAGTATATTGATGATACATTTGGTGACCAGATAGAGACATATGTTGAGGAGAATGTGATACCGGAGCAGAGTGATGAGGCGGCAATCAACAGACTTATAGAGAAAGGCTGTGACCTTATATTCGTGACATCTTCGGCGATGAATATGGCTGGACTTAAAGCTGCAATAGCACATCCGTCAGTAAAGATTCTTGACTGTTCTCTTAACATTTCACATAAATATATCAGATCATATTATGCTAGAATGTTTGAAGCAAAGTTTATAACAGGGATTATTGCAGGTTCACTGGCTGATGACGATAATGTTGGTTATATAGCTGATAATCCGGTTTATGGGGCATGTGCGAATATAAATGCATTTGCATTGGGAGTAAAGTTTGTTAATCCAAGAGCCAAGGTTTACCTTGAATGGAACAGTATTAAGGATAATGATTCTGAGGGAAATCTTGCTAAGAAGAATATAAGCATCATTTCTAATCAGGATATGATAACTCCGGGAAAGAGTAAGAGAAAGTTTGGGTTGTATAAAGCAAGTAATTCAGATAAGCATCTGGCTATGCCTGTATGGCACTGGGGTGTTTTTTATGAGAAGCTTATCCAGAGCATTATGAGTGGTTCATGGAGCAAGGATGAGGACGGCGATAATGTAAAAGCACTTAATTACTGGTGGGGAATGTCGGCAGGAGTTGTTGATCTTATATATTCAGAGAGTCTGCCATCAGCAACTAAGAGACTTGTAAAGCTCTTTGAGAAAGAACTTAAGGAAGCAAGGTTCAGAGTGTTTGAGGGTGAATTAAAAGATCAGCATGGTAATATAAAGGTTGAAGAAGGGAAGCTTATTGATCCTGAACATATAATTACTATGGACTGGCTGCTTGATAATGTGGTTGGCAGACTGCCTCGGTATGATGAACTTACAGATAATGCAAAATTAAAAATGGCACTTCAGGGTGTTGTCAAAGAAGAAGAATAGAAAGCATGCTGCCTGCAGTGGTGGCTGGGGAATTATTAATGAAAATACTTGTGTTAGCGGATGTTGAATCAAAGTACTTATGGGATTATTTCGAAAAGGAAAAATTAGAAGGCATAGATCTTATACTTTCAGCAGGGGATTTAAAGCCCCAGTATCTGTCGTTTCTTGCATCATTTTCGAAAGTACCTATTCTTTATGTGCATGGCAATCATGATGACTGTTATGATATACAGCCACCAGATGGATGCATTGATATAGAGAATAAGATATATGTGTATAAAGGTGTCCGTATTATGGGACTTGGTGGTTCTATACGCTATAAGAAGGGGAAAAACCAGTATACACAGAAAGAGATGAACCACAGAATTAATAAAATGTGGCTTTCAATAAAGAAGAACAGGGGCTTTGATATACTGCTTACACATTCACCGGCAGCGGGCATAAGTGATGGACCAGATGAACCGCATAAGGGTTTTGAAGGCTTTAATTATCTTCTTGAAAAATACAAGCCTAAGTATTTTATTCATGGACATATCCATAAGACATATCAGGTTAAGTTCAAGCAGGAATATCAGTATAATTAATGGGTATGAGAAATATATATTTGAATATCCGGATACATAATAGATACCATGATACGTTTATCCAATTGTAAATGTATCATGGTGTTTTTGCGTTTTGTATAAATTATTAATATACATGGTACCAAAGTACTATGTAATATAAGTTTATTGAAATGTCAAAATGTGATAAAATTTAATACAAAGTTTGTGTAATTTAAAATATATTACACAAAGAAATGTATCAGGAGGAAAAATACAATGAAAAGATTTAAAGACATGAAAAGCAAATGGGCGCTGATTCTTGCATTTGTAATGATTGTGAGCGTTGTCGTACCAGCAGTTCTGTTTTCAGCAACTGATAATGTTAATGCTGCAACAGGAAAATCTTATGACAAAACAAGTCTTTCTTACACAGGAACTTATACAGATATAAGCCTTAAGAAGGATGCAGATTTTAAGAATGCAAAGTATGTATCATCTTCAGATGAGATTATTAGTGCATTACAATCAGCTAAAGCTGGAGATGTAATCATAATCAAAGGTGGAACATACAAGTTTTCTACAAGTGTTATTGTTAATAACACAATTAATGGACAGGATGGTTCATACATAATTGTTAAAGCAGAAGATAATCATGATGTTAAGTTTGATTTCTCTGCACAGGTATTTAATAGTCAGAACAGAGGTTTTATACTTGATGGTGATTACTGGTATTTTGGCGGTATTAATTTCTATGGAGCTGGTGATAACGGAGTATTGCTTGCTGGTAATAATAACATTTTTGAAAGATGTGTATTTGAAGCAAACAGAGATACAGGTCTTCAGCTTTCAAGGTATGATACAACTGCTGCAACTAAAGATTTATGGCCATCTAACAATCTTATTATTAATTGTACAGCATTTAATAACTGTGATTTTCCTGAGCAGGGAGGTACAGGAGAGAATGCAGATGGATTTGCAGCAAAGCTTACATGTGGCGAGGGAAATGTGTTTGATGGATGTATATCATACTGCAATTCTGATGATGGATGGGATTTATATGCCAAGACAGCTACAGGACCAATAGGTGTCGTAACAATTAGAAACTGTGTAGCATTTGCCAATGGAACATTAACTAACGGCACGCATTATGCTAATGGTGATATGAATGGTTTCAAGCTTGGCGGTTCAGGTGTAGGTACACCACATAATGTACTTAATTGTCTGTCATTTGATAATGGAGCAACAGGATTTACAGATAACAATAATCCATCAGCACTTACACTTACTAATCTTACAGCATGGGGTAATGGAAAGAATGCCAAAAAGGGCAATTTCGTATGCTACAGAGCTGGTTCAGGGGCCG
>OHSO01001275.1_pt1 | contig 11249 bp, 10 predicted proteins | sample 1578651 | NCBI WGS metagenome assembly OHSO01 (sample SAMEA3879524, study PRJEB24766) | human gut metagenome | biome: human-associated habitat; feature: feces | place: USA | collected 1985/1987 | reverse complement strand
AAAAGATTTCGTCGGCGGTAATAAGAAGACTGCCAAGATATTACAGATATCTGGGAGAGCTGATAGAGTCTGGTGTACAGAGAATATCATCTAAAGAGCTGAGTGCCAGAATGAAGGTAACAGCCTCACAGATAAGACAGGATCTTAATAACTTTGGAGGATTTGGACAGCAGGGATATGGCTATAATGTTCAGTATCTGTATGAAGAGATTGGAAAGATTCTTGGCATAGACCGTAATCACAATATGGTTATTATCGGAGCCGGTAATTTAGGAAAGGCTATTGTTAACTATAGTGATTTCGAGAAGAGAGGTTTCGTTATTAAGGGAATATTTGATAATAATCCTAAGATTAAAGGAACTAAGATTCGTGGAATAGAAGTAAGAATGATGAATGAGCTTACTGATTTTATTAAAGATAATGAAATTGAGATTGTTGCACTCACTATTCCGAAGGAAGCTGCCAGACAGATAGCGAAGGTTGTTGCTGATGCAGGAGTTAAGGCTATATGGAACTTTGCACATACAGATCTTAATCTTCCGGATGATGTTATTGTTGAAAATGTACATTTGTCAGAAAGTCTTATGAGACTTTCATACACTATTGCTAACAGGAAGTAACTGTTTGGGAGGATAATATGGCAGAACTTGATATTGAAAAGCTGAAGAGTTGTACAGCCATAAAACAGATACCGATACTTACTCTTGATGAGAGATGGTATCATCTTATAACGGATAAATTAAAGACTGATGAAATCTGTTATTGGGAAAAACAGGTTAATGAGCTTCTTAAGAAGCAGGGACAGGTTAATAATGACCTTAAGGAAGTTAAGAAGATTAAAAGCAGACTGATTCAGGGCGTTGTTGATGATATGGAGATGGACAGTAGTGATCCGAAACACCTTAAGAAGATGAACGAGAGCCAGAGACTTATTCAGGAGGCAAAGGGCAAGATTGCCCAGCTTGAGGATGAATCACTTGATGTTCCACACAAGCTTGCAGCAGCTAATCTTGATCTTCTTACTGCAACTATACGTTACTGCTATGGCAGGATGAATTCAAACAGGGCAGATATCGCACTGCTTGATAAGTGGATTAATGATACAAGAGTTAAGCTGAAGAAGAATCTTGTGATTAAACAGGATAAAGAGCTAGGTAACGAAGAGATGTACGGTCATCTTCATGATATACTCGGACAGGGGCTTATGGGTCTGCTTGATGAGAGAAATGAGCAGCAGGAATGATAGTCGGAATCGGCAATGATATTTTGGAGATGGAGCGGGTCAGAAAGGCATGTGAAAAGGAGTCCTTTCTGGGTCGCTGTTTTACAGATAAAGAGATTATCCAGTCTGATGGCAGTGCGAGTTTCTATGCCGGCAATTTTTGTGTTAAGGAGTCGGTGGCAAAAGCACTTGGCACCGGATTCTCAGGCTTTGGCCCAAGAGACATAGAGGTACTCCGTGATGACATGGGCAAGCCATATGTGGTTCTGTACGGTGAAGCAGGAAGACTGGCTGATTCTATTGGTGTTACGCATATACATGTAAGTATTTCAAACCTTAAAGAGCTTGTCGCGGCAGTAGCCGTGGCTGAGAAATGTGACTGAAAATGTGACTGAATGGAGGTTAACTATGCAGTATTTACTTAATGAGAGACAGGCAAGAAAAGTTGATGATGTTACAATCAGCAAGATAGGCATTCCATCGATGGTCCTTATGGAACGTGCCGCACTGTCAGTGGCATCAGCAGTTGAGAAATATCTTCGTAAGACATATGCAAGTGCAGATAAAGCAATGAAAAAAGCAAGGATAATAGCTGTATGCGGAAGCGGCAATAACGGCGCAGATGCTGTTGCAGCTGCAAGAATACTTCATGAGAGAGGCTATGCTGCGGATATATTTGTGATGAGAAAGACCGGCTCTGATGAGTTCAACGCCCAGCTTGGAATCGCAAAGGCATCGGGCGTTAAGATTTTCAACAAGGTCAGGCTGACGGAATATAATATTATCATAGATGGACTGTTTGGCATTGGAATAAGCAGGAACATTGAGGGCAGATATGAGCAGGTAGTAACACAGATAAATGCATCTGATGCATGGGTCCTTTCGGTTGATATTCCTTCAGGAATAAATGCGTCTGATGGCAGAATCATGGGAACTGCAGTAAAAGCAAACAAAACAGTTACATTCGGGTGCGTCAAGATAGGCAGTGTCCTATACCCGGGAGCAGAATATTCAGGCAAAGTGAAGGTGGAAGACATAGGATTTGCCGGCGCAGCACTTAATGCTGTGCGTAATAAGGCATTTACATATTCAGTTGAGGATCTGGAACGTATTCCTAAGCGCAAAGCGTATTCCAACAAAGGAACATATGGAAGGGTTCTTGTCATTGCAGGCTCGTTTTCAATGGGAGGAGCAGCAAGCCTTGCGGCACTCTCGGCATATCGCAATGGTGCAGGGCTTGTAAAAGTGTTTACGCATGAGAATCAGCGTGTCGCTGTCCAGAAGAATATACCTGAGGCGATTGTTGAGACATATCGCGATGTTGAGACACAGGAGGATCTTGAAAGCAGGCTTAAAAAAGAACTTGAGTGGGCAACATGTGTTATTATAGGCCCGGGGCTTGCAAAGACACAGATAGCAGTGTGTATGACAAGATACATACTCATGAACAGCAGTGTAACTACTATTGTGGATGCAGATGCACTTAATATAATAGCTGAAGACAAAGAACTTAAGAATCTGCTGGCATGTCGTAACACGGAGGAAGCCGATTTTATACTTACACCACATATTGGAGAGATGGCAAGACTGGCAGGTACATCAGTTGCATCAATCCAGGGCAGGCTGATACAGACGGCAGTTTCGTTTGCATCGAGATATAAGGTTATATGTGTGCTGAAGGATGCAAGGACAATAGTGGCTGATTCTAAGAAGACAGTATATATAAATACATCAGGTAACAGTGGAATGGCAACAGGAGGCTCGGGAGATGTCCTTACAGGTGTTATTGCCGGCATGAGAGTGAGCGGGCTTAATGCATATGAAGCAGCGTGCATGGGAGTGTTCCTTCACGGGCTTGGTGGTGATTATGCAGCATCCAGACGCGGCGAACACGGTATGAAGGCCGGTGATATCATTGACGGAATAACTAATCTTATGGCAGCAGCACAGAACCACAAATAAGCTGTGTCTGCGGAATGGAGAGTAAAGTGAAAAAGTATACAAGGGTATATGCAGATATAAATCTTGACAACATAGAATACAATGTCAGGGCTCTTATGGCACTCACAAAGCCGGGGACAAAGGCTATGGCTGTTGTAAAAGCAGATGCTTACGGGCATGGTGATGTGGCAGTTGCAAAAGCTGTAAATGACATTGTTGACGCATATGCAGTGGCTACTGTTGAAGAGGGAATTAATCTGAGACAGAATGGAATTGAGAAGATGATTCTTGTGCTTGGATATGTAGACGAGATGCATTATGACCAGGTGATAAGATATGCTTTGTCAATACCTGTATTTGATACAGAGATGGCAAAGAAGATGTCTGCAGCAGCTGTCGCTGCCGGGGAAAATATCAGGTGCCATGTTAAGGTTGACACGGGAATGCACAGAATCGGGCTCAGACCTGATGATGATGGCATTAAAACAGTTCTTGCGCTTGCAAAGTATGATGGCCTTGATGTTGAAGGAATCTTTACTCATTTTGCAACCGCAGACGAAAAGGATAAGACAGCAGCATACAGGCAGTTTGAACTTTTTAAAACTTTTGTTGAAAAGCTTGAGAATGAAGGCATGCATTTTAAATACAGACACTGTTCTAACAGTGCGGGTATTATTGATATGCCTGATGTTAATATGGATATGGTGCGTCTTGGAATTGCAATGTATGGAATGTATCCGTCTGAAGAGGTCAGCCATGATGTGGTTGAACTGAAGCCTGCGATTGAACTCAAAAGTTCAGTTACAATGGTAAAGACAATACAGCCGGGCGAACGTGTAAGTTATAATGGAACATTTGAAGCAAAACGTGTTACGAGGCTTGCAACTATAGAAACAGGATATGGTGACGGATATCCAAGAAGCCTGTCTAATAAGGGATATGTACTTATAAGAGGCAGGAAAGCACCTATAACAGGGCGGGTATGTATGGATCAGTTTATGGTCGATGTTACTGATATACCTGATGTCGGAAGACTTGATGAAGTAACACTTATAGGACGCGATGGAAATGAGTATATATCTGTTGAGGAGATTGCGGCACTTGCCGGCACATTTAACTATGAGTTCGTGTGTGATCTCGGCAAGAGAATCCCACGTAATTACTATAGAGACGGCAGATATATAGGCAGCGTGGATTATTTTTATCGCAAGTGGGACATTTAATAACCGGATTTTAATCTGAAATCACTGTATACACACTGTTAAGCGGGGAATAATAGGTACATACAAGCTTATATATGGAGTGTGATTTGATGTGGTTGTTAAAAGAGGAGATATATTTTATGCAGATCTAAGACCGGTGGTCGGATCTGAACAGGGGGGAATCAGACCGGTTCTGATAATACAGAATGATACCGGCAACAGACACAGCCCTACAGTGATATGTGCAGCGATTACAAGCAGGCAGAACAAGGCGAAGCTTCCTACTCATGTCGAGATTGATTCAATGAAATACGACATAGTGAAAGATTCCGTTATACTGCTTGAACAGCTGAGAACAATAGATAAAAAGAGGCTTAAGGACAAAGTGTGCCATCTTGACAATGAGATAATAACACAAGTCAATAAAGCTTTGCAGGTAAGCCTTGAAATGCCTGAAGAAGAATGATACAATTAATTTGATTTTATTTTTTAATAGTACGAATGGAGGAAGTGTTTTGGGTGCCAAAGAGCCGGGTCAGTCGTTCTTAGATAAGATTTTTCGTAAGAAAGATGATAATGTGACCGATGAGATTAAGAATATCGTGCAGGAGGGACATCAACAGGGAGAGCTGCTTGACAGTGAGGCTGAGATGATAACGAACATTATTGAGTTCGGTGACAAGGAAGCTCACGATATTATGACACACAGAAAAAATATAGTGGCAATTGATGCCGACACTACAATAAAAGACTGTTTTGAATTCGTCCTGGGGGAGAATTATTCGAGATTTCCGGTGTATGAAGGCGATATAGACCATATTATAGGTGTTATGCATCTTAGAGATCTCCTTAAGATATATGCGGATTCGTATAAGCGGAATCATACGATATACGAACTTAAGGACGAGATGCTTTTTGATCCACATTTTATTCCGGAGACACGTAATATTAATGCACTGTTTAAGTCTATGCAGTCTGAGAAGGTGCATATGGCTGTTGTTGTTGATGAGTATGGGCAGACAACAGGAATAGTGACTATGGAGGATATACTTGAGGAGATTGTAGGCAATATCATGGATGAATATGATGTTGAGGAACAGTATATTGTCCGTGACAGTGACGGTTCATACATAATGGACGGATATACACAGCTTGATGATATAGAGGACATGCTTAATATAAGTTTTGCAGATGAGGATTCCGATACACTGAGCGGATTTATTATATCGAGAATGGAACATCTTCCTGAAGATAATGAACAGTTTGAAGTATGGTACAGTGGATACAGATTCAGTGTGCTTGAGGTAGATAATAAAAGGGTAAAAAAGGTACGTGTGACGTATGAGCCCCATGACGAAGAGGGAGAGAAGAATGAGTAATTACAATATTGAAACCAAATGTGTCCAGAGCGGCTGGCAGCCTAAGAACGGGGAGCCGAGAGTGCTTCCGATTATTCAGAGCACAACCTTCAAATATGAGTCGAGTGATGAGATGGGAGCGCTGTTTGACCTTGAAAAGAGCGGATATTTCTATTCAAGGCTGCAGAATCCTACTAATGATTATGTGGCTCAGAAGATATGTGATCTTGAAGGCGGATGTGCTGCAATGCTTCTTTCGTCAGGACAGGCAGCTAACTTCTATGCAACATTTAACATATGTGAGGCAGGAGACCATATGATAAGTTCTTCTGCAATATACGGAGGTACATTCAACCTGTTCGGAGTTACTATGAAGAAGCTCGGAATAGAATGTACATTTATAGATCCTGATGCAAGTGAGGAAGAGATTGAAGCAGCCATAAGACCGAACACAAAGCTTATATTCGGTGAAACGATTGCTAATCCGGCGCTTACGATACTTGATATTGAGAAGTTTGCTAATGTTGCACACAGGCATGGTATGCCGCTTATAGTTGATAATACGTTTGCAACACCGGTTAACTGCAGACCTTTTGAATGGGGTGCCGATATAGTAACACATTCGACGACAAAATATATGGATGGACACGCAGTTGCGCTTGGCGGATGTATTGTTGATAGTGGCAATTTTGATTGGGAAGCACATGCGGACAGATATCCTGGGCTTACTACTCCTGATGAATCGTATCATGGAATTATATATACTAAAAAGTTTGGCAGGGCGGCATACATTACTAAAGCTACATCACAGCTTATGCGTGATTTGGGCTCAATGCAGTCTCCGCAGAATGCATTTCTGCTTAATCTTGGTCTCGAGTCTCTGGCGCTCAGAGTAAGGAAACACTGTGAGAATGCTGACAAGGTGGCAGCGTATCTTAATAACAATGATAAGGTTGCATGGGTTAATTATGCGGGACTTCCGGGCAACAGATATTATGATCTTGCCAGAAAATATATGCCGGATGGCATATGCGGTGTAATTTCGTTCGGGCTTAAGGGCGGAAGGGATACTGCCGTTAAGTTCATGGACAGTCTCAAGCTCGTTGCTATAGTTACTCATGTTGCGGATGCAAGGACATCAGTGCTTCATCCGGCAAGCCACACACATCGTCAGATGACAGATGAGCAGCTTATTGAGGCAGGTGTACAGCCTGATCTTATAAGACTCTCGGTCGGAATTGAGAATGCGGATGACATAATTGCTGATATAGAACAGGCATTAACAGATATTTAGGCGGATTTTAACAAGAATGTACTACAGACGGAGCCAATGAATCAGTATGAATAATGAGATTGATTTCAGACATGCTGTCAACGATATGGCATGTTCGATAATTACATTTGACAGCAATTACATTGTGGTAAAAGCTGACCAGCGTGCATATCAGTTTGTGTATGAGGAATATACAAGATTCGACAAGCTTATTGCAGATGATGATGTAGAACGATTTTACAGATATATAGAGAATGAAGATGCTCCATCTGAGCAGTTTGTTGTTGTTAGGATGAGGAGAAGAGACGGCGTATACAGACCATGTCTTATTATTGCGCTCAGACGTGCATATCCGGTTAACGGAACAAAATATACTGACGTGGAGCTCAGAGATATTGTAACGTTGAATGCCAGATATAAGAAGATGGATCTTGATGTGCGCAAATACCGCAGCATAATGGGAATGCTTGCGGAATATTTCTTTGAGTATAATCCGTCTGACGGGATGTTTACATTTTTCTGTTACAGGGGATACAGGGCTGATAATATTGAAAAGGCTGATATAGATGAAGTCCTGAAGAGACTGATTGAAGAAAAGCATGTTGACGGCGATAATATTGATAAGCTGTATATGCTTTTTGAGAAGATAAAGAGTTGTGAAGCAAGCTTTACGGTTGAACTTGAGACCAATATATTCCGCGGGGGAGAGAATTATGAGCTTATGTCATTCCACGGACAGACATTGTACTATGATAATGAGCTTGCAAGAGTGATAGGGATTGCTTCACATGTATCGCGTATAGGCAAAGCAACATCCGGAGAATTAAGTGATGATGCGGCGGAGAAAGATTCAGCTACAGGGATTCTCAACAAAAAAGCAATGACCGACTTTGTTGAGAATAAGATAAGACATTTTAACGAAACAGGCAGGCAGGAACAATTCTGGCTTGCAATATGTGATATTGATTATTTTAAGAATGTTAATGATACATACGGACATCTTTTTGGTGATGAGGTAATATACAGATTTGCCCAGACTATAAGAACCTGGGTAGGAGATAAGGGTGTTGTCGGGCGAATCGGTGGTGACGAGTTCATGATAATGCTTGATAGTGCAGATGATGTTACAGAATTGAGAAGTATCCTGATTGGCATAAGGGAAGAGCTTGAATGGGCATTTCAGAATAAAGCACCGGATTACAGATTTACGACATCTATAGGAGTTGCTAATTACCCAAAAGATGCAGACGATTATGTCAGACTGTTTAAGATTGCGGATAAAGCACTTTATATAGCCAAGGAAAAGGGACGTGACAGATTCATAATATATGAAAAGGAACTTCATGGAGAGCTGGAGGAAGAAAAAGAAGGTGCTTATGCTGCACATACATGTGCGGAGCTTAAGCCGATAGCAAAAGCAGAGCTTGCGTCTAATCTTATATTCCTGCTTACCAAAGCCGGCAGGGATGTTATACCGCATGTCCTTGACAGTATTATAGAGAATCTTAATATACATGGCATAACGATATATGAGAGTGATGCAGATGGGCGGATACGTACATCAATGACAGCGGGCAGATATAACATGTCTGTCGGAGATATATCGGATATTATGGACAGCAGGTATCTGGAACTGTTCAACGCCAATGGAATCAACCAGATACATAATGTCAAGGAATGTGAGATTCACTGTCCTGAAATGTATGATTTCTGGAAAGATCACGAGATATGTTCAACGCTTCAGTTTATGATAGGTTCTAATGAGCACGTTATGGGAATTGTATCATTTGATATATTTGGTGCTCACAGAAGAAAGTGGAGCGAGAATGACGTTAATACGTTATATATGATTGTAAAATTCATCGGCAATGCATTGGAGTCATAATGACACATAACAGATTTAATAAGAATATATTTGCATATATACCGGCTGCTTTGATGTGGCTTGTTATATGGCAGATAGCAAGTACTTTGACGGGGCTGGATATTGTACTTCCGGGCCCCGTTAAAGTATTTTTTTGCATGGCAGGAATGCTTGGACAAAAAAATACTTACATAATTACGATGCATAGTCTCATCAGGATATTTGCCGGATATACGGCTGCGTTTGTGACGGCAGTTTTGGCGGGATTGGCGGCAGGATATGTGCGTGCGGTAAGAATAATGTCAGCACCACTGATAAGTGCGATGCAGGCATTACCTGTAACCGCATTTATAATTCTGGTACTGATGATAGCCGGAGCAAAGAATGTATCAGCAGTAATTGCATTTATCGTTGTATTTCCTGTTGTATATCACGGTATGGTTCAGGGAATTGATAATATGGATAAGAATCTTGCACAGATGGCAGATGTGTTCAACATACATGGAATGAGAAGATTCAGATACATATCTCTTATGCAGTGTATGCCTTATATAAGAACGGCTGTAAAAAGCTCAGCGGGAATGTGCTGGAAAGCCGGTGCGGCCGCAGAGGTTATAGGACTTACACGCAATTCAATTGGAGAACAGATGTATCTTGCCAAGCTTTATCTTGAGACGGATGTATTGCTGTCATGGGGTATAATAATTATTATTGCAAGTGTGGTATTCGAGAAGCTGCTTCTGCTTATATCAGATGCGGCTGCAAAGTCATGCTGCAGATATGGAATGTCATGCAGAAGTCATGCGTCAGCAGATAATTGCGGTGGACATAACAGCAGACCGGGTGCAGCTGATATAGAGCTTGATGATGTAAGTGCGGGATATGGTTTGGAAAATGTGATTAATGGCATAAGCGTGAAAATACCGCCCGGAGGACATCTGTGCATTATGGGAGAATCAGGTATAGGCAAGACTACTCTTCTGAAGGTTATCGCCGGACTGCTTGAGTACCATAAAGGGAGTGTCACAGTTCCGCAAAAAGTATCGGTTGTGTTTCAGGAAAACAGGCTGTGTCCATGGCTTTCGGCATATGATAATGTTAGGCTTGCCGTACCGGATATGCCGGCAGATGTTGTAAGGCCGCACCTTGAGAAGCTCCTTGGGGAAAGCGGCTGTGACAGAAGAGCAGATGAATTAAGCGGAGGTATGAAAAGGCGCTGCGAGATAGTAAGGGCGATGCTTGCAGATTCAGATGCGGTGGTTATGGATGAGCCGTTTGCAGGGCTTGATGAGGATAACAGGAGCATTGCGGTTAAGTACATACTTGATAATATAGGACCAAGGCAGCTTATAGTATCTACGCATGATTTAAAAGATGCCATGAGGCTTCAGGCAGATGTATTTTTTATTGACAAAAATGGTAATGGTTGATAAGATAATTTTATGCAGTCTTAAGACGTCTTTGACGCACGGCGGACGTAAGTGAAAGGATATGATAATTATGAGACAGGCAGTTTTTTCTATTCTTGTTGGGAATGAGTCAGGTGTATTAAGCCGTATCGCAGGACTTTTCAGCAGAAGAGGATATAACATAGACAGCCTTACTGTAGGGGTAACGCAGGATCCACAGTATTCAAGAATGACTGTTACGGTAACTGGAGATGATGATGTTCTTGAGCAGATTGAGAAGCAGTTGGCTAAGCTCGTAGACGTAAAAGAGATTATGGAGCTTCCTCTTGATGCTTCGGTGTGCAGAGAACTTATACTTATCAAGGTAGAAGCTGACGCAAGCAGAAGACAGGATGTTGCTGCAATTGCAGATATATTCAGGGCTAACATTGTCGATGTCAGCAGCGAAGGTACTATGACTATTGAGCTTACGGGAAGCCAGTCCAAGCTTAGTGCGTTTATTGAACTTTTAGATGATTTTAAAATTACAGAGCTTGCAAGGACAGGTATCACAGGACTTGCAAGAGGCGCTGCAAGTTTAAAATAAATTTTTATTATTATATGGAGGTACCATTAAGATGGCAAAGATTTATTATCAGCAGGATTGCAACTTATCAATGCTTGATGGCAAGACAATTGCAATCATCGGCTACGGCAGCCAGGGACATGCACATGCACTTAACGCTAAGGAGTCAGGATGCCACGTCATTATTGGTCTTTATGAAGGAAGTAAGTCATGGGCTAAGGCTGAAGCACAGGGATTTGAAGTATACACAGCAGCAGAGGCAGCTAAGAAGGCTGACATTATTATGATTCTTATTAACGATGAGCTTCAGGCAGCTATGTACAAGAAGGATATTGAGCCAAACCTTGAGCCTGGTAACATGCTTATGTTTGCACATGGTTTCAACATCCACTTCAATCAGATTATCCCACCTAAG
>OHSO01001273.1_pt1 | contig 11252 bp, 10 predicted proteins | sample 1578651 | NCBI WGS metagenome assembly OHSO01 (sample SAMEA3879524, study PRJEB24766) | human gut metagenome | biome: human-associated habitat; feature: feces | place: USA | collected 1985/1987 | reverse complement strand
TCGAGGAGATGTGCGCCGACAGCTGGAACTGGCAGAAGAAGAACCCTGACGGCTACCACACCGCGAACTGAATAAAAAACGATAAGAGCCTGTACGGCGGGTACTTCCCGGGTACAGGCTCTTATTTTTTGCATTTTTTCTGATATTCGAGGAAGGCGACATTATTTTTTTCAGAGAGCAGTTCAGAACAGCCCCGTTTCTCTTGACAACGCCGGAAAGTTAGCCTATATTACTATTGTTAATGCAAACTAACAAACAAACGCGCTCGAGAGGAACATTCCATATGACGTTGAAAGATTTGAACATCGGCGAGACTGCCGTGGTCGGGACCGTGGGCGGCGAAGGCGCTCTGCGGCAGCATTTTCTGGATATGGGGCTGATCCCCGGTGAGAAAGTCACGCTGGTCAAATTTGCCCCGATGGGCGACCCGATGGAGCTGAGCATCCACGGCTACGAGCTGACCCTCCGGCTGGACGATGCCGCCCGCATCGGGGTCACTCTGGCCAAAGCCCCGGCGGCAAAAAAGGCGGAGGCAGAAAGTGAAAAGCCGGTGGAGCACCCGGGCCTCGGCGAAGGCGGACGCTACCACACCAAAAAAGGCGAGAACCCTCTGCCCGACGGCACGACCCTTACCTTTGCACTGGCGGGCAACCAGAACTGCGGCAAGACGACCCTCTTCAATCAGCTCACCGGCTCCAACCAGCACGTCGGCAATTTCCCGGGCGTGACGGTGGACCGCAAGAGCGGTGCGATCCGGAACAACCCGAATACGGAGGTCACAGATCTGCCCGGCATCTACTCCATGTCGCCCTATACCAGCGAGGAGATCGTGACCCGGCAGTTCATCATCGGCGAGAAGCCCACGGGCATCATCAATATCGTGGACGCCACCAACATCGAGAGGAATCTGTACCTCACCATGCAGCTCATGGAGCTGGATACGCCGATGGTGCTGGCGCTGAACATGATGGACGAGATGCGCGGCAACGGTGGCACCGTCCGCATCAATAAGATGGAGGCCATGCTGGGCATCCCGGTCGTGCCCATCTCTGCGGCAAAGAACGAGGGCGTGGACGAGCTGGTGGATCATGCGCTCCATGTCGCAAAGTATCAGGAGCGGCCGGGCCGGATGGATTTCTGCAGCGAGGAGGATCACGGCGGCGCAGTCCACCGCTGCATCCACGGCATCATCCACCTGATCGAGGACCATGCTGCGCGGGTCGTCGGCCACGTCGTCGGAAATCTCCAGCCCGCGGTTCATGGGGCCGGGATGCAGGACCTTCACGCCGGGGTGGGTGAGCTCCAGATGGCGTTCGGTCAGGCAGAAGCGGCGCGAATATTCGGCCAGGTCGGGCAGCAGGCCCGCCTGCTGGCGTTCCAGCTGCAGCTCGTCCATCCGCCGCCGGGATTCCCGCCGGTCCTCCTCGAACTGCCGGAACGCAGGCGAGAGGATGCGCCGGTGGAAGTTCATGCAGCAGAACACCACGAAAAAGGCGATGAACAGGCCAATGAGCAGCATCTGCAGATTGCCGGAAAAGACCAGTCTCCGGTAGTCTGCCATGGGGATGCACACCGCCAGCCGGTAGGACTGGCTCTCGCTCAGGCGGCACAGCTGGGAGATGCCCGCATAGGCGCTGTCGGGGCCGGTCAACTGGGTCAGCCCGCCGCCCATGCTGCGCAGCACCAGCGTGTCCCGGGGGGCATGGTAGTAGCCGCCGGTGGTGCCGCTGCTGAGGGCGGCATCGGCGGCAAGGCCGTCCCCCGCCGGGGCCAGCAGGCAGCTCAGCCGGTCAAAGCCGGTGGGCTGGGCAAAGTTCTGCTTGAAATAGCTCTCGCTGATCTCAAAGCCGCACAGCCCGTACATCGTGCCGTCCCGCCCCCGCAGGGGCAGCAAAAACAACTGCACCTCCTCTGAGGTGCCGGGCAGCTCGAACCGCTCGGTCAGCGTGTAAGACTGGTACAGCGGGACGCTGCCGGGGGTCATCCAGCGGTCGTAGTCCGGGAACTGGTCGGTCTGGAACTCCATGCGCCATTTGCGGTGGGGCATCACGCTATGGGCCTTGCCCACCTCCGCACTGCCCCGGTACAGCAGCAGGGGCACGGTGGGGGTGTCGGCACCGCTTTTCTGCACATACAGCCCGGCACGGGAATGCTCTGCTCCCTCCATGCGGGTGTTGACGGTGGCATCCAGCAGCACAAAAGCACCGGAACAACCGGTCTGGCGCAGACGGCGGCACAGCGGCTCGATCATTTTCTCCTCCAGCGCGTTCAGCACCTCGGGGGAGTCGTTCAGCTGGGCAAAGGACATCTGCCGCAGCGCAAGCTCCTTGTCCACCTCTGCGCTCATGTCCTCGGACAGGTTCACGCCCATGACCGCCAGCTGGTCAAAATAGCGCTCCATATCGTTCTGGAACACCGAAAACTGGATCTGCAGACTGCGGCTGATGTCCTTTTTGGTGTTGTGCAGGCTGGCAAACAGGAACAGCGCCGCACCAAAGGTCAACACCAGCAGCACCACCAGCAGCAGGCAGGCCCACAGCAGCCGGCTGCTCATGGGGCTTTGGCGGATCTTTTCACGGTGCCGGTCAACAAAGTGCATCAAAGTCCCTCCTTTCCGGCTGAGCGGCAGGCTCAGGCATTGTCACACAGCAGCTGCCATGTTTCCTCGGCAAGGGCTTCCAGCGTTTCGCCGTCCGCAAGGCGCTGGGGGTAGTCCTTCTGGCGCTGGCGCAGGCTGTCGTACAAGGTTTTGGCCTTGGCGTGGTGCCCCACGATGCCCGGTTCGGACAGGGGGGTGTTCTGGATGCGCATTTCGTTGTAGACGTCGTACAGCCGCTGATAGCTCTGCTGCTCAAAGGGATAGTCCGCAATGGCGTCAAAGGCGGCGCTGGACACCGGCATGTAGCCGGTATCGGCGGCAAATTCCAAATTGCGCTGCTGTTCGGTGAGCCAGCGCAGGAACACGGCGGCGGCTGTGGGCCTTCTGGTCGGTGGTCTTGAAGGCGCACAGGCCCACACCGGCCTGCGGCATCAGGGGTGTGGCGGTGCCTGCGGCGTGGGGTAGGGGAGCCAGCAGCAGGTCGGTGGGCTCGGTGGTGTTGTCCGGGTAGGTGACGAAATCATTGTAATAAAGGATGGCCGCAGAGCTGCCAAGGCCCGCCAGCGTCTCGCCGGTCATCACCTGCGTGTTGGAGTACAGGTCCGAGATCAGAATATCGCCCTGCACCAGCGCCCGGGCAAACTCCATCCACGAAGCGCGGAAGGTCTCGTTGGTCAGATCGTACCAGCTGCCCTTGTACAGCTCGCCGCTGCCCTGCTCCAGCGCGTTCAGCTCCACCAGACGCAGGGGGTAATCCAGCGCGCAGAAGGGCTTGCCCTGCGACCACTGCCGGTAGGCACCCGCCATTTCAAAAAAGCCGTCCCATGTGGCAAGGGTGGAAAGCTGCGCCCCGGTGTCCGCCGCAAACCGGGCGTACTGGGAGCCGTTCAAAAAGATGAGCTGGGTGGATTTGGACACCGGGAACACCACCTGCCGCCCCTCAATGATGCCGTCCTGCACAAAGCCGGGCACATAGGCCGCCATGTCCTCGGCGGTGAACTAGTCGTTCCAGTCCACAAGGTTTTCAATGCCCAGAGCGCTGGCGTCCGCGGAATGGGCCGAGAACAGGTCCGGCAGGTCCAGCGCGCCGGGCTTGCCGGCCTTGGCGTCCTGCAGCTGGCCGCCAATGGCGGCACTGTTGGTCATGTTGGTCACGTTGAGCAGGATGCCCTTCTCTCTGCCCACCGTGTCGTTGAACTCGGTCAGCAGGCGGTTCATGGGCGAGTCCGCCTGTTCGCCGTACACATGCCAGATGCTGAGCATGGTGGGGTCCTTGGGAGAAAGCAGGGTCTTGCTGCCGCCGCAGCCCGCAAGAGCCAGACCGGGGACGAGCGCCGCAAGCTTTAAAAATGTCCTTCGTTCCATTTTTCATGACTCCTTTCCGCACATTGCAGCCAGAGGGGGAAACCGGCACAGGCAGGGCTGCAGCTGCCCGTTTTGAGGGGGAAAACGCCCCCAAATCCCCCCAATTTTGGGCTTTTTGGGGGGATTTTTTGAGGGGAAGCCCCAAAACCCCAAAAATTTTTTTGGAATTGCCCCCCAAAAACGGCTTTTCTGAGGGGGCAATTTTTTCCCGGGTATGATACAGTACAAACAGAAGAGGTCCCGCGCCGGTGCAGAAAGCCTGTCGCTGTGCACAAAACGTGTCAACGGGCAACTGCGGATTCTATTCATAAGAATAGCATAAGATGGAGCGGACTGCAAGTGCAGAGAATACCCAAACCAGCCCCCCCTAAAAAGCAGGGGGACAAACAGAAAGGAGCACCCCATGAAAAAGATGAATCGACGCGAATTCCTCACCCTTACCGGCGCAGCCGTTGTGGCGCTCTCGCTGGCAGGCTGCGGCGGGCCCTCCGCACCTCCCGCACCTCCCTCACCTCCGGCCTCTGAGAGCAAAGAGATGGCCCTGTTCAGAGCCATCAACGAGGTCTGGTATGAAGTCAACAGAGAAGTAGTCCCCAATCCCAAACTTGATATCTGCAAGTCTGTGGTCTACTGTCAGGAGGCTGCCGACCTCGCAAAGTTTACAGCCAGCCCCTTTGAAACCTATGAACCTGAAGTAGACGAAGAGGATTACCGCAAATGGAACTTGCCTGATGATGTATTCCACGAGTACCAACTCCGTGAGTCTGAAATGATACAGGAAATCAGGAACAAATATGGAAACGGAAGCTATCGGGGGACTGCGGGAGTTTCTAACAGCACCCATGACGGTATGCAATTAAAGCAACTGTATCCTCGTAGTCCGAGCGAGGTCAGGGAGTTTGTGCGGTATCTGGCCGGGCATGGACTGGCGAGTCCGCATCCCGAGCAGTGGATGATCGGGCTCTACTGCCCCACCATTAAGGGCAAGACCTATACGGTGGCGGTAATGGTAAACTTTGCACCGATCTGAAGCGGGGCAGGGATGCACGGACTTCCCGCAAGTTGCGAACCGTAATCTATAATATATTGTATCGAAAGGAGCACCCCCATGAAAGAGATGAACCGACGCGAATTCCTCACCCTTACCGGCGCATCGGTCGCCCTGCTGGCACTGGCTGCCTGCGGCAGCACTCCTTCCACGCCCGTAGCGCCCGCTGGCAGCAAGGAAGCTGAGCTGGTGGCAGCCATCAACAAGGTCTGGAAGAAAAAGTACGAAGCAAATGAGGTTGCCCATGAGCAGCTGATCCTTAATCAGGATGCGGTGGGCGCTATAAGGGCTCACGGGCGTGTTTTTGAAGAGGCCAACGAGACACCGCATACGCTTAATGACTCTGACAACAAGCTCATTTTTGGGGAACTCAATGGACTTGAGGACAAGATACGGAACAAGTATGGCAAGGACAGTTTGGCAGGTATGGCCGGCATCTCCGAGCCGTCTCCCAATAGGGTGGTGGCTCTGGAGGATGCGTATTCTTGCGAGGATGCTGCCGTTCGGGCTTTTGTAGCAAAACTGCTGGACAATTCTGATAGCGCCAAGGCAGAGTTCATCAGCATCTACTGCCCGGTGGTTCAGGGCAAGACCTACATGACCGCTGTTGTGTTCCGAAATAACAAGGCATAAGATAACAAGACATCCCCCTGTTTGCCCCGGGCACACTCCCCCTGTGTCCGGGGCTTTATAGAAAGGAGCACCCCCATGAAACGATATGACCGACGGACCTTCCTCAAGCTCTCCGGCGCATCGGCGGTGATGCTGGCGCTGGCAGCCTGTGACGATAGCTGCTCCTCCGGCTCCACAAGCTCCGGTTCTGCCACAGAAACGCCTCCTTCGCCGCCGATCCCTGTGATCCGGGACGGGCAGAAGATCCTGACCATTTTCAACGCAGAGCTGGCCCGGCGAAAGGTGGAGAACATCAAGTTCGAGTACAGTAAGGGTCTGGAACACGCCATTCAGGCAGATGTGCAGATGTTTGTGGATAACGGCAGCCCGGAGTTCCCGTCGGACGAAGGGCTCAGGCTGCGGATGGAGGGCGACTATGCCGCAAAGATGTGGGATGGTCTGCACGAGGCGGGTTACAGCTCCGGCTCTACGGCTATCTTCGGTATGCTCAATCAGTACCGGGTAGGCGTGGATTTTGACCACGAAGGAAAGCACCTTTACAGCATGGATCGCCTTTACCCCGCCACAGAGGCCCAGTTCCAGCAATTGGTGGATGAACTGATCAAGGACTACGGCGGTGTGCCGGGGCTTCATGAGGACGACCCGGTGGTGAATAAGGTAGGCATCACTGTGGTGGATATCAACGACAAGACCTATTGGGCCGCCTACATCATCGACAAGTGGCAAGGCATAGGAGACGGCTGAACCATACCATAGAAAAGGAGCCCGCCATGAAATACCAACACCTTGTAAGCCTTGCTCTGGCTGCCGCGCTGCTGACCGGCTGCGGCGGCACCCAGAGCAGCCCCAGCGCCGCTGCCGACCAAAGCTCCGACAGCAGCCGAAGCACCCCCGGCGCGGTGGCGCAGGCCGCCCAGACAGACCGCATCACCGACCAGTACACGCTGGAAAAGAACGTTTCGGGTGTGTGGGGGGAGGAAGCGGTGCAGTGCATTTCCGTCCATGTGCCGCAGCTGGAATGCGACAGCCCGGATGCCGCCTACATCAACGATGAGCTGAACGCCATCTATGCGGCGGATTTCCGGGAGTTCGAGAACAGCGAGGAGGCCGGGCAGCCGGGCGGCGAGTACCCGCAGATCGGTGTGGGCTGGGATGACTGGTGGTACGGCGACTGCGTCAGTCTGGTGGTGCGCAGCCGCTACGGCGGCACCGCCCCGTGGCGTTACAGCGGCTGGTGCTTCGATTTTGCCACCGGCAGGCAGATCACCGTGGCCGAGATGCTGCAGCGCATGGGGCTGGACCCGGACACCGTGCAGCAGCAGGTGCAGCGGCAGGCCATGCAGGCCTTTGACCGGGAGATGGCGCAGGGCGCGTATTACGAGGGCCTGCGTCTCGGCGGAGAGCTTTCGCAAATGCGGATGGATACGCTGGAATATAATGAGCTGGAAAACTTGTGCCTGCTTTTGCCGGAGCAGGATCAACTGGTGCTCCGGGGTAAGTACAGCTGCGAAGAAGGCTGGCAGCAGCTGGATATGGAGCTCTCGCTGCCCCCCGCTGACACCCCGGTGCTGACCGATACCTACGATGGTGTGCAGGTGCAGCTGGAGGGAACGCAGGCCACCATCACCCTGAGCCCCGCGCCAAAGACCGACCAATGGGGAGACATTGGCATCCGGGTGGAACAGGAGCACAGCTACCCCATCCTTGGCGCTTATAACGAGTATGTGGACGTGTGCATCGGGGAGCAGGAGGACGGCTTCTTCCGCCCGGTGGTCTATCTGCTGACCAAGGACGGCGTGGTGGAGTATGTGGACGTGCTGCGCTGCCTCATGTTCGGCAATGCCATGGTCTGCCAGGACCCCATCTACTTTGCCAACAACGGCACTGCGCTGGAACGCAGCGGCAGCGAGGTGAACCTGCGCCGGGCGGATGGCTCTGTGCTGGAGCTGGCTCCCCTGTCGGCAGAGTGGAGCGCGCAGGAGATCCCCTATTCCGTCACCGGCTCCTACAACTACACCTCTGAAACCGGCTGGAACTGGCTGGATCTGACCAGCGACGGCAGCGCCCAGCTGGGCGTGCAGGACAACAGCCGCATCTATCGGGGCGACGCCGCGTATCTGGGCGTGGTGCCCGAGGGCATGGTGCTGGGCATCTCTGCCGATGAGGAGCTCGAATTTGTGGCGGCGTTCAAGAACGACCTGTACAACGAGAACCTGACCCTGACCATGATCGCCGGGCAAAACCCCTTTGCCGAGGGCGAGACCCAGCTGCAGATGACCCGCAGCTACGGCTGAGATCACAGGAGAACGACCATGAAACACAAACGCCTTGCCGCTGCTGTGCTGACGGCGGCTCTCTGGCTGACCGGCTGCGGCAGCGCAGCGGCTCCCGCTGCCCCCGCTGCCCCCGCAGGCTCCGGCACAGCTGCCCAAAGCACCGCAGACACGGCGGTGCAGACAGCACAAAAAGACCGCATCACCGAGCAGTTCACGCTGGAAAAGACCATCCAGCTGTACGAGTGGGGCAGCGCACAGAAGCTGACCATCCATGTGCCGCAGCTGGTGTGCGACGGCCCGGACGCTGCTTATCTTAACGATGAGCTTGCCGCCATGTATGCGGCAGAATTCCGACAGTACGAGGACAGCCCGGAGATCGAGCCGCAGCAGGACGAGTGGAGCCCGGAGATTTATATCAACTGGGACGCCTACTGGTACGGCGACTGCGTAAGCCTTGTGGTGTTCCGCTACGACGGCGGCTCCGACCCGGGGTATTCCCGGGGCTGGTGCTTCGATTTTGCCACCGGAAAGCAGGTCTCGGTGGCTGAAATGCTGCAGCGCATGGGGCTGGACCCGGACGCCGTGCAGCAGCAGATGCTGCGCGAGGCCATGCAGACCTTTGACCGGCGCATGGCGCAGGGCGGCTACTACGAGGGCCTGCTCAGCGGCGGCAATCTGGCAAGCATGCGGATGAACACGCTGGAAAACAACCAGCTGGATGACCTGTGCCTGCTGCTGCCGGAACAAAACCGGCTGGTGCTCCGGGGCGGGTGCAGCTCCACCGCCGGGTCGGGCTGGCGGCAGCTGGATGTGGAGATCCCGCTGCAGGCTGCTGACCCGCAGCCGCAGACGGTGCTGACCGATACCTACGGAAGCGCTTCGGTGCAGCTGGAAGGAACACAGGGCACCATCACCCTCCGCCGCACGCCGGAGACCGCCGCATGGGACGCGGATTACGGCATCCGGCTGGAACAGGACCGCACCTACCCCATCCTTGGCATCTATAATGAGTATATCGACCTGTGCATCGGAGAACTGGGCGCCTCCTTCCACCCGGCGGTCTATCTGCTGACTAGGGACGGCGTGGTGGAGTACGTGGATGTGCTGCACTGCCTCATGTTCGGCAGCGCTCTGGTCTGTCAGGACCCCATCTACATTGCAAATCAGGGCGTGGCGCTGGAACGCAGCGGCAGCGAGGTGAACCTGCGGCAGGAGGATGGCTCTGTGCTGGAGCTGGCTCCCCTGACGGCAGAGTGGAACGCGCAGGAGCTCCCCTACGAGGTCACAGGTGCGTTCAACGATATGGGCGACGACCAGTTTGACTGGATGGACGTGGAAAGCAATGGTTCCGTCCAGATGGGCGTGCAGGACAACAGCGTTTTCTATCAGGGCTACGCCGACTATCTGGGCGTGGTACCGGAGGGCATGATACTGGGCATTTTTACCAACGAGACCCCGGATGGGATACCCGGCATCACCTTTGTGGCGGCGGTGAAGTACGACCTGTACAACGAGACCCTGACCTTGACCATGCTCGACGGGCAGAACCCATTTGCCGAGGGAAAGACCCAACTGCAGCTGATCCGCTGCCCGGATAACTGACCACGGCGGGAGCCGCTGAGAACACAGGAGAACCACCATGAAACACAAAGCATTCCGCTGGATACCGGCAGTTTTGCTGGCGGCGCTGCTGGCAGGCTGCGGGGCAAGGGCCGCAGCCTCTGCCCGCCCGGCTGGCAGCCGGGAGCTGAAATCGACCCCGCCGGATTCCATGCACGCCACCGCGGCGATCACCGAGCAGTACACCCTTGAAAAGGTGGTGCAGGCGGAAAACGGCGGCAAGGTTCGGCTGAACATCCATCTGCCCCGGCTGGAGTGCGACAGCGCCGACGCCGCCCGCATCAACGCCGAGATCGCCCGGCTCTACGAATACGATGTGCAGGAGTACGCAGACTGCCCGGCGGCAGCCGACCCGAAATCGTGGGACATCTGCATAGAGATGAACTGGAATGCCAGCTGGTACGGCGACTGCGTCAGCCTTGTGGTCAGCAGCTGCTACGGCGGTACGGATGCGCCCTTCCACAATGGCTGGTGCTTCGATTTTGACAGCGGAAAACAGCTCACCGCCACCCAGCTGCTGCAGCGCATGGGGGCAGATCCCGCCGCGCTGGAAGAAGCGCTGTACCGCGACATAAAGCGCCGGGATGAGCTGGACCGGCAGACCGCCTGTGAGCGGGGGCTGCTGCCCCCCGGCAGCCTGAAAGAGGGCAACACCGCATGGTGGGCTACACTGGATGAGCTGCCGCTTTCGTTTGACGAAGCGGGGAACGTTACCTTTTTCGTCCGCCGGTTCAGCGCGTCCGGGGGAGAGTTTGTGAACGATGCCCCAACCATCCCGCTGGACGCGCAGCCGCTGCCGCAGGACTGGGAGCAGCAGGTGCTGGCCGAGTGGATGGCAGTCACGGCGGTGACGCAGGGTGAAAGCTATACCCCCGCCGACCGCAACGAAAGCTTTACCCTGCGGCTGGAAAAGGCCGAGATCACCGGCACGGTGTCCGTCTCCTTCATCCGGGAAACATACGTCAGCCCGCAGATCCAGTCTGCTGCCGAGACCCGCACCGGAGAGCTGAACGCCGGCGCTGTGACCGGCTGGGACGGGGAAAAAAGTCAGGGCTGGAACCTGACAAGTCTCAGCGAGGACGGCAGAAGCTGCTGGACCATCTCCATGATGGAGGACGGTTCGCTGCGGATGCAGTCCACCGGCCCCAAAAAGGGCAGTGAGGTCTGGTACGTTTTTCAACGCACCGAGGCATGGGACGACATCGGCTTCACCGCCATCCCCCGCAGGCTGTGGGGCACTTACCGCGCCGGAGACGAGTCCGCAAATGGCATCCGCTGGATGACCTTCCTGCCGGACGGCAGCTGCTGCATGAGCGTGGAATGGGTCGGGTGGAACGGCACCCTGACCGGCACCGCCGAGGGAACGCAGGGCCGGACAGAGGACGGCACCGAGCTGCACTTCACGCTGACCGACACGGATGGCAGACCGTGCGAGTTCTGGGCTATTTTGCTGAACGATGACGGCAGCCCCAGCGGCTGCAGCCTGAAATACCGCGCCGGAGAGCAGTTGTTTGACCGGGACACGCGTCCCATTTACTGGAAAAACGACTCCCCGGATCTAACCCTTGTACCGTGACCAAAACCGGAAACCGTGCGATAACAGAAAGTTATCGTTTGCACAAATAAAACATACAGGAGGAAATTACTATGGGTCTTATCAAAGCAGGTATGGGCGCACTGGGCGGAACTCTTGCAGACCAGTGGAAGGAAT